>ENA-OQCP01000875-OQCP01000875.1-human-gut-metagenome-genome-assembly--contig:-NODE-875-length-12635-cov-1.915494_pt1 | contig 12635 bp, 15 predicted proteins | sample MGYA00242760_ERZ504583 | MGnify/ENA primary metagenome ERZ504583 (study PRJEB26092, sample SAMD00036308) | human gut metagenome | host: Homo sapiens | study: EMG produced TPA metagenomics assembly of...
CGCTTTCATGTTCGAAGGCTTGTTGGCTGCCCATCAGTATTTTACAAAGGATAATCCAACGGAAAACCGTATCCGCGGGATAATCAATAATCTGTGGCGTCAAGCAGAATGGAACTTTTTTACTCAGGGACAAGATGTGATGTATTGGCATTGGTCGCCAAACAACGGATGGGCGATGAATCATCAGATTAAAGGTCATAACGAGTGTCACATTGTTTACATTTTGGGCGCGTCTTCCCCTACTTATCCGATTGCCGAGAGCGTTTATCATAAAGCTGGGCCAATGCGAATACTTTTCTGAACGGTCGGAAGTATTACGGTATCAAGCTTCCTCTTGGAAACAACCACGGAAAGGGAGGTCCTCTCTTCTTCACTCATTATTCTTACATGGGGCTTGACCACGTGGCTTGAAAGATCGTTATGCCGATTACGAGGAACAGATGAAGGCTCATACCTTGATTAACCGTGCCTACTGCATTGACAATCCGAAGGGTTACAAGGGTTACGGCATAAAAATAATGGCATATTCACTTGAAAGATTGCTGTTCGTAAGCAGTACTCCTCGCAGAATATATACCTGCGGACGGCAATGCTTGTGTTGCAACGGATATTCTGCTGTTTCCGGCGCAGAGAAAGCCGGGGACAGTTCAGAAGATCCGCAAACAGGAAAGGAGAAACAGATCTATGTATGATGTGATCATTATCGGAGTAGGAGTTTCCGGAGCGGCAGCGGCGAGAGAGCTTTCAAGATATCGGCTGAAAATCTGCGTTCTGGAGCGAGAAGAGGATGTATGCTGTGGAACTTCCAAGGCAAACAGCGGAATCGCTCATTCCGGTTATGATGCAGAACCGGGAAGCCTTATGGCGGAACTGAATGTGAAGGGCAGCAATATGATGGGACAGCTTTCGAAGGAACTGGATTTTCCTTTTAAACAGACGGGTTCATTGACTGTCTGTACGACTGAGAATGGAATCGCCATGCTGCATAAGCTGCGTGAAAGAGGAATGAAAAACGGAGTAGAGGGACTAAGGATCCTTGACAGAGAAGAAGCACTTGCCATGGAGCCGAATCTGTCTGATCAGGTGCTGGCAGCGCTGTATGCACCGACAGCCGGAATTGTCTGTCCCTTTGAGCTGAACATTGCAATGGCAGAGAATGCATATAACAATGGTGTGGAATTTAAATTTGACACAGAAGTAAAGAACATCCGAAAACAGGAAAAAGGTTTTATTGTGGAAACCTCAAAGGGTGATTTTGAGACAGGCTGTATCGTCAATGCTGCCGGTGTCTATGCGGATGTTTTTCATAATATGGTAAGTGAGAAAAAACTGCATATCACTCCTCGTAAGGGTGAGTATATGCTTCTTGATAAAAGTGCAGGAACACATGTGAATCATACGATCTTTGCACTTCCAAATAAGAACGGAAAAGGAGTTCTGGTAACACAGACTGTTCACGGTAATCTTCTGATCGGGCCTACAGCTACGGATCTGGAGGATCGGGAGGAAACAGCGACTACCTCAGAGGGGATGGAGGAAGTAAGTGTCAAATCCCGGAAAACAGTAAAGGATATTCCACTGCGGAAGGTGATCACAAGCTTTGCAGGGCTTCGAGCTATCGAGGACGGTATGGATTTTGTGATCGAAGAGGTGGAGGATGCTCCAGGATTTATCGATTGTGCAGGAATCGCATCTCCGGGACTTACCAGCTCACCGGCCATTGGCTGTATGGTTGCTGACATCGTAAAAGAAAAATTACATCCGGAAGTAAATCCGGATTTTGATCCGGTGAGAAAAGGGATCCTGGATCCGTCAGAGCTTTCTCTGGAAGAAAGAAATGAGCTGATCAAAAGATCACCGGAATATGGAAATATCATCTGCAGATGTGAGATGATCTCTGAGGGAGAGATCCTGGATGCGATCCGAAGACCGCTTGGAGCGAAATCCCTGGACGGAGTAAAACGCCGTACAAGAGCAGGAATGGGAAGATGTCAGTCAGGCTTCTGCTCTCCCAGAACAATGGAAATCCTCAGCCGAGAGCTTGGCATTTCCATGGAGGAGATCACAAAAACAGGCGGAGCTTCCAGACTGATCGAAGGAATCAACAAGAAAATTGCAGAGGAGGGCGAGAACCATGAATGATAAGATTATGGTGAAGAGAGATATCGTGATCATAGGCGGAGGCCCTGCAGGACTGGCAGCAGCCCTGGCTGCAAAGAAAGAGGGAGCAGAGAGTATCCTGATCCTGGAGCGTGATAAGGAGCTGGGCGGGATCCTGAATCAGTGTATCCATAATGGATTTGGCCTTCATACATTTCAGGAGGAGCTGACAGGACCGGAATATGCGGCACGTTTTATCCGGATGGTAAAAGAGCAGCAAATCGAGTACCGGCTGAACACCATGGTCATGGATATCAGCCAGGATAAGGTGATCACTGCCATGAGCGCCAGGAGGGAATGTATCAGATCCGGGCAAAAGCTGTGATCCTTGCCATGGGCTGCAGAGAGAGACCGCGAGGTGCACTGAACATTCCGGGATATCGACCGGCAGGCATTTATTCAGCAGGAACAGCACAGCGCCTTGTAAACATGGAAGGATTTATGCCGGGAAAAAAGTAGTGATCCTGGGATCCGGTGATATCGGACTGATCATGGCTAGACGTATGACGCTGGAAGGTGCAGAGGTTAAGGCAGTGGCAGAATTGATGCCATATTCCGGAGGCCTGAAGCGAAATATCGTGCAGTGCCTGGATGACTTTGGAATCCCGTTGAAGCTTAGCCATACAGTGGTTGACATAAAAGGAAAAGAACGTGTGGAAGGAATCACTCTTGCAGAGGTAGACGAAAACAGACGCCCGATTCCCGGTACAGAGGAATTTTTTGAATGCGATACGCTTCTTCTTTCTGTTGGTCTGATCCCGGAGAATGAGCTTTCCGGACAGGCAGGTGTGAAGCTGAGTAATGTGACTTCCGGACCGGTGGTAAACGAAAGTCTGGAGACAAATGTAGAAGGTATTTTTGCCTGCGGAAATGTTCTTCATGTTCATGATCTGGTGGATTTTGTTTCGGAGGAAGCCGGCAATGCAGGAAGAAATGCGGCTCTCTATATAAACAACAATGGAGAGGACAAAATACCGGAAGAGATAAAGATCACGCTTTCGCCCCAAAACGGAGTCCGCTATACAGTGCCGTCTGAGATCCGTATCGGTCACATGGCGGAGGAGCAGCTGGTCCGCTTCCGTGTGGGAAATGTATATAAAAATTGTTACATCCGTGCATATCTGGATGGAGAACGGATCTTTTCCAGAAAAAAACAGGTGGCAGCACCCGGAGAGATGGAACAGATCAAATTGAAAAAAGAGCAGCTTCTTTCCATTCTGGAAGGAAAACAGAAACAGGATAAACATGAACTTGTGATCCAGGTGGAGGAGTGATGAAAATGGAAAAAAGGAATCTTACTTGTATCGGATGTCCTATGGGATGCGCCCTTCTGGTGGAAATGGATGGAAAAGAAATCATTTCCGTCACAGGAAATACCTGTAAAAAAGGTGCGGAATATGCAGTGAAGGAAGTGACAGATCCGACCAGGATCGTGACAACGACCGTTCATGTGAAGAATGGAAGTATGCCGGTGGTGTCAGTAAAGACAGCACAGGATATTCCGAGAGGAAAGATTTTTGACTGTGTGGAAGCGCTGCGGGATGTATGTGTGGAAGCGCCGGTTCAGATCGGGGACGTGATCCTGGAGAATGTAGCAGGCACAGGCGTGGATATCGTGGCTACAGGAAATGTGAAGCAGATCATACAGTGATCTGCGGAGGATATATGTGGCAATCTGTATGCTTATAATATGTCAGCCTCCGGCAGACAAAGCGAATAAATAAACCTGAAAAGGCTTTTTATCGCTTTGTTTGCTATGAAACAAAATATACAAAATGCACAAAAAATATTAGCGCTTAAAAGAATAATTAATTAAAAAATAACAAAAAAATAACATAAAAGTCGATGAAAAATGTTGAAAATAAATAAATGCTATGATATAATCAGAAATATGAATTAGTAAAAATGCTCATAACGATGTGATGCATTGAATGGAGGATGATTAGAATGAAAGTATTTGGACATCGTGGTTTCAGCGGAGAATATCCGGAGAATACAATGCTGGCGTTTCAGAAGGCTGTGGAGGCTGGTTGTGAGGGGATCGAGCTTGATGTACAGCTGACCAAGGATCTGGTTCCGGTGATCATGCACGATGAGAAGGTTGACCGTACCACAGATGGAAACGGATATATCTATGATCTTACATATGCTGAGCTGTGTAAACTGGATTGCAGTTATCCGGATAAGTTTGCCGGAAAATTCGGCAGGCTTCAGATTCCGACTCTGAGAGAGTATTTGGAGTGGATGGCAGAGGAGGAAGATCTGATCACAAACATCGAGCTGAAGAACAGTGTTTATTATTATGGTGGTATGGAAGAGAAGGTCATTGATATGATCTGCGAATATGGTCTGGAGGATCGGATCATCCTTTCCTCTTTCAATAACGCATCCATTGTATTGTGCAGACAGAGTGATGAGACTATTGCAGGGGGCTTTCTGGTAGAGAAATACGTGGATAATGCAGGGGTTTATGCAAGAACCTGTGATGTGCAGTATTATCATCGAATCTGGAATACCTGAAGGAAGAGCATGTACGCAGCTGTTCCCAGAACGGGATCGGAGTGAATGTCTGGACTGTAAACGAGGAAGAGGATATGAGAAGGATGAAGAAATGGGGAGTAAACTCCATCATCACCAATTATCCGGACAGAGGAAGAGTAGTGGCAGACGAGGATTGAAACTGTAATGCAAAGACGCTTTCTGTAAGGTACATACAGGAGGCAGGCTAAATTTGAAATCTCCGGCAGGAGGGGTCCTGCTGCAGATCTATATAAGTAAAATAAAAAACTATAATAATGTATATGGAGGATTTTTACAATGGAGAAGGAAACAAGACCTTTTATTTCCTGGCAGCTTGCAGACGATTTTATGACTGCGGTATTTGAGAAAATGGGAGTTCCAACAGAGGATGCAAGACTTTGTTCCGACGTACTTCTGGAAAGTGACAGACGTGGAATTGAGAGCCATGGCTGCAACCGCTTTAAACCGATCTATATCGACCGTATCAAATCCGGAATTTTAAATCCTGTAACAAAGATCGATATTCTTAAAGAGACACCGACAACTGCAGTTCTCGATGCCAACGATGGTATGGGAATGGTAGCCAGCAAGAAGGCTATGGACATGTGTATCGAAAAAGCACATAAATACGGTATGGGTATGGTTGCAGTCCGTAACTCTTCCCATTATGGAATCGCAGGATATTGGACAGGTCTCGCAGCAAAGGAGAATATGATCGGTATCAGCGGTACCAACGCAAGACCATCCGTTGCACCGACATTTGGTGTTGAGAATATGCTTGGAACCAACCCACTGACATTTAGTATGCCTACAGATGAGCCGTTCCCGTTTACACTGGACTGTGCAACATCTGTTATCCAGAATGGCAAGATCGAATACTACGCACGTATCAATCATGATACTCCTAAGGGTCTTGTTATTTCCAGAGAAGGAGAGGAGCTTACAGACAGTGCAGAGATCCTTAAGAAGATCAGAAGCCAGCAGGCAGCACTTGCTCCTCTCGGTGGATTTGGTGAGACAACCGGAGGATATAAGGGATACGGATACTCTACTGTTGTTGAGATCCTTTCCGCAGCTCTTCAGTCCGGTCTCTTCCTGAAAGCTCTGGAGGGCAAGGATGAGGAAGGAAAGATCCGTCCATATCATCTTGGACATTTCTTTATTGCTATCGACACAGAGGCATTTATGGGTGCAGAGGCATTCAAGAAAACATGCGGTGATATCCTGAGAGACCTGAGAGGCTCCGAGAAGGCTCCTGGACAGGAACGTATCTACACAGCAGGCGAGAAGGAATATGATGTATGGATGTATCGTAAGGATAAGGGAGTTCCGGTGACAGAGGCAGTTCAGAAAGAGTTTATCGGACTTCGTGATGAATTCGGACTTACACAGTTCAAATTCCCATTTGAGAAATAATGTATCTGCAGAAGGGAAGTCCATAGGGGCTTCCCTTCTTTTGCCAGAGAAGAAGATTGTCTGAGAATTGTAATACAGCCGGAAATAAAACAGATATATTTGGCAAATGTGTCTGGTCTTTGAAGCAATAAACTGATACAATAAGAATAATATCTTCAAACAATGCGCGGAGATAGTATGATATTGTGTGAACATTGCGGAGGAAGAGAGAATATGAACAAAGAATTTCTGGACGCGATCGAGGCTAACCCGATCATAGCGGCTGTAAAGGATGAACAGGGGCTTCAGAACTGTCTGGGCAGAGAAGAGCTTACCCGTGATCTTTATCCTGTATGGAGATATCCGTTCTATTGGGGGAATTGTGGAGCGGATCCACCAGGCGGGGAAGATCGCGATGGCACATATAGACCTGATCACAGGTTTAAGCTCAAAAGAGGTTTCTGTGGATTATATTTGTAAAAAATATCCATGCAGATGGGATCATTTCAACAAAAGCATCCATGATCAACAGGGCGAAGAAGCTTGGAATGTATACAGTTCTGCGTTTTTTCCTTATTGATTCCATGGCGATCAAGAACATTGAGAATCTGGGAAATCAGCATGAGCAGCTGCCGGATGTGGTAGAGGTTCTGCCGGGCTGATGCCGAAGATTCTTAAACAGATATGTAAAACAAGCAAGGTGCCTGTGATCGCAGGCGGTTTGATCTCCGATAAGGAGGATGTGATGGGAGCCTGGGTGCGGGGGCAGCAGCGGTTTCCACTACAAATCAGAAGGTATGGAAATTATGAGGCTGCAGAGGCATTGAGCCGCAGCCAAGAAATGTATTGGAGGATTTTTATATGGCAAAATATGTTATGGCGCTGGATTCCGGAACGACCAGTAACCGCTGTATTCTTTTTGATGAAAGTGGAAGGATCCGCAGTGTGGCGCAGAAGGAGTTTATCCAGCATTTTCCGAAACCGGGATGGGTAGAGCATGATGCAGGCGAGATCTGGTCCACACAGCTTTCTGTTGCCAGAGAGGCTATGAACCAGATTGAGGCAACGGCAGAGGATATTGCAGCGATCGGTATCACCAATCAGAGAGAGACCACTATTGTCTGGGATAAGAATACGGGACAGCCGGTTTATCATGCCATCGTATGGCAGTGCAGGAGAACCTCAGAATACTGCGACAGCCTGAAAGCAAAGGGACTGGAAGAAAAATTCCGTCAGAAAACAGGACTTGTTATCGATGCGTATTTTTCTGCCACCAAAGTAAAATGGATCCTGGATAATGTGGAGGCGCCCGCGAAAGAGCAGAGAAGGGAGAGCTTCTGTTTGGTACCGTGGAGACCTGGCTGATCTGGAAGCTGACCAAGGGAGCTGTTCATGTAACAGATTATTCCAATGCATCCAGAACGATGATGTTCAATATCAATACACTGGAGTGGGATGATGAGATCCTGGAGGAGCTTGACATTCCGAAATGCATGCTTCCGCAGGTAAAAGAGTCCAGTGAGATTTATGGTGAGACAGATCCGTCCTTTTTCGGCGGAAGGATCCCGGTAGCCGGTGCTGCCGGTGACCAGCAGGCGGCGCTGTTCGGGCAGGCCTGCTTTAAGAAAGGTGAAACCAAGAATACATATGGAACCGGTGGCTTTCTTCTGATGAATGCAGGAGATAAACCGGTATTTTCCAATAACGGGCTGGTTACAACCATCGGATGGGGACTTAACGGAGAGATCACTTATGTTCTGGAGGGATCCGTATTTGTGGCTGGTGCTGCGATCCAGTGGCTTCGTGATGAGCTTCATCTGGTGGATTCCGCATCGGATACCGAGTATTTTGCGGGAAAGGTACCGGATGCAAACGGCTGCTACGTCGTGCCTGCATTTACAGGACTTGGAGCTCCTTACTGGGATCAGTATGCCCGTGGCACGATCGTGGGATTGACCCGTGGTGTAAATAAGTATCATATTGTGCGTGCGACTTTGGAATCACTTGCATATCAGGTCAATGATGTGCTGGAGGTTATGAAGGAAGATGCAGGAAGTGACCTTGCAGTTCTTCGTGTAGACGGCGGAGCAAGTGCAAACAATCTTCTCCTGCAGATCCAGGCCAATATCAGTAATGTGGCTGTAGAACGTCCGGAATGTATTGAGACAACTGCTCTTGGTGCCGCATATCTTGCAGGTCTTGCTGTGGGATTCTGGGAAAGCAAGGAGGCAGTACTGGAAAGTCGTGATGTGGAACGTATTTTCCGCACGGAGATCGATGACGAGAAGCGAAATGCATGGTAAAAGGCTGGAGAGCTGCAGTAGGCTGCTCCAGAGACTGGATCAAAAAGATCCAGTAAAAGATAAAAAAGAAAAGTCATGCAGCGGGACCGGATGAAAATGTCCTGTGCATGGCTTTTTGCGTTTCCGGAATGTCACAGACAGACCGGCATAGTAAGCGATCGCGGAACAGATCCGCCGGAGCTTACAGAGTGGCCAGATCGATCCTGTAATCGTCGGAACCCTCTCCGTCAGCAGTGTAGTAAGCTGCTCTTTCTTCTGCATTTACATAGATGTGGAGCTCTTTGCCTTTCAGGCCCTTTGCTTCTGCATCTTTCTTAACAGCTGCCTCAAGGTCGGCAACTGTGATGGATGTCTCAAAAATTTCAAGTGTGATGCCGCTGATCTTATGATTTTTTACAGTGTTCTTAACTTCTTCTACTACTTCTGGTGCCTTGGCTGCTACAGTCTCTGTTGCCTTTTTGACTGCTTTAACGGTTTTTTCAGCTGCAGGTGTTTTTTCAATCTTTTCTACAGTTGATTTCACGGTAGCTTTGGCCTTGGTGGTTGCGCTCTTCAGGTTGCTTGTTCTGCTGTTTCTTCTTTTTTCCATAATGGAACACTCCCTTCCGCATATTTCGCTGACAGAACGGATCTGCCGGAATATGTACCTGTTTACAGTATCATGAATCCGGTGGAAAGTCAAATTTTTGCTTGGGTGTTGCATTTCCGGCAGTTGTCGTATAAACTGGATTACAGAGAAAATCAGACAGGGGTACAGAGATTGAAGAATATTCAGGAAGATATTAAAACAGGAAAATTTAAGCAGGCATATCTCCTTTATGGTGAGGAAGCTATCTGAAGCAGCAATATAAAAGAAATCTGGTGAAGGCTCTGAACCCGGACGATGATACCATGAATTTTACCAGATATGAGGGGAAGGGGATCGATGTCCGGGAGCTTTTGAGTCTTTGTGATACCATGCCCTTTTTTGCAGAGCGAAGAGTAGTCCTTCTTGAGGATACGGGATTCTTTAAGAACAAATGTGAGGAACTGGCAGATTATATGAAAGCTCTGCCTGATTATCTGTATCTGGTGTTCTGCGAGTCTGAGGTAGATAAAAGAAGCCGTATGTACAAGGCGGTAAAAGCCTGCGGCAGCATCGGGGAATTTAAACAGCAGGATGAAAAGACTCTTATGCGGTGGGCAGCAGGAATCCTTGGAAAAAATGGACGCAGGATCACCCAGAGAGATGTGGAGCTTCTGCTGACCATGACGGGAACAGATATGGGAAATATAAGGATGGAGCTGGAAAAGCTGATCTCCTATACGGTCGGAAGAGATGTTGTGACGGCTGCAGATATCCAGGCTGTCTGTACCACGCAGACAACCAATAAGATCTTTGATATGGTGCGTGCGGTGACGGAGAAGAACCAGAAGCGGGCCCTGGATCTGTACTATGACCTTCTGACTCTTCGGGAACCGCCGATGCGGATATTGTTTCTTTTGGCGAAACAGTTTCGTCAGATCTGCCTGACCAAGAAAATGTCACAGGAGGGTCTTTCTCAGACCGAGATCGCTTCCAAACTGGGAGTACCCTCTTTTGTTGTGCGGAATCTGGCGTCCTGTGCCAGATCCTACACTGTGGAAGAGCTGGAGAATGCTGTGCGGGATTTTGTGGATGCGGAAGAGGCGGTAAAGACAGGTACACTTGGAGATGTGCTCAGCGTGGAGCTTCTGATCGTGAAGTACAGCTCGGCGAGAGCAGTGAGAGCCTGAGTTTTACGGAGACGGGTTCTGCCACAGGGTCGCTCCGTTGTCCCTGAGCCATTTTTCGCAGGCTTTATACTCCGGCATCACAGATGCCACCACTGCATAAAAGGCAGGGGAATGATTCATTTCTTTTCTGTGGGAAAGTTCGTGTACTACAACATAATCCAGGACTTTTTCCGGGGCGAAGATCAGCCGCCAGTTGAAGTTCAGGTTTCCTTCGCTGGTGCAGCTTCCCCAGCGGGTTTTTTGTTCCCGGATCGTGATACGGCCGTAGGTTACGCCCATTTTTCTGGCGTAGGCTGCGGTTTTTCTTTTGAATATTTTTCTGGCGGATTCCATATAATAACTGCGGCGGAATTCCGAAAGAGGCGGGTTTTCTTTCGGGGGCTGTGCCGGCCTGGAGGCGGCGTGGAGAGGTGCTTCAGGATCCAGCTTTCTTTCTGTGAGAGAAAACGATGGATGGTGGAATCTGGCATTGTGTGTGGAGCGCGGACAGTTACCTGACCGGAAACGCTGACCTGGATCGCCAGGGTTTTCCGACTGCTGCGGATAATGCGGTAGGGAAAGGGATGGGATATCATAAAAAACTCTTTTGGTCAATGCAGAAATCTATATACAAAACAGAAATCTATATACAAAAAAGACAGTCGCTGACGGTTCGACTGTCTTTCCTTTTACTTATAAGCTTATAACTAAAATATTCCGTGGTCTATTACGCAATGCTGTTGACAGCTTTGGAAAGACGGGAAATCTTTCTGGCGCAGTTATTTTTGTGATAAACGCCCTTGGATGTAGCTTTGCTGATTGTGGAGATTGCGTCCTTAAGAGCAACCTCTGCAGCTGCCTTATCCTTATTCTCAACTGCTGTCTCAACTTTCTTGATGGAAGTCTTAACTGCAGAACGGATTGCTTTGTTTCTTGCAGCCTTAGTGCTGTTAACTAAGATTCTCTTCTTTGCGGATTTAATGTTAGCCAATTCGTACACCTCCGATTCCTTAAAAATATAATATTAAATTACATTCACAGGAACAGACACGGGCGCTCCTATGAAACATGCTTATATATATTATTATACGTGCACAGGAATGTCAAGATGTTTTTGCAAAAATTCCAAAAAAATATGCAAAAAATACCAGATGCTGTGTGGGAAAGGGGAAATGACACATATTTATGGGAAAAAGGGAAATAATGAAAGGGAAAACACCGGTAAAGTTGCAGATAGCAGTGGAAAAGTCTTTGCAATCTTACAGAAAAAGAGGATGAGAGTATGGCTGGAAGGAGCAGAATCAGAACAGATCTGGCGCTGGAAGCAACGGAAGCTTTCAGGCGGAAAACGTAGAAGTACGTGGAGTAGAGATCAGGGAAAGATACGATGAGGAAAAGGATGTTCGGACTACCGTAGTGCGGATCACAACGGAAAACGGAGCCAGGACATGGGAAACCACAGGGAACCTATATTACCATTGAGGCACCGGATCTTTCCGTTCCGGATGAGGATTATCACAGGGAGATCTCGGAAGAGGTGGCACATCATTTAAGGGAGCTGATCGATCTTGGACATCAGTTGTCAATTTTGGTGGTAGGGCTTGGAAATCAGGAGATCACTGCGGATTCCCTTGGCCCTCGTGCAGTTTCCAATCTTCATATGACAAGGCATGTGATCCGGGAATATGGGCTGAAGAGCAATGAACATATGAAAATGCATCAGATCAGCGGGATCGTTCCGGGTGTGATGGCACAGACCGGAATGGAACTCTGGAAATTGTTCGGGGTGTTGTTTCTGAGACAAAGCCGGATGTGGTGATCGCCGTAGATGCGCTGGCGGCCAGAAGTACGACAAGACTTAACCGGACGATCCAGATCACGGATACCGGGATTAGTCCGGGCTCCGGCGTGGGGAATCACAGGGAAGGCCTGAATGAAGAAAATCTTTCGGTCCGTGTGATCGGGATCGGTGTTCCGACTGTGGTGGATGCGGCTACTATTGTCCATGATTCCATGGCGGAGCTTCTGGAGGCGCTGGAGGAAGATGAGCAGAAGGAGTTTCTGGAAGAAATGATCTCGCCGAAGCTTTACACCATGTTTGTAACACCAAAGGATGTGGATGAAACGGTACGATATTTAAGCTTTACCATTTCCGAGGGACTGAATCTGGCTTTTTCTGATAGTCTAATCGAAGAGGACAGGTCATAAAATACCATAAGAGGTGATCGTGGGTGACGAATATCCAGAGGGCTTTCTGCGTGGTTTTGAGCCTGATCTTCCTGGGTGTGGTGGCTGTCCTTCCGGGAGATTTTTTTAGGCATGGTGAGATCTACAGACAGCTGCCGCTGTATTGCTTTCTGGAAAAGAAAGCTCTGCAGAAGGAAAATGGCAGAGACCGGGAAACAGAGATGCTTTTGCAGGAAAAAAACGCAGAGCATCTGGGTGAAGAAGTGGAAGCAGAGAACCGAAAAGAGCAGGAGACGCTGCTGATGGCCGAGGCGGAAGAAGTGGAGAAGAAAGAAG
>ENA-OQCP01000876-OQCP01000876.1-human-gut-metagenome-genome-assembly--contig:-NODE-876-length-12633-cov-2.013274_pt1 | contig 12633 bp, 14 predicted proteins | sample MGYA00242760_ERZ504583 | MGnify/ENA primary metagenome ERZ504583 (study PRJEB26092, sample SAMD00036308) | human gut metagenome | host: Homo sapiens | study: EMG produced TPA metagenomics assembly of...
TTTGAAAGATTAATATCTTTCAAAAAAAAGAAAAGAGAATATCTGGTGACGATGCTAAATGGTTCCACCTGTACCCATACCGAACACAGTAGTTAAGCATTTAGAGGCCGAAAGTACTTGCATGGAGACGTGTTGAGGATAGGAAGTTGCCAGTTAAGAAAAAAGCACTGAATACTTCAGTGCTTTTTTCTTTATCAAAATACAATTTAATAATGAGGTGAATGTTATGAATTTATTTCGAAAAAAAGACATTGCACATTTAGCACAAGATGCTGAAAAATCTGGATTTGTACGCAATTTAACTGCGTTTGATTTAGTTTTTTTAGGTATTGGTAGTGTTATTGGAACAGGTATTTTTGTATTAACCGGAGTAGGTGCAGCTTTATATGCAGGCCCTGGAATTGCTATTTCCTTTATATTGGCTTCGGTTGCTTGTGCTTTTGCTGGTTTGGCTTACGCGGAATATTCCTCAATGGTACCAGTATCTGGAAGTGCATATGCTTATACATACGCTTCATTAGGTGAATTTATGGCGTTTTTAGTAGGTTGGAATTTAATTTTAGAATATACAGTAACATGTAGTACAGTTGCAGCTGGTTGGTCTGGTTATGTAGTGGGTTTATTGACATCAGGTGGATTAAATTTATCTATAGATTTTTTAAAAGTTCCAGCAGAAGGTGGAATAATAAATCTTCCTGCAGTTTTTATTACTATGTTTTTATGTATTTTATTGGTTAGAGGTACAAAAGAAAGTATTTTTTATAAATCGCATTTTAGTTTTTGTAAAAATAGCAGTTATTTTTATTTTCTTATGTTTAGCTATTCCTAATATTGATGTTAGAAATTGGGATCCTTTTTTACCTTTTGGTTATCAAGGTATTGCTTCTGGTGCAGCAATTGTATTTTTTTGCCTATATTGGTTTGATGCTGTAGCAACATCAGCAGAAGAAGCAAAAAATCCTTCTCGAGATGTGCCTATCGGTATCTTAGGTTCACTTGCAGTTTGTACTTTATTATATTTTATTGTGGCAATGGTATTGACTGGAATAGTGCCTTATACTCAATTAAATAATGCAGAACCTGTAGCTTATGCTCTTCGTGTCATTGGTTATCCTTTTGGTTCAGCTATTGTTGCAGTAGGTGCTATTTGTGGTATTACTACAGTATTACTTGTTTTATTATATGGTCAAGCACGTGTATTTTTTGCTTTGTCTCGTGATGGTATGATTCCAAAGGGAATTTGTAGAGTGCATAAGAAATATCATACACCATATTTAGTAACTATTGGTGGTTGTATTTTAGTTTCTTTGATTGCTGGATTTGTACCGATTAATGTAATTGCAGAAATGGCAAATATAGGTACTTTATCAGCATTTTTTATAGCTGGATTTGGGGTATTGTATTTGCGTATTACACGTCCTGAGATAAAAAGAGGTTTTAAATGTCCAGCAATTTACATTGTTGGGCCAATGGCTATGCTTAGTTGTGGTTATTTGATGTATAATTTGCCAGCACTTACATGGATTAGATTTATTGTTTGGTGTATTGTAGGCATTATTATTTATTTTGTATATAGTTATAAACATTCTTTGTTAAATAAATAGAAGATTATCCATAAGAGATTAAAGAATTTACACTTTAATCTCTTATTTTTTTATAAAGTGTAATAAAAATTTTACAGCTGTAATAATATTATTACAGTTTTTGTAACAAAAATATTACAAAAATAATAGCGATGATAAAAAATACTTATTTATCAATATAAAATTTTTATATTTGATTTTGGCACGGGATTTGCATTATATATAAAGTGTAAATCAGAAATGATTATACATAGTCTTATAATAAATTTTTTCGACCTGAAGGAGGGTTTATATTATGATTATTAGTGTTATTAAAGAGATTAAAAACAATGAAAACCGTGTTGGCTTAACACCTGCGGGAAGTGAAGCTTTAATACGTGCAGGACACACTGTATTAGTAGAAAAATCTGCTGGTGTTGGCAGTGGTTTCCCAGATGAAGCTTATGTTGCTACTGGTGCTGAAATTGTTGAAAATACAAAAGAACTCTTTGATAGAGCTGATATGATTATTAAAGTAAAAGAACCATTACCTGCTGAATATGATTTATTCCATGAAGGTCAAATTCTATATACTTATTTACATCTAGCTCCAGAACCTGAACTTACAGCTGCTTTATTACGTCATAAAGTTGTTGGTATCGCATATGAAACAGTTAGAGGTAGAGATGGCCGTAGCTTACCACTTCTTTCCCCAATGAGTGAAATTGCTGGTCGTATGTCCGTTCAATTAGGTGCTCAGTTCCTTGAAAGTCAATATGGTGGACGCGGAGTATTATTAGGTGGCGTTAGTGGTGTTTGCCCAGGTCAAGTAGTAATCGTTGGTGGCGGTATCGTTGGTACAAATGCTGCAAAAATGGCAGTTGGTTTAGGTGCTAGAGTTACTATTATTGACCTTTCTATTGACAGACTTCGTTATCTTGATGATATTTTCCATGGCCGTGTAGTTACAGAAATGTCTAATAGTTATAATATTGCTAAATGGGTAGCAAGAGCTGACTTATTGATTAGTTCTGTACTTATTCCAGGTGCAAAAACTCCTATCTTAGTAACTGAAGATATGATTAAAACAATGAAACCTGGTTCAGTTGTTGTCGATGTTGCAATTGACCAAGGTGGCGCAGTTGAAACTTGCGATCATTGCACAACTCATGACAATCCAACATTTGTTAAACATGGTGTAACTCACTACTCCGTAGCAAATATCCCAGGTGCAGTATCCAGAACTTCTACTTTGGCATTGACAAACGCTACTTTGCCTTATGCTTTAGCAATTGCTAATAAAGGATATAAACAAGCTTGCCTTGACGATCCTGGTTTAATGCAAGGTATTAATACTATAGATGGTAAAGTAACATTTAAAGGCGTAGCAGAAGGTTTGAATTTACCTTATTATGATATTCACGAAATCTTAAAATAAAAAGCTAAGGCCTGGTTTTACCAGGCCTTTATTTTTGAAAAAATGAGAAGTAAGGGATGTTTTCGTGTTGTAGAAAAAAAGGAGTGTTTTTTATGGATTTGTTCCGTAAGAAAGATATAGGTGCCTTGCGTTCAATGGCACAAAATTCAGGTCTTACAAGAAATTTAAGTGCGTTTGATTTAGTTTTTTTGGGTATCGGTAGTGTTATTGGTACAGGAATTTTCGTATTAACTGGTGTAGGGGCAGCTTTATATGCAGGTCCTGGTATATCTTTATCTTTCGTATTGGCTTCTATCGCTTGTGCGTTTGCAGGTCTTGCTTATGCTGAATATGCTTCAATGGTTCCAGTAGCAGGTAGTGCATATGCTTATACATATGCATCATTAGGTGAATTTCTAGCATTTATTGTAGGTTGGAATTTAATTTTGGAATACACTGTTACTTGTAGTACTGTTGCAGCAGGTTGGTCAGGATATGTAGTAGGGCTTTTAGCTTCTGGTGGTATTGATTTACCAGTTGCTTTTACGAAAGTTCCTGAAGAAGGCGGTATCATCAATGTACCTGCTATTTTAGTTACTATGTTCTTATGTATATTATTAGTACGTGGAACAAAAGAAACTGTTATGATTAACCGTATTTTAGTATTTGTAAAATTAGCGGTTATTGTTATTTTCTTTGTATTAGCAGTACCAAATATTGATCCAATGAATTGGGATCCATTCTTACCATATGGTACACAAGGTATTTCAGCTGGGGCTGCGATTGTATTCTTTGCTTATATCGGTTTTGATGCTGTTGCAACTTCAGCAGAAGAAGCAAAAAATCCTTCACGTGATTTACCTATAGGTATCTTAGGTTCCTTAGGTGTTTGCGCTGTATTATACTTCTTCGTAGCTCTTGTATTAACAGGCGTAGTACCTTATACAGACTTGAATAATGCTGAACCTGTAGCATATGCTCTTCGTGTTATCGGCTATCCAATTGGTTCTGCTATTGTTGCCGTAGGTGCTATTTGTGGTATCACTACAGTATTACTCGTTTTATTATATGGTCAAGCACGTATTTTCTTTGCATTATCTCGTGATGGTATGATTCCAGCAGGTATTTGTAAAGTTCATAAATTATATAGAACTCCTTATTTAGTAACAATTGGTGGCTGTATTTTAGTATCCGTTATAGCTGGTTTTGCTCCTATTCATTTAATTGCCGAAATGGCAAATATTGGTACATTATCTGCATTCTTTATAGCAGGTTTTGGTGTTCTTTATTTGAGAATAAAACGTCCAGATATAAAACGTGGTTTTAAATGTCCTGCTATTTACTTTGTAGCTCCAATGGCTATGATTTGCTGTGGTTATTTGATGTACAATTTACCAATTCATACATGGATTCGTTTCGTAGTATGGTGTGGTATTGGTCTTGTTGTATACTTTGGCTATAGCTATAAACATTCTAAATTAGAATCAGGAAAATAATTTAATATAAAAAAGGTCTTACTTTATGTAAGACCTTTTTATGGCATATTTTTATCAAAGCTTAAATTATATTCTTTCATTTTACGAATAACGCTAGTATGAGATAGACCAACGTGCTGCACCTAATTTGCGTGAAGAGGAAAATTTTTTCATTGCTTGTTGAAGAATATTTTTTTCTGTACGGCGAAGGGCTTCTTCTAAATTTAGTGTAGAATATTCATTTAAATCATGTGTGCAACTAGTATTTTGCATTTGGTTAAATAAGATAATGTCTTCAGCAGTTATTTGTGAACCTTGAGCAACATTTATAGCACGTTCAATGATATTACTTAATTCGCGGACATTTCCAGGATAATCATAATTGGTAAGCTTTTCAAAAGCTTCTTGAGAAATGGATTTTATACTTGTATTAATATTATTTACTGTAGATTGGAAGAGATAATTTGCCAGTAAACGAATATCTTCTTTGCGTTCTCTAAGTGGCGGTAGATATAGTGGTATTACATTTAAGCGATAATATAAATCTTGGCGAAATAATCCATCTTTGACCATTTGTTCGAGATTGCAATTTGTAGCGGAAATAATGCGCACATTTATAGGAATTTCGCGGTTACCGCCAATACGACGAACTCTATGTTCTTGAAGTACACGCAATAATTTTGCTTGGAGAGTGGAGGAGATATCGCCTATTTCATCAAGAAATAAAGTGCCACCACTAGCTAATTCGAAAAGACCTAATTTACCACCTTTATTAGCTCCAGTGAATGTACCTTCTTCATAACCAAATAATTCACTTTCAAGTAGAGTATCAGGTATAGCTGTGCAGTTGATAGCGAGAAAGATATTATCGCGACGAGGTGAAGCGTTATGAATTGCTCTAGCAAATAATTCTTTCCCTGAGCCAGTTTCCCCACGTATGAGAATAGTAGAATTACTGCTAGCATAATGTTGAGCTGACAAAATTAATTTTTCCATAATATCACTTTGGTGAATAATATCTTTAAAACTAATAGAAGGCTGTCCTGTGATTTTTTGATATATTTGACGAACAGTTTCCATATCACGAATGACAGCAACACCACCAGATAAATTATTATTTTCATCTAATAGTGGTTGACTGCTAACCATATAATGATTGTCATATTCTTCAGCATAAACTTCATGATGAAGATATTTTTTACCTGTTTGCAATGTCTTTAATAATAATTTACAAAATGGTAAAGCTCGGGAAATGTTTTGCCCTAAAATATCATCATTAGGAATTTTTAGAATTTTTACAGCAATTTTGTTGATATAGATGATATCTCCGTTTTTATCAGTGATAATAATACCTTCATTAATGGTATTGAAGACAATATCCATTTGTTGATATTTTTCATTATGAGGCATTAGCATAATGGATTTTATTTGAACAATACCAGATAATTTATGAAGCTCAGATAAGATTTTTTGCTCACCTTTATAAGATAAAGCTTCTGTTTCTAAATATGTAGTATTTTTAATAACTTCCATAGAGATAATATTTACATTATATTTGAGTAAAATTTTTGATATATCATAGACTAATCCATGGCGGTCTTTATTTTCAATACATATTTTCATAGATTATAAAGCACCTCTTGAGAAATGTTTAATTTAAATATGCTAAGAAATTTTATTTATTAAAACTTCTTAGCATATTGTAGGAGATTAACAAAATTAGTCTTCAATACCTTTGCGACCTTGGAGTCCTTGTTGATAATAGTGTTTTACTTCTTGCATATCAGTGACTAAATCAGCACGTTCACATAGCCATTGAGGAGCATATCGACCAGTACAAACTATTTCAATATCTGAAGGTATTTGATTTAAAACAAATTCTAAAGTTTCTTTAGTGATTAAGTCATAATACATAGCGACATTGATTTCATCAAGAATAATTAAATCGTAGTGAGTATTATTTATTTCTTCAAGTAAATTTTTTAAACTGTCATTAACTAATTTTACATAATCTTTAGGTGGTTTACCTTCGGGATAAACTTGGAGCATTATCTCCCCATTTTTTGATTTCTTCATCAGTCAACATACCTTCTTTAGCGATAAAATAAGGTTTGCCACTAGTTGTCAATTTCAATTGTGGGGTGAATTTTTGTAAAATAGCTTGTTCACTATAAGCTAAAGTTTTCATAAATTGGCAAAAATAAACTTTTTTATCAGCACCTAAACTGCGAATAGCAAGACCTATGGCTGCTGTAGTTTTACCCTTGCCATTGCCTGTATAAACTTGAAGCATATAATCATTTCCTTTTAGTTTGATTAAAATTCATCTTTATGGAATTTATTTTTACTTAACGATTATCTACTTTATCTAAGCTATATAAATCATGATTTACAAAACGAGTTTGAGCTAATTGTTCATATTTTGTATCAGGGCGACCATAATTTGTATATGGGTCAATAGAGATACCGCCACGTAGGTAAGAATTTTCCCCATACTTCAATATATTTAGTTCATGAGTTTAATTAAATCTTTCATGATGATATTTACTACATCTTCATGAAAATCGCCATTATTTCTGAAGCTGAATAAATATAATTTTAAGGATTTAACTTTCCACCATTTTTTTCATCAGGAATATAAGAGATATAAATTGTACCAAAGTCTGGTTGACCTGTGATAGGGCAAAGTGTAGTGAACTCAGGGCAATTAAATTTTACCCAGTAATCATGGTCAGGGTGTTTATTATCAAATGTTTCTAATACATCTGGACGATAATTAAATTCGTATTTTACATTTTTTTGACCTAAAAGCGTAATGTCTTTAGTTTCTTCACTAGTGCGCATCTATATACCTTCCTTTTAAATAATTAATCATTGCACGTATAAAAATAAAGTGATTAATAAATATTATATCATATTTATGAAATGATGTAGAAATATGGTTAAGTATTAAAACTTATAAGCTTGATTTACAAATTAGCAATAAAATAGAATATTATTACTTGACTAAAATACTTTTGTAGCAGTAAAATTGACATATTATCATAGATATTTTAAAATAATATCATATTTTTTACAAAATGTTTATTTAAAATATAATATTGTAAGATGGTAAAAGTATTATTAAATGATAAGTTCAATAAGGAGAACTTATATTTTTATTTTTAGGAGGCTTATTCGATGGAAAATCGTATTTACAATTTTAATCCAGGTCCTGCTATGCAACCTTTAGAAGTATTACAAGAAGCTCAAGCTGAATTTTTAAATTTTGCTAAAAGTGGAATGTCAATTATAGAAATCAGTCATCGTTCTAAACAATATGAACAAGTACATAATCAAGCAAAAGCAGATATAAAAGAGCTTATGGGTCTTGGTGATGATTATGAAGTATTATTCTGCCAAGGTGGAGCAAGTATGCAGTTTACTATGATTCCACAGAATTTTGCTGTTGATGGCAAAGTGGGTAACTATGTATTATCTGGTAGTTTTGCAACTAAAGCTTATGATGAAGCAAAACTTTTAAATCGTGGCTTTGTAGCAGCTTCTAGCAAAGATAGAGATTTTAAACATATTCCAACTCAAGATGAAATTAAATTAAGCGACAATGCAGCATATCTTCATTTATGCTACAATAATACAATTTATGGTACAGAATATCATTACATTCCAGAAACTGGCGATGTGCCTTTAATCGCGGATATGTCTTCTGATATGTTATCTCGTCCACTTGATTTTTCGAAATTCAGTTTAATTTATGCAGGTGCACAAAAAAATCTTGGCCCTGCTGGTGTTGTTGTAGTCGTTGCTCGCAAATCTTTCCTTGAAAATTCTCCAAAAGAAGTGCCAACAATGCTTCGTTATGATACTTATTTAAAGAAAAATTCCTTATATAATACACCTCCTGCATTTGGTATTTACATGGTAGGTAAAGTAGTATCATGGATAAAAGCAAATGGCGGTTTAGAAGCTATGGCGAAGAAAAATGCAGCTAAAGCTAAATTAGTTTATGATGCTATCGATAATAGTGATGGTTTCTATGTTGGTCATGCAGATAAAGATAGCCGTTCTTTCATGAACGTTACTTTCCGCTTACCAAGCGAAGAATTAGAAGCTAAATTTGCTAAAGAAGCTTTAGAACATGGTTTAGGTGGCGTAAAAGGTCATCGTTCTGTTGGTGGTATGCGTACATCTATTTATAATGCAATGCCAATGGAAGGTTGCCAGGCTCTTGTTGACTTTATGGAAAAATTCCGCAAAGCTAATAAATAAATTTAATAAAAAATCCTTAGTAGCTAAATCTAACTACTAAGGATTTTTTTATTTTGCATTTAAGGGAATATTTAAGTAAACAGGTTCTAATTCTTCTATTTTTATACGACCAGCAGATAAATTAGTGATGTCTTTTAGAATGCTTTCACTGTCATTTTGGGCTAATAATAAAGTAAAGCTTACGATATCACTATAATCTTTATTTTGTATGCGGATTTCTTTTTGGTGGAGATAATTTTCAAAACTGCCTAGTAAATCATAATTTAAATCTAGTTTATAGCAATTAAAGATGGATTTTTTTACAATAGTGGAAACATCAAGTCCCAAGGTTACAGATTTTCCATAGGCACGAATTAAACCGCCAGCACCTAATTTTATGCCACCAAAATATCTAGTAACGACAACGACAATATCACTTAATTCATTTTTTTGAGCACTTCAAGCATAGGAGCGCCAGCAGTGCCACTAGGTTCACCATCATCACTTGATTTTTGGATTTCACTGCGTTCGCCGATGATATAAGCAGAACAGTTGTGGCGAGCATCAAAATGTTTTTTCTTTATGGACGAAATAAATTCTTGAGCTTCTATTTCTGTTTCTACATGTTTAATATAAGTTAAAAATCTAGATTTATTGATTTCCCATTCAGTAAAGTATTCGCCTTCGATTGTTTTATATTCAAGCATAATTTCACCTCAAAATAATTATAATATAAATAGCATGAAAATTTTTATAAGTTTTTTTCTTTTTGTATGGTAAAATGATGAATTTTATAGTATTATTTTTGTAATAAAAATAAATATACTTTAGAGTATATAAAATAATATAAGAAAGGTTGTGTTATTAAGGAGATGAACAACAAACCTATAATGAATAGGGGTCTGAAAAACAGACATATACAGCTTATTTCTCTTGGGGGAATTATTGGGAGCTGTTATTTTTTAGGTACTGGTTATGTATTAGAACAAGCAGGACCTGCTTCTATTTTAGCTTATTTATTGGGCGGAATAGTAGTATTATGCGTTATGCTATGTTTGGCTGAATTAGCGGTAGCTCAGCCTGTGTCTAGTTCTTTTGTTACGTATGCAAACGACCATATATCGCCTACATGGGCATGTGGTGTCGGTTGGGCATATTGGTTGAATTGGATTGTTTATGTACCTGCAGAGATGATTGCAGCGGGGATTATCATGAATCAATTTGTACCTGAGGTCAGTCAGTTATGGTGGGCTGTATCGTTTGGTCTAGTTGTTACCTTTATAAACCTATTCAGTGTAGGCAAGTTTGGTGAAAGTGAATTTTGGTTATCAATTATAAAAATAGTCGCATTAGTAGTTTTCAGTATTATTGCTTTTGCTATTTGTATGGGCTGGGCTGGTGAAACTGGCGAACCTATTGGAACAAAAATTTTATTAGGTAGTGGCGGTTTTGCACCTCATGGATATTGGGCAATTATCATGACAATGGTAATTATCTTAGTTAATTTCCAAGGTTCAGAAATAATTGGCTTAGCTGCTGGAGAATGTAAAGACCCAGCAAAAGTAATTCCTATAGCAGTTCGTAATGTTACTTGGAGAATTATTGCTTTATATATAATACCAATTACTTTATTAATATCAATATTGCCATGGGACGAAGCAACTTTGACAGAAGTGTGTTTGCAGCAGCACTTCATCGTTATGGATTTGACTGGCTTGGATATATGTTTGCTTTTGTTATCCTTACAGCAGCAATTTCTTGCTCTAATTCAGGTCTATATGGTGCAGGCAGAGCGTTACATGGACTTTCTCGACATAAAATGGCACCTAAATTTTTAGGTAAATTAAATCATAATGGTATGCCTCAAAATTCAATTATTGTATCTATTTGTGCTTGCTGGATTATAATTTTATTATATACTTTAGATACAAGTGAAACAGCATATACTTATTTATTAGCTGTTTCTGGATTTACCGGTGCTATGGCTTGGATTTCTATTTGCTGGAGTCAATATAATTTCCGCAAAAAAATGATGGCAGAAAATAGAGTATCTGAATTAAAATACAAAACTCCATTTTTCCCTTATGTAACTTTATTTGGAATTTGGGTACAAGTATTTTGTCTTATTGTAATTGCCTTTACTGATGATTTACGTTCTACTTTATATGCAGGTATTCCAATGATGGTAATACCGATGGTGATTTTTAAATTAAAACAGATAAAAGCTCACCGTGCAGAATTAGTTCGCAATAAAACAGAATTATAAATGATAAAGAAAAAAAGCTGTACATATTATATGTACAGCTTTTTTATAATGGAACCTTTTTTATGATGATGTCTTCAACAGTCTTTTTTATACTGAATATATCACTATTGAATGAAGCTTCAACAGCAGCAATAACAGCTCCTTCAACTAAAGGCGCATTAGCTATTTGAATTTTACTGATATCTTTATCATCTTCATCCATCATATCAATAACCATTTCAGTTGTTAATACAGAACTTCCTAAATCAGTAAGTATAAGAACTCCATCAGCTCCATTTACTTTTTCGATGGCAGATTTTATTTTTTTCATATCGGTGCCAAGTTTTCCATCTGATGTGCCTCCTGCGGCCATGATTTTCAATGCAGGGTCTGCCATTTGGAGAGCTAGCTCTTTAGTTCCATCTGCAATTAAAGAACTATGAGATACGATTACAATACCTATCACGAAGCACACCTCTATCCAAGTATAAATTAAGTTCTTAGATAATAATATGTTACTTGAGCCATAGTGTCAATCTATTAATACTATATTTTAGATAATATCTATAGATAAAGTATTGCATAAGATGTGATTAGGTGCCATAATTGATATTGAAGATATAATATATTATGGGAATTATTAATTAAATTATAATTGGAGGAAAAACTATGGTATTATCAATGCGTACTAAATTAAAGATTTTTGCAGCAGCAATATTATTAGTACTTGTTGTTATAGGTGGAGGCCTGGCATATTTTAATTTTTATGTAAAGACACCCGAATATACGCTAAAAGCTATACAAGAATCAATACAAAATCATGACGTAGATGAATTTAATAAGTATGTAAATGTTGATAATGTTGTAGCAGGTGTAACTAATAATATGCTAGATGGTATAATTGCATCGCAAACTAATTTGCCAGAAGAAGCAAAAGTAGCAATGAATAGTCTAGCTACAATGTTTAAAGCGCCAATAGTTGCTAGCTTACAAGAAGGTTTAAATAATTATGTAAAAACAGGTAGTTGGCAATCTGGAAACACAACAGCAGATGCTCAAGGTGCATGATAAATTCAGATATGATATTAGAACAATCTGGATTGACTGATTTAACTTTTGAAGGAATTGATTATATCAATACAAATGAAGATAATGGTACAGCTGAAGCTGGTATAAAAGTAACTCAAAGTGAAATTAATCAGCCATTTGTATTTAAAGTGTCATTAGAAGAACAAGCAGATGGTTATTGGAAAGTTGTTAGTGTAGACAATTTTCTGATTTTATCAAAGCTCTAGAAGATGGCAGAAAAGAATTCATAAAAGATTATTTGAGTCAAACAGCGCTTATTATCATTGATAAAGAAAAGATTTTAACAGAAAATGAAGCAAATCTAAATGCAGCATTGAATTTAGGAACATTAGGTAGTAGTCAAACTAGAACTGATTTGAAAAACGATATTGAAAATAAAATATTACCTCAATTGAAAGAGTTACAAGAAGCATTACAATCTGTAGAAGTGCCAAAATCAGCAGAAACATTGCATAATTTGCGTTTAAAAGCATGTGAAAGCAAAATAGCTTATTATCAAGATTATGCTAAATGGTTAGATAATAAAGATATAAAAACATTAAGAGAAGCTACAGATAATTTGAAAAAAGCTAAAACTATGGAATATGAAGCTAATTT
>ENA-OQCP01000878-OQCP01000878.1-human-gut-metagenome-genome-assembly--contig:-NODE-878-length-12591-cov-2.129252_pt1 | contig 12591 bp, 10 predicted proteins | sample MGYA00242760_ERZ504583 | MGnify/ENA primary metagenome ERZ504583 (study PRJEB26092, sample SAMD00036308) | human gut metagenome | host: Homo sapiens | study: EMG produced TPA metagenomics assembly of...
TAAGGTATAAAGAACTTCTCTATCATTTCGGATACTGAGGTACAAAGGGTTTGGGTATCATTGTGACGAGGGTATCCAATTCTGCCTTCCGTTGCTCTTCAGTCTCTGAGACGGCGTAGCGGATAGTCCACCAGAACAAGAAAGTCTGGTTAAGATACCCTTTGGGGGTGATGACTTGCAGTTGCTTGTAGCGCTCGGACTGTAACATGATTTTAATTCTTTTCTCCTGTTCTTTCTCACTGATGGAACATAGAATGTCATACCATTCATCAAACTCCTGACGCAAGCAGGCGACAAATGCCCATTCGGCAATTCTATATTTGGCAAATTCTGGAATCTTCTTTAGAAGTACGAAGATATGTCCTATATTCAATTCGCCTTTATATAAACCTTTGACTTTTGTATAGTCTTCAATGGAAGTGATTGTGTGTAAAAGGGAGTAATATATTTCCGGACTCATCGGCACATGGTGTTCATCGATGAATTTCAGAGTATTCTGAAGCACCAGTTTTTTGTTTGTTCTGTTGTTGGCCATGCGGCTGATGACATTGTTCCAGTAGATTTGTGTGCGTGCAATGGAAATATGTAAATCATCTTCCATCTCTTTTATACGGCTTTCGGCTTCTTCGAAGGTCATGCCGCGTTCCCGCATTTGATAGCATATGTCCTTCATAATTGGATAATGTTCGACAATAGGTAGGGTTTGGGAATGACGGCTCCTACCTTTTTCAACATACAATATGAATCGTAATTGATAAAAACCTTTTTACTGATTGCTTGCTCTTGCAGCCGTTGGGCGTTTTCCTTATCATTCTGACGGAGCAATGCCTTCATGCAACAGAAGATAATTCCTTCATCATATACGCCCACGTCCAGCAGACAATACACATATTCCAGAATAGTGCTTTCTTTAATTTTCCACCCTTCCGATGTATAAATGGGAAAAGGCTGCGGAACGTTGTCTTGTGCTCTTCCGGCATAGTATCGCTGGATAAGCATTTGCTTCAATATATCCTTTGGCGCATCCAGGCTTTTCATTATTTCCTCATTTATAATCAGTTGTATTTCTTCCGGAGGAAGTGAACCTTGGGTGTGGTTGGTCAGGTGATAGAGTAAATGTTTATGTGTATAACTGTTCTGTTGTACGGTGTATTTTTCGGACATCCGCTTTATCATGTCCACTTTTTGTTCATAATAGGGATATATGAACCGGTTATTGATAATGATATTCAAGATATTGGCATCAGGATGATTGAGCAGTGACTTGTCCAGCCGGTTCTCGAAGAAATCCCTTGCGACTCCTCCTTCTTCCGGAGTCTTTACCTTATTGAACATTTCGGAGACAACGTAGGGCGAATGATTCAAAATCTGTTGTTCTTCCGGAGTAATACAATCGGGAGTTTCTCCGAACAGTGCCTGATACGCCTCTTCATAATTTGATATTTTCAGAATGAATTGTACGATTGTTCTTATATTTCGAGATTCATCGCCGTTTTGGGGACGATGTCTCTTCATATGTGCCTTGATTTCCTTTAGGGTCATGCGTTGGTATAGGATACCTTGTGTGTGCTGGCTCGGGTAATCCAGTAAAGACTGGTCTGCTTCCAGTAAATGGTATTTATGGAACAGTTCCTCGCATTCCTTAATCCCGCTATAAGTGGAGGTCGTATCCAATAAGTCGTTCAGGTAGATTTCACCCACTTTCAGTTTGGTCTTGTTTTCTTCTTCTTGCTGCTCCAACCTTTCCATAAAAGTGTTGAAGATTCCTTTGGCCTGCTCAAAATTTTTAGCCTTTTGGAGCATAAAGTTCAATGAGTAGCCATCACAGTTATTCCCCATACGGTTCCATAAATCATAGGCATAAGAGGACGGTATGTTTTCGAGTGCTCCATTCAACACTTCGGTCTTGTTCAGGAACATACTGGTATCCTCTTTTTTGTCGACAGACAGTTCTGTCAGTTCGTTGAAGAATGCAACCAGCTTTTCCGGCTGGCTGAATCTTTTGAAAACTTCCAGCCAGGTGTAGGGAGCAATAAGTTGAAGAAAAAGACTGCATCGTCGTGGGGAACTACCCCTTTATCATTCTTCTGCAAGAAGTTCTTGATGTCGTGTATGTCAGCCAGAGTCTGTGCTTTATGCATAAGCTGCCTGGCGAAATTACGTATTCTTTTCTCTTTCAGTTCTGTCAGATAAGTCTCATTGTTGCTTTCCTGCCATGGGTGCTCTCTGCAGAATCGGAGAAGAAATCATCTATGTCGTCATCATCGGCACTTGGGGAAGCTTCGTATATAAAGGAAGCGTTGAGGTATATTTCTTTGGCTTCGTCCATGTCGAGGAACCGTACCAATTCTGTCTGAAATTCAATATACGAGTTTTCTATATACTTGTCTTGCATTTGCCCTTGTTCATTGAGCAAATCCTTGTGTACAATGTCCTTATCTTGTTGTGTCTGCAGTCTGGGCAAAAGCCACCGCAGCACATTCAGCTCTCTCCTATTATATTTTTTTGTTAATTTCCAAATATGGATGGCCTCTGCATTGGTAGGAGCAAAATTGGCTATATTGCAATATAGGCGTCCACCCAATCAATGGAAACGCCTTCCGGGTTTGTTCCCAGTTCCTTGCTTGTATATAGCGTTTGTTCGTTTTTATAAATGCGGCTTACAACATCATTGATGATATACTGTTGGAGTTCGGGGGCATTTACCGAACAGTTTTTCACCCGATGCAGGATCTTGGTTGTATTTTTGAAAAAGTTCGGTCTGTCTTTGTAGTAGATATAGCGGAATATGCCTTTATGCTTTCTTTTCAGTTGCCAGTAGGTCATCGGACGGTTCACTGCTATAGTACTGGAAAACCTGGGTTACTATGATGTCTTCAACTTCAAATGTGTCCTTTTCAATGTCCTGATAATAAATCAAATCATCTACTTTGCCTGCCAATTCACAGATGGTGCTTCTGTCGGCCTTTTCGTAACTGTTCTCATAGGTGAATTTGAGGAAATCGAGCAATAGGTCTATTTTATTGCGGCTTCTCTTTTTCCACATCCACAAACATTTTATGGCGTGGCAGAGTTGTCGAAGCATGGATTTCTGCAGGTTGCTTAAATTACTGTTCTGGAACTGGTTGTTATATCTGGTCTTGATTCTGTCTATGTCGAAAAACAAGGAACCGATAGTCATGCCGGCTTCGGGTCGGAGTTTAAGATAGCCGTATGTCCTGAGCTCGCGGGCATATTCATTTATTTTCTTGAAGGATAAAGGTTTGATGCCCACTTCGACTATGGCCGGAGGAACCATTTCATTGAAAGTAAGCATGGATTTCACTTCCTTGAAGCTATAGCTTGTAGTGGCAATAACCTTGAAGTCCGGATTGCCGATGTGAAGGATTTCCGACAACTTGCGAAGTAATTCTCTGTCAATGGGTATCGGCTTTTCATTCTCTTCTTTCCAAAACAACAGCTGCAAATCGTCCAGTAGAAGAATCTTTTTGCCATGCTGGAATTGGGATACAGAAAGCCGTTCTAACTGTTCTTTGGTCGTATCGGCATTCAAAATGACCACAGAATATTCCTGAGGGAGCTTTTTCAGCATTCGGCAAACGGCAATAGTCTTTCCCGAAGTGGATTGACCGGTGACGATGATTGTCTTGTTTGTACTGTCAAACTCCTCTTTAAGTTTGTTGTCTACTTCCGGACGGATAAAATAGTAGTCCAGGTTGCCTCTGCGACGGTTGGCTTGGCTGTTGGGAATAATTTTATCATACTCCATCTTATGGCAAGAGATTGCGCAAAAGGGATTATTGAGAAAACTTTCACGATCCTTGACCAACGCGTCCCTTAGCTGCTCCAGCGTATTGCACTGCTTCTCATACCGCTCGATAACGGTATCGTCGTCCAGGTGCTTTTGCATGTATTCCGCATAGAAGTCTTTCCATAAAGTAGTGTTTGTCCAGTCTTCTTGGGTGTATTCCAATGTCGGATTCTGATAGAAATAGATATGTTTGTTGGATGCATTTTCGATGGCAACATTAAACTCTCCGATGGTCTTGGAGCGTATCCAGTTTCCGGCGAAGAAGATGATGACGTCACATTGCCTTATCTCTGAATTTATGATTTCCTGCGTATCGCCTTTAGCTATATCGTTGTCTCCATTTTTTTCGTGCCGGTGCACTACAATATTGAGTTCGCTGTTGTTTCTTTCCGTCAGGACTTTTTCCATTAAATCCCTTTCTTTCTGAAAACTCAGCGAAGAGGCTATAAATACATGGTATGTTTTCATAATATAGTGTTGGTTACTTTCCATGTGTTGTTGTTTATGACTAACGGAATGCCGGCTGTGATACATCTGTCATACGCTTTTGAGCTTTCCTTCAATTCATCATACGGACGTATATCGGGATGCACAAAGCGTTTCTTTTTGAAGATATCTCCCATTTCCTTGCTGCCATAGATTAACTCTTCTTCTTCGGCGGTGGGTTTACGGAAGCAAGCAGCAGTTTCTCCATGTTCCAACGGTTATGTTCGACTTCGGCAAGCAATGATATCTGGTCGTTGTCCAGTTTCACGTAACCATCCGTAATGCCTATGGAGCGTAGCTTGGGACCAATGGAATATGCACTGTACAAGTTGGACCACTGAAGGGATACGGACAGTTTGTTCCATGAGTCTTTCAGCTCATTGTCAGGTGGGCATGATTGAGGCACATTTCCATATTTATTCTTGAAATCGTATATATAATTGATGATTTGTCCCTCCCTCCGGCTTTTTGTCCAGGTCGTAACAGTTGTCCAGCATTCCAAAAGGAAAAACATGGGAATATTTATGAATCGCTTCATCTTTCTTTCTACTGTTAAGCATATTGAGCAGTGCACTGGAGGTTTCCTGACGGACAAAAACTGGGATATTTTCATCATATACATCGTCCGGCAGATATAATCCCATTGCCATGCTTTGAGGAGGATAATTGAGGCAGACGGCAATCGTCAATACCTGGCCTGAGTCATGTACCCATTCTTTAATCAGATTCTGGATGGCAGGAGTTTCCGCACGGCCTTTGATAAATTCGAATTCCACATCCAGAAAGTCTGCATCTTTTCCTTTAAAACGGGTGGGAAGGACAAATCTCTCGTGCCTTTCGTCCTTGCTCATGTCGTAATAATGGGTAGACGATATCTCGAAATAATGGCGGTATCGTCCACAAAAGAAATTCATTTCCCGGTCGGCATTTTCATCAATGAAGGTAATGACACTTTTTATGTTCTTGTCCCGGCAGAAGTTTGGAAAATGCAACAGATGGGCAGCTTCCACTCCTATTGCCACTCCCATACGGCTCATACCGATGATAACAAGATGAACATGTTTTTCGCTTTCGTAGGTTATTGCCTCACGGTCGAGAGGAGGATATTCAATACAGTTCTCCCCTTTTCCATATCGCCGGCTTACCAATATCTTTTGGGCCCAGCCTCGTAGAAGTTAAAGGGATGGAATTCTATATATTTTCTCCATTCGGCAGACAAATCGGTCAGTTGGAAAGCGGCAAAAGTAGTCTGATATTCGAAAAGGACGGTGAATGGTATGAGGGAACATTTATTGCATCGTTTATGAATGTCAACTATCTTTTTCAGGCAGTCTATGTTCAGTGAGTCATGGTCATGTTCGTCTCTCTCTCCGATAAGGAATACTTCGCGCGCTTTGGTAGTATAGAGTTTTTCCAACTCCTCGATAGAGTCGCGCCGGGCACGCAGCACCACAATTCTTTTTTCGTTTTTGGCATCCAGTTCCGTATGGATTTTGCTACGGATTTCTTGTGCCGGTTGGGTACTCTGAATCAGAATATGGCAATTCCCATAATGTGTGTCATCGCAAATTTGTGGATAAGAGTGGGGACCATGTTGTCAAAACCGATAATGACGATGTGGTTTTGCAAAGGGTAAACGATATCGCCTTCACGATATCGCTCAACTCTGCGTTCCAGCATATTGGAGATTACGGATATCAATAATCCGCAGAACAAAATTAATCCCAGCACTACGACCAATAGAGAGAACCAACGCAGATAAGGTGGTACTTCCACAATATTCCCCGGATCGATGAACAGACAAATCAACTGAAGCAAACGCCCCATAGGTACGTCTTTATCAATACCGGTCCATTCTTCAAGAGACGGCTCAGGAAAGATAAATGCAAAACTTACCAGATATATCAATAAGAAAACAGTTACTATGACTCCGAAAAGCCAAGCAAGCTGCCTCCATCCTTTTCCGGAAAAGAGCGGTCAAAATGAAGGGCAAAAAGTCTTGTTAGCAGATTCATATTTGTTTTGTCATTAGGCAGTTTCCTTTTTTTCAGTTTCTTGTTTCAATTCTTTTCTGATATTCTCTTTCAGTTTATTGATTTCTTTCTCATCGTTATTGATAATCTCCCGTTTTTCTTTTCCTGGTACAAGGATGCAAGAATGTTTCTTTCTTGTTCCAGATTCAGTGAGAATACATCTATTAATCTCTTGATACATAGAAAAAAACAGATGCATACGCTAAGGGAAATGATGGCATGGAGTGTCATCAGGTAGGTCATTCCACGCGATGGAAAGAATTGAATAAGGTTTTGGAATGTAGTGCATGTCACAATCAATGCTGCAACCAGAAAGAGAATGATAAAGGCAGGAATAACGAATTTCCACCAGTGCCGGATAGGATAATATTTGTTCTCACTCGTCCTCATAGTACTATAGATATTGGATTATTGTTTCTTCTGTATGTCGAATCCCAGTTTCATAATCAGCTTCAGTGTCTGTATGGCTGTTTGCCGGTCGTATTCCCGTTCTGAGTCCGGTAACTCTTCGTATGGTACAAGTCCGGGATGTGTCTTTAATTCATCATTGCGTGTCTCTCCGTATTTCCATCCTTCTTTCACTCTTCCCAAAGCCCATACTTCATGCACATTGCGTGCCATGGCTTCTGTGAGTTCTGTCAAATTATCCGGTAAAGTGATATTTTCTGTGTTCAAAGGGGACGGTGTGTATGTTTTCATTTTCTGTTATTTAAAATGTGGAAGTAAAAAGTTTATTGGTAGCAATATTAGGCATTTCGGACGACAGAAACAAAAAAAAGGAAAGCTATTTCCAAAAAAACATGCAGATTACAATGGAAAAAACATTGCAACCTGCATATAAATCGGGAGAAGCGGGAATTATAAGTTAGCTTCCGTCACTACCTGCCCGTCAAACAGATTGATGATACGTCCGGCAAATCCGGCATCATGTTGTGAGTGTGTCACCATGACAATCGTAGTGCCTTCCTTATTCAGTTCATTCAGTAGTTCCATTACCTCTTTTCCGTTCTTTGAATCGAGGTTACCGGTAGGCTCATCGGCAAGTATCAGTTTAGGGTTTGATACGACTGCACGGGCGATTGCCACGCGTTGCTGTTGTCCGCCGGACAGTTGTTGCGGGAAGTGCTTGCTGCGGTGCATGATTGCCATACGCTCCATAGCGGTTTCCACCCGGCGCTTGCGTTCGGTGGCAGGAATGCCCATGTAGAGTAGCGGCAGTTCGATGTTCTCGTATACATTCAGCTCATCAATCAGGTTGAAACTTTGGAATACAAAGCCGATGACTCCTTTACGCAAGTTGGTACGTTGGGCTTCTGTATATTTGGATACTTCCGTCCCATTCAAGTAATATTCTCCGGATGTAGGATTGTCCAACAGACCGAGGATATTCAGTAAAGTGGATTTTCCGCAGCCTGAAGGTCCCATGATAGCAACAAACTCCCCTTCTTTCACTTCAATGTTTACGTCGTTCAAAGCCAGAGTCTGTACTTCCTCGGTCTTGAAAATCTTCTGTAAGTTTACTGTCTTAATCATAATGCTTTGTTTTTATGGGTTATAAATATATCATTTCTTACTCGGATTTGATGCAGTCAATCGGATTTGTTTTGTTCAGCAAATAACTTTGCAGACACACTGTGACGGCAGATATTATCCAGACAATACATAGTGGCAATAGAAAGTCCATAACGGTGAAGGGGGCTTTATAGGCAAACTGTTCATGCCAATGGTGCATGAGCCAATAGACAATGGGGACAGCTAGAATATATGCAAGCAGAATTTGCAGGCAGAATGGTTTATTCAGCAACAGCACGATTTGTCGGGATGTTGCTCCATGAATCTTGCGAATGCTGATTTCGCGGATACGCTGGCGAGTGGCATACCATGAAATGCCGAATAAGCGAAGCAGGTCAATATCAAGCCAATCAGAGAATAGGCGATAAGGAGTTTGGAGAGAGACAAGACTTTACCATTGCGTTTCATAAAGTCTTGGTGCATGTCTGTGTATTGAAATATCTCCCTTTCATTCATCTTTTCCCATATTTGGGCTATTTGATGTAGTGTTTCTTGTTTATTGCTTTCAATCAGCTTAATCTGCAGATAGTTGGCACCCGACATTCTCTCTGTAGGTGGAAGGTAAAGTATGACCGGGGTAATTTCATTTTCCAATGAACTGAACGGGAAGTCCTCTAATACACCACCGATGATGTATAAAGAATCGGCAGACTGGTCAAATTCTTTCAAAGGTTTTCCAATGGCATTTATTCCTGCTGGAATCAGCATTCTGACATAGCTTTCGTTGACCAGTGCAGGATAGGCATATTGTTTTTGCAGTTGTTCGGGAGCGTTGCCGGACAAGAGTTTGAACCCCATCGTTTTTACCAGATTGGCATCACTATACAGCATTAATAGGTAGGAACTTTTTTCCGTACCGTCGGCTTGTTTGATGGATAGCTCACGTATCCATGAATTCAATATGGAGCCTTGTGACAGGGCGATGGACTCTATTCCTTGTACATGTTTCTCCAGCTCTTCTTTAAGTATTGTAGCCGGTGCGGCATTGAAATCTCCTATTTCAATCCGATTTTCGTAACAGTAGGCCCGTTCCTTGATGAGATTGATTTGTTCATTGGCAACGAGAGTAGCGAATATCAGCCTATAGAAATGGAAAACTGAAGAATGCCCAGCAAAGCTATGAAACGTTGTTTCTTTTTACCTCCGTAAAGTGTCTTGTATTCGCTGAATGAGAGTTGTGAAAGTCTATGGCTGATATACCAGGCAGGGACAATGGACATAACTAGTACAAAGAGCACTAACAAGGGTAGCATCTGTAGGCTGAAAAAGAAATGTACGTTTAAATGGGATGCAAATAATCCATTGAAAAAGACAGACAGTCGTTGATGATGAGTAAAGATAATCCGAATGCCAGCAGCACAGTGAGGAATGCATCACCAAACAGTTGGATGCGGATATCCTTCAAGCTGCTTCCCATCAGTTTCTCCACATGTATCATTTTGAGCTGTTGCAATACACGGCTCAGGCTCATGTTGGTATAGTTGCAGCAGGCTATGATAAGTACCAACAAGGCGGCAGCAAGGCTGATATACAATAATTGCACATTACTTTGATTGATATACGGCAGAGGTTGTTGTGTATCGTAGTCCGGTGTAGTAAAGTAGATGTCGGACAGAGGGTCGACGTAATATTGTGTCTTTTCCGGAATCAAAGTGGGAATCTTGTCGTGGTTGATTTTTTCGGTAAACTGTTGGGCATCGGTATTTGGAATTAGTTTCAGAAACGTCATTCCACCCCAAAAGTCTTTGTTATTCCCGGTAATCATGTCGAATTGGAGCAATGATTGTGACCGTGACTTTAATATGGCTGCCACTTCATAACTTTGGGTATCAGTCATGGTTTTTATTTCCAGCAATTCTCCTAATGGATTTTTATCTCCAAACAGTTTATGTGCAAAAGCTTCACTGAGTGCTACTTTGCCCGGTTGTTCCAATACTTGCTTTAAACTACCGGCAATGGGATGATAGTGGAAGAAATGTTGCAAAGTAGTATCGGCAGATATAAAGGTTATATCGTGGTAAATCTCCCCTCCATATTTACAATATTGTGGAACCAGAGAATTGATACGCAGGTAGTCTTCCACTTCTGCATATTTTTCTTTCAGCATAGGGGGAATATTGGCATCAGCATAGGCCACCTTGCTTCCGTCCTGCATCGGATTATCCTGACGCAGACAGAAAATACGGTTCTTGTCCCGATTGCCACTCTCTATATTGTAATCATGTACATAATAGGTGAACAGCAAGTTTGTACATGCTAGCCCTATAGCCAGACTGACTATAGAAATGAAGAAGAAAACTTTGTTTCTCCACCAACTGCGGGTAATTTATTTTTAGGATTGTAAGTATGGTCATAATCTTTAGGTAAATATATTTTCTTATTCGTTTTTAATGACTTCTGCCGGATTTGTCCTTGCTATTTTCAGAATACGGAAAATAATAGTCAGAGTAGTAATGACAGCTACGATTATGAAGATTGAAATCCAAAATAGCGGGCCGTCATTAAAGAATACGATATACATGTTTTTCCATAACTGCAGTATGGCATAACATAAAGGAAATGCCATTGTTGCCGAGAGTACAAGCTGATAAATATACGTACGGGCAAACAATATGATAATCTGTTTCAATCCTGCACCATTTACTTTACGGATTGCCACTTCCTTTTGTCTGCGTTCCGTATCCAGTGTGATTGCCGAATAGACGCCTAATAAAGTGATTATAAGGCTGACAAATGAGAAGAATAAGATTATCCCTTTCATGTTGTTCTCGATGGCTTGTGCTTGGTGAATGTCTTCCAGCAAGGTCGAAATGTGTAATTGTATACTCGGTGGAAGGTTCTCTTCCAGTATTTTCTTAACGAAGTCTTTGCTTCTTCTGCTTTTCCGGGTACACACTTCAAATAGCAATGACCTACATAATATTTGAAATCACAAGGCAGAAAGACGAAGCCCTGGCTCTGATTGTAAGTGTCGGCTACAAAATCGGAGCAAATGCCGCATACCGTGTAGCTGTCTTGATAATTGTACAAGGTGGTTCCCAGTAAATCCTTCTTCATACGTTCTGCCAATTACGGTCTGCTACCATGTCACTATTTGTCTTCAGGCATGCCCGGAGAGAATAGGGATATTCATAAACTCGAAAAAGTTATTAGGAACATTCATTATATTGACTTCAAGGCTACTTTCCCGGTTATCTTTTTCTGTCTGCATGCTTGTTCCCGAAATACCTTTCAGATAATTAATATCTGTCAGCATTTTATCTTTTATATCCGGATGCTGACTGATGCGCTCTATGAGAGCAAGCTTTTCGTCATTTTTTAGAAAACGGTAATCCATAGGAATACTGATGATTTCGGACTTTTCTTTTTCTGTCAGTGTGTTGAACAGTGTGGAACCGGTCTTGTTAGCCTGCAAATATAAAGCGACTGTAAAGACTATGAATAACCAACAGATGAAAAATTGGATACCCAAAAGACAATTTCGTATCTTCTGTTTGTGGCGTTTGGATTTGTTCTTGTAAATACTTGACTGGATGGAGCATGCTTCATCCTCCATACCGTAAACAAGCAGAGTAATAAGCATAGCAAAATAATGCCTGCCATATATTCTGTTGTCTGTATCAATAATAGGTCCCGTTCAATGACTAATGTGAAATCAAATAAAGAGAATGAAAGGTAGGGGTTAAATATTTCTATCAGACAGAAAGTCAATAAGAAGGTTATGAACGAAATGATAATGGCTTGGGTAAAAAGTAACCAGAATAGTTTGTTGCCATTACTTCCATTCACTTTACGAATGCCGAACTCGTGCGAACGGTTCAGGTAACTCCCCGTCAAAAAATGAAAAAAGTTGAGTAGACCAGTCAGTAGAATCAAAAGGCCGACAATGAATGTGATTCCGGCAAAGTAAGGGGCAACGGATTTCTCCCGAAAAAGTTTTCCGAAATTCGAGGCTGATACGGTATTTTTCTCATTGAATATTGTGTGCTTCAAGTCCATTGCACGGAAACTTGCTTCGAGTTGTGCGGATGTTGCCCGGACGAAGAAGAGCAAAAGTAAGTCCACCGGTCATACTGTCTCGTCCATCGAATTGTATAAGTCCTTCGCTATCGTTCAAGATTAACATATCAATCTTTTGGAGAAAGCTAAGCTGGTATTCAATGGAATATCTTCTATTATCGCTTGTATGGTATAGATGGTACCTCCTGTTCGTGGTGTGGTATCAGGTGAAGAGAAAAGCCGTTGTGCTAAGGTCATTCGCTTTCCTATCGGATTCTCTCCGAGACCAAATATCTTGTGTGCCAGAGAGCGTGTCAGTATCACGGCATTGGGAGTTTGCGATGCTACAGCCATGAACCTTGTAATACTTCCGGGGTGAACACGCTATGGTAGGCTGTATCTACTTCCATAGCATATAAATCTTCGTAAGGCAGTTCTTCCTTGTCGATAGTTTCCACATTGTAGCTACGTGGGCGGGGATAGACAACAAAAGTAAATGCTTCTACTTCTTGGAATTGCAATTGGCGCAGACTCTCAAACAACGTAGCGGGAGTTCCGGAATAAGGTTCTTCTGCTGGAGTGTATAGGTTTATGTCTGCAATGCGTTCCCAATGGGTAAAGCACTTGTCGGTAGAATTTATATAGCGGCTGCAATATAGGCAGATACTGAAACAAAGTATGCCTACCGAC
>ENA-OQCP01000879-OQCP01000879.1-human-gut-metagenome-genome-assembly--contig:-NODE-879-length-12586-cov-1.702785_pt1 | contig 12586 bp, 19 predicted proteins | sample MGYA00242760_ERZ504583 | MGnify/ENA primary metagenome ERZ504583 (study PRJEB26092, sample SAMD00036308) | human gut metagenome | host: Homo sapiens | study: EMG produced TPA metagenomics assembly of...
ATCGAGTGAGTTGGACCGGTCTTGGGTGAACCGGCAGCTACAGGAGGATTGAAGGAGAGCAGAAAAGATGGGAACTTATCAAGGCGGCTTAAGCTGGGATTTGACTATCAGAGATACGATGATGACGGCAATGTGGTAGACATGCAGCGTGCAGTCAATGATGTGGACCTGGACATTAAAGCAGGAGAATTTGTGGCAGTTCTGGGACATAACGGATCCGGAAAATCCACACTGGCGAAGCATATGAATGCGCTTCTGATCCAACAGAGGGAACGATGCTGGTGGACGGGATCGATACCGCCAGAGAGACCAAACTCTGGAAGGTACGCCAGAAGGCAGGAATGGTATTTCAGAATCCGGATAACCAGATCATAGGAACCGTTGTGGAAGAGGATGTAGGCTTTGGTCCGGAAAATATGGGAGTTCCTACAGATGATATCTGGAAACGGGTGAATGACAGCCTGGAAAAAGTCGGTATGACAGCCTATCGTTATCAGTCCCCAAACAAGCTTTCCGGAGGCAGAAGCAGAGAGTGGCTATTGCAGGCGTGATGGCTATGCGCCCGCGGTGCATCATTCTGGATGAGCCTACCGCCATGCTGGATCCTAACGGAAGAAAGGAAGTCCTGGAGGCAGTGCGGGAGCTGAACCGTAAGGAAAAGGTAACAGTCATTCTGATCACCCATTACATGGAGGAAGTGATCCATGCTGACCGTGTTTATGTCATGGACAGCGGAAATGTTGTGATGCAGGGAAATCCCAAAGAGATCTTTTCACAGGTGGATACTCTTAAGGCGTATGGACTGGATGTACCACAGGTAACACTTCTTGCATATGAACTGAAGAAATCCGGCGTGGATGTTCCGGATGGAATACTGACTACAGAGGAGCTGGTGAGCGCATTATGTCAATCGAATTAAAAAATGTAACCTATACCTACAGCCCCGGGACAGCCTATGAGAGCCATGCGCTGAAGGATGTCAGCCTTGTGATCCCGGACGGCCAGTTTATCGGGATCATCGGACACACAGGAAGCGGAAAATCCACGCTGATCCAGCATCTGAATGCGCTGGTACAGCCAACATCCGGTCAGGTTCTGTATAACGGAGAAGATGTGTGGGCTGAGAAATATGACCGGAAACAGCTCCGCAGCGAGGTTGGTCTGGTGTTCCAGTACCCGGAGCATCAGCTGTTTGAAAATGATGTGATTTCGGATGTATGCTTCGGACCTATGAATCAGGGACTTTCCAGGGAAGAAGCAGAGAAAGAAGCGAAGCAGGCGCTGACTCAGGTTGGAGTAAAAGAGTCCAATTTCAAGAAATCACCCTTTGAGCTTTCCGGAGGCCAGAAAAAAAGGGTAGCTATTGCAGGGGTTCTTGCCATGAACCCGAAGATCCTGATCCTGGACGAGCCCACAGCAGGGCTTGACCCGAAGGGCAGGGATGATATCCTGGATCAGATCGCAGAGCTTCATAAGGTGCGAGGGATAACCATTGTTCTGGTTTCCCACAGCATGGAGGATATTGCGAAATACGTGGAGCGCCTCATTGTTATGAATCACGGAGAAGCTGTATTTGATGATGAGCCGAAGAAGGTTTTTTCCCATTATAAGGAACTGGAAACCATGGGACTTGCCGCACCGCAGATCACTTATATCATGCATGCGCTGAAGGAACATGGGCTGCATGTGGATGCAGATGCCACAACGGTGGAGGAAGCCAGAGACAGTATCCTTGCCGCACTTGTGCAGGCGAACTCTCCATTACTGAACAAAGGAGGGGCGGAAAAATGATCAGAGATATTACCATTGGCCAGTATTATCCGGCCAAATCCGTTCTTCACAGACTGGACCCACGGACCAAATTTCTGGGAACTCTGGGATTTCTGATCTCTGTGTTCCTGTTCCATACATTTCTCGGATATGCGGTGGCAACAGCATTTCTGGTAGCCATGATCGCAATATCCAAGGTTCCGGTGAAATTCATGTTCAAGGGTCTGAAGGCCATCGTTATGATCCTTCTGATCACGGTTGCGTTCAATATCATCCTGACGCCTGGCGAAGTGCTGTGGCGTTTCGGGATCATCAAGGTCACAAGGGAAGGCCTTGTTCTTGCAGGAAGAATGGCGATCCGTCTTGTTTACCTTGTGATCGGATCTTCCATCATGACATTGACTACCACGCCGAATCAGCTGACAGATGGTCTGGAGAGACTGCTTCGTCCGCTGAACAAGATCCGGGTGCCGGTACATGAGATCGCCATGATGATGTCCATTGCCCTTCGCTTTATCCCGATCCTTCTGGAGGAGACGGATAAGATCATGAAGGCACAGATCGCCAGAGGTGCAGATTTCGAAAACGGAAACCTGATCCAGAAGGCGAAAAATATGGTACCCCTTCTTGTGCCGCTGTTTATTTCGGCGTTCCGCCGTGCCAATGATCTGGCAATGGCCATGGAAGCAAGGTGTTACCATGGTGGAGAGCACAGAACCCAGATGAAGCCGCTGCATTATGAAAAAAGAGATTATGCGGCCTATGGGATCCTTGTGGCATATCTTGCGGTGGGCGTGGCATTCCGTGTGGCGGGACTGTAGCCAAATCCTGCCGGTACTCAGACATGGAACGGTCCGAAGCGCTGTATTTTGCACAGCGGAACTGTAACCGGATCAGGCAGGCATTTTGCAGGACGGTATGTCTGTTTTGGGATAGAAAGTACTGCAGGGATGTCTGTATCAGGAGGGAATATATTTTATGAAACGAGTAGGACTTGTTGTAGCTTATGATGGAACCAAGTACTCAGGCTGGCAGACACAGCCAAATGGAATCACCATTCAGGGCGTTTTAAACGATACCTTAAGTGAGCTGCTTGGGGAAAAGATCGAGACCATCGGTGCCAGCCGTACAGATGCAGGAGTGCACGCTCTTGGAAATGTGGCGGTGTTTGATACCGAATCCAGGATCCCGGGGAAAAATTTTCCTATGCACTGAACCAGAGACTTCCGGAGGATATCCGTATCCAGCTTTCTGAGGAGGTGGAGCCGGATTTTCATCCCCGTTACTGTGACAGTGAAAAAACATATGAATATCGTATCCTGAACCGGCGGTTTCCGGTGCCAACGGAGCGTTTATACTCTTATTTTTACCATTATAAACTGGATGTGGATAAGATGAAGGAAGCAACATCTTATCTGATCGGACGCCATGATTTTGCCAGCTTCTGCGGATCCGGCGCACAGGTGAAGACCACCATCCGTACCGTGACCTCCATGGACGTGTGGAGAGATGGTGACATGGTGACCATCCGCATTTCAGGAACAGGTTTCCTTTACAATATGGTGCGTATCATTTCCGGAACCCTGATCGAGATCGGAAACGGTCAGTATCCGCCGGAACGCATGGATAAGATCCTGAAAGCCTGTGACCGCGGGGCAGCAGGCCCCACAGCTCCGGCTCAGGGGTTGACGCTGATGGGAATCGAGTTTTTCTGAAAACAGGAATTTTGTTGAAAATTACAAGAAAAAACAGTTGACAGGCAAGGTGCCTTATAATATAATAACTCAATGTGACGTAGTGCGAAGATGCTTGAGCCAATAGCCCCGGCGACGGCATTTTATCAGCGGTTTCGGACATTTCCGCGATTTATTTTGCACCCGCGTTTCCATTTACTTTTTTCGCGGAAGTACCGCGGTTTGAGAAACATTATCGTTGATAAATAACAGGAGGTAGGACCATGCAGACTTATATGGCTAATCCGGATAAAATCGAAGAAAATGGTATGTAGTTGACGCAGAGGGTTGCACTCTGGGACGTCTGGCATCCGGTGTTGCAAGTGTTTTAAGAGGAAAGAACAAACCTCAGTTTACACCGCACGTTGACACAGGAGATTATGTAATCGTTGTAAACGCTGATAAGATCAAAGTTACAGGCAAGAAGCTTGAGCAGAAGATTTATTATAACCACTCCGAGTATGTTGGTGGAATGAAAGAAACCACATTAAAAGAAATGTTAGCAAAGAAACCTGAGAAGGTTATCGAGCTCGCAGTTAAGGGAATGCTTCCGAAAGGACCTCTTGGAAGAGCTATGAACAAGAAACTTTTCGTATATGCAGGACCAGAGCACAAACATGAGGCTCAGAAGCCTGAAGTTTTAACATTTTAATAGGAGGTAGAAAACATTGGCTAGCGCAAAATTCTACGGAACAGGAAGAAGAAAGAAATCAATCGCAAGAGTTTACCTGGTACCTGGAACAGGTAAAATCACTATCAATAAAAGAGACATCGATGAGTACTTCGGACTTGAGACTCTGAAGGTTATCGTTCGTCAGCCACTGGCTTTAACAGAGACAGAGGGTAAATTCGACGTGATCGTTAATGTTCACGGCGGTGGATACACAGGACAGGCTGGAGCAATCCGTCATGGTCTTTCCAGAGCACTCCTTGAGGCAGACAAAGACTACAGACCAGCTCTTAAAGCTGCTGGATTCCTTACACGTGATCCACGTATGAAAGAGCGTAAGAAATACGGTCTCAAAGCAGCTCGTCGCGCTCCGCAGTTCAGCAAGCGATAATTCCAATCGAATACGGAAATTTATTAAAACCTCGGAAAGCCTTGATTTTCCGGGGTTTTTTATATTTGAAATTTCTAAAATTTTCTAAAAAGGGGTCGATTTTGAAGTGTAGAACACACGTAGCGCACAAAACACCTTAAAAAATATATTGAGTATATTGCAAAGAAAAATTGTGTATGATATAATGCCAGTAGGCAAAAGAAATAATAAGTCCATGAGGACAAAAAGAATGAAGCCCCCAGTACCGCGAATACTGAGGCTTCTTCTTATTTTTTATAGTGGACAAGAAACCACTAGGTCAGTGCTGTCCTTACTTGTCGCCGTCTAACCATTTGATGATGTAGTGGCAGGCTACACCAGCCATGCAGGAGACAAAGAAAGAAATAATAAATTCCATGAGGTTCACCTCCTCCCGTTGCCGGGTTTCGGTTGGACAACAATAGTATTATAGCATAGAACAATACGGACGGGAAGCAAATATATTTGCCCTTTATGGCAGTGTACTTGCAGGAACGGTGTAGCGCCGAAAAAATTGAAAGCAATGTATGAGACACTTTAATAGATATTTGATCAGACAAGGACTCTGATCGGACGAATGGGAGGTATGCTTCATGTCGTTACAGATTATCAGAAACGATATTACAAAAATGCGCGTTGACGCAATCGTCAATGGCTGCCAACACTTCTCTTTTGGGCGGCGGTGGTGTGGACGGCTGCATTCATCGTGCCGCCGGACCGGAACTGCTTGCAGAATGCAGTACGCTGCATGGCTGCGAGACTGGCAGCGCAAAAATCACAAAGGGATATCGCCTGCCCTGCAAATATGTGATTCATGCAGTCGGCCCGCGCTGGCGAGATGGCAAGCATCAGGAACAACAGCTTCTGGAATCCTGTTATCGGACATCTTTGAACCTGGCAAAAGAAAATGGCTGTCAGGCGGTGGCTTTTCCGCTGATTTCCTCCGGCATCTACGGCTATCCAAAAGACCAGGCTCTGAAGGTTGCAGTCGATACCAATCAGTGCATTCTTGCTGGAAAATGAGATTGATGGTCTACATCGTTATCTTTGATAAGAAGGCATATCAGATTAGCGGAAAACTGTTTGCTGATATCGCGGCGTACATAGATGACTGGTATGTGGATGAACATACCGACAGTCGAGTAGAACAGAGACGGCGGCTTGAAGCGCTGTCAGAGGAATCCTGCTTTGAAGCTGCATCTGCCCCGCTGCCGTCCGAAGCAATCTGTAAATCTTGCAGCAGTCAATCTCTGGAGGAGGCACTGGGGCAGATTGATGAGAGCTTTTCGGAAATGCTGCTGCGGAAGATTGACGAAAGCGGCATGACGGATGTTCAGTGCTACAAGAAGGCAAACATTGACCGGAAGCTCTTTTCCAAAATTCGCTCTGATAAATTCTATAAGCATCCAAACCAACAGTGCTGGCATTTGCTCTCGCTTTGGAGTTGCCGCTTGCCCAGATGCAGGAGATGCTCGGCAAGGCAGGATTTACCCTTTCCCATTCGAGCAAATTCGATATCATTGTAGAATATTTTGTCGAACGGGGAAACTACAATGTGTATGAAATCAACGAGGCATTGTTTGCTTTTGACCAGAGCCTGATCGGGGCATAAGGACAAAGAAATGTCGTTTTCTATGCGACCACTTCACAAAAGAAAATCGCTATATTATGGCTGTAAGGTACGAAACCGAGCAGCCATAATCTTTTGGGAGGACAAGCATATGAGAAAAAATTTAACAGAGATCGTTTTTATCTTAGACCGCAGCGGTTCCATGAGCGGATTGGAACGGGATACCATCGGCGGATTCAATTCCATGATTGAGCAGCAGAAAAAAGCAGAGGGCGAAGCACTGATCTCAACGGTGCTGTTTGACAATGTGAGCGAAGTCCTGCACGACCGTGTAAATGTAAAGGATATCCGACCGATGACTGACCGTGACTACACGGTTCGCGGATGCACAGCACTCTTAGATGCCATCGGCGGTGCGATTCATCACATTGGAAATGTTCATAAGTACGCAAGGCCGGAGGACGTGCCGGAACATACCATGTTCGTAATCACTACGGACGGAATGGAAAATGCCAGCCGCCGGTACAACAGCGAAAAAGTGAAGCAGATGATCGAGCGGCAGAAAGCGAAATACGGTTGGGAGTTTTTGTTCCTTGGTGCCAATATTGACGCAGTAGAGACTGCAAGCCAATTCGGAATCGGTGCAGATCGTGCAGTCAACTATCAGTGCGACAGTGAAGGAACCGCGTTGAATTATGAAGTGGTCAGCGAAGCAATCAGCTCTGTCCGGTGCAGTGCTCCGCTGAGCGCAGATTGGAAAAAGCGTATAGACGAGGACTACAAAAAGCGTGGAGGTTGCAAGCACAAGTAAATGTTTTTGAAGCCGGATGATGATTCATTCCGGTTTTTTCTTTGGCGGAACTGCTGTTAAAGCATCCGGAACGGCGCAAGACGTCCGGTGGACGTCTGCTTTGCGCGGACCGGAGTGGAACGGAGACGCAGCAGCCGATGCCGCAGGCAGCGTTCTAAGGGGATTGGGAAGTTTCCCCAACAAGCAGAAAATCGCTTTCGTGTCACGAAAGCCCTGCTTGCGAATTAGTGGGGTGCACGAAATCCCAAGCGCAATGAGGACAGAACATCTTGATTTTCCGCGAGGTTTGGAGTACAATTATTGTGATTACATGTAGAATTTGCTCGGATTAGATCGGAGAGGTGTATGGGCTATTTATCAATCAGACAGACAGCGGAAAAATGGACCTTTCGGCAAGGTGGATCAGTGATCTTTGTAAAGCCGGACGAATTCCCGGAGCAACGAAAATCGGTTCATACTGGGCGATTCCAGAGGATGCGGAAAAGCCAGCTGACGCAAGAATCAAGAGTGGTCGCTACGTGAAGACAAAAGAAAACTAAGAAAGGGGTCGTACCAATGGCTGCAATCAATGATTTAATTAGCCAGATCCAAGATGAGACTCTTCGAAATAGAATCCAAGAAGAAGTGAGTAAAATGGCCAAGCAAAAGAAATTCGGCTTGGTCTTTGAAGAACATATGCCAGAAAGCACGCCTCTCTATGATATGCCTATCAAAAGAGCTGTAATGTTATGCGCCGGGACAGCAAGGATGACAAATCCATCTATGTGGTTCTGAAAATCGAAGGAGATACTGTTGTTTGCGTTAAGTCAGAACAGAAAGATGAAGCAGTCACCTTTGAGCTGAAGGATATTGTTCGTGTTGCAGAATTTGGAGAATCCATCTATCCCTATCTGAAACCGTTGGATTCGGTTTGCAATGCACCGGATAGCGATCTTTGGCACACGCTGATTGAAGCGGATAACTATCACGCCTTGCAACTTTTGGAATATTTGTATGCGGGTAAGGTGGATTGCATTTATATTGACCCGCCCTACAATACCGGCGCTAAGGACTGGAAATATAACAATGACTATGTGGACGGAGCTGATGCATATCGCCACAGCAAGTGGCTTTCCTTCATGCAGCGTCGCCTGAGGCTTGCCAAAAAGCTGCTCAATCCCAAAGATTCTGTACTAATTGTAACCATTGATGAAAAGGAATATCTGCATCTTGGTTGCTTGTTGGAAGAAATGTTTCCAGAAGCGATAATGCAGATGATCAGCAGTGTAATTAGTTTTAAGGGTTCCGCGCGCAAGCAACAGTTTACAAGGTTAGATGAATATATTTTTATTCTTGTATTTGGAGAAGCAACAATACAAAGACTGCCACTATCTGATGAATGGCGTATGAATCCAGATGACGAAAGGGCAACGCATTTAACATGGAAGTATTTGATTAGAAGCGGAAGCGCTGGTTTTCGTGAAAGAAGTCCTGGGAATTTCTATCCTGTGTTTTTTACCACTGAAGGCAAATACATAGCGTTGGTGAACCATTGCCGCTAGGGACAGACAGAACTACTGTTATTCCTCCGGAAGGAACTTTCGCAGTTTTCCCTGTTGATACACAAGGAGGGAACATTATTGGAATATAAATCGTGATAAGTTCTTGGAATATAAATCCAAAGGATATATCAAATTTGGTAGGCCGACAAAAAACGGTGTGCCCATTACTTTTCTGACAAGCGGTGAGATACGGAAAGTAGAAGATGGAACATACAAAATTGATGGATACGCTGATGATGGATCTATTATCTCTTCAAATGAAGTGCGTGATATTATGCCGGGAACACAATGGCGCATCAAGTCACATGATGCAACGAGACAAGGAACGGATCTGTTGACAAAAATACTTCTTGGCAGACAATTTCCTTTTCCTAATCGTTATATGCAGTACATGATGCTATTCGCTTTTTTGTTGCGCAGAAAACAAATGCGCTTATACTTGACTTTTTCTCTGGATCAGGCACGACTATGCATGCAGTGAACTTGCTCAATGCTGAAGATGGCGGGCACAGACGCTGTATCATGGTGACAAACAATGAAGTTTCTGCGGAAGAAGCAGGTACGCTATTAGCTCAAGGATATCAGCCGGTGATGCGGAATGGGAAAAGCTTGGCATTGCCCACTATGTCACTTCAGTGTCATGTTCTCGTGGATGACTCCTTAAATGATGTGCGGCTATTCCTTCCGTATTTCAACCAGGATACCGTCCAAAAGGTTATTGATGAATTGCAGGCAACCGAAGGTGGAGAGATTCCGACAGTTGTCGATGGTGAATCTCTTGAGGAGCAGAACTATGATACATGGTCGGTTCACAACCAGCGAAAGAAAACGCAAAAACTGACGGTGGGGCAGTTGAGCATATTTGATTATCCGAATGGCTTCCAAGAAGAGCCTGCTGTGGCACCTTCCACAGCAGTTGCGATATGCCAAATTCTGGAGTTGTGGCAGTGAACCAAGGTAGAGTAGATTCAGAACTTCCCGCAGAAGGACAACACCAGACGATTCCACTGGAAACAGTGCCTAGAAACGATGTGCATGCAGGTCAAGAAATTGAGAGAACCAGTGAAGGTGACCAATCTGAGAAAAAGAGCAGCCAGTGCTAACACCGGCTGTATCGCAGATGTCGATGCTTCCAACAATAGATCGTGAAGGAATTACAAAGTTCATCAATGAACAGGGATATCTGACTTATATCGTCCGTGCGGTAAAAATCAATAGTTATTTGAAGTCTTTGATGAGCTTGGCAGGGCTGTTATCGCAGTTCAATATCTGTATTACGGCGGCTGAGGATGTGAAAAACGATGTTGCTGAACTTATCCGCAACTATGTGAACGGTTTGCATGATGCTGGAAAATATGACGAGCTTACAAAGCAAGTCATGAAGATGAACTGTCTGTTCAGATATTCGATGTTTTCGGTGAGAAAATACAAAGCGATAACCAGATAGATATGTTTACTGCATCCGAGTCGGACCTTGATCTCAGCTAAGAGTAGCAGACGCAAAAATGGGTGGATGTGGTTTCCACTTGGCATATGGGCGTAAATATATCGACTTCGACAATCCGAACGCCTTTAAGGTGGATTGTATTCTGTTCGCATTCGACAGCGAGTGTATTGCGGAATTAAATAAATACGCTGAGAAGAAGTTCCATGAATTGAACGACCAGTATCGTAAATATATGTAGCTAAACCGGAGAAGTGTCAAAAGCAGTATAGCGATATTGTTGCTAACGGCGATGAAATCAGTAAAGCACCAACTTTACTCTTCCGGAGACAATCAGTGCCAAGGTTGAAGCAGATGGAATAAAGTACACGGATCATCTTTTTGCCAAATGCAGATGGAATAGCAAAAATTAAGTTGAATGGCTGGGAACAGGCTGTTTTGGCAGAAGAGCAAAAACGAGAGGATTATGTTTGCTGGCTGCGTAATCCGTCCCGACAGTCTTGGTCACTGCGGATGCCTTATGAAATGGACGGGAAATGCAAGGAGCTTTATCCGGATTTCATCATTGTTCGCCAAGATCCAATTCTCAAGTACATCGTTGATATTTTGGAACCTCACAATCCGGATTTCAAGGATAACTTGGGCAAAGCTAAGGGACTTGCAAACTATGCTGCAAATGAACCAAGAATTGGCAGAGTGCAGCTGATACGTATTGGAAAAGACGCAGCAGGAGAAAATCGCTTTAAGCGGTTAGATCTTGCAAAAGGCAGTATCCGCAATAAGGTGCTTGCCGCAATCAGTACGGATGAGTTAGACCATATTTTTGACACAGACGGTGTGTTTGAAGACTAAATTAATTACACAGATAGGGGTTCATCATGGAACGTATCAACGCCACAACAGGCTCTTACAATTTTATAGATTTATTTGCAGGAGCTGGTGGATTGTCCGAAGGCTTCATCCAAGCGGGCTTTTCACCTGTAGCGCATGTGGAGATGAACCCATATGCTGCTCAAACATTGGAAACACGAACGGGATACTATTATCTCAAAGCACAAGGGAAACTTGATATCTACAAGGATTATATTAGCGGAAAATCACCCGCGACGAATTTCTGCAACATATTCCCGAGGAGCAGCTACAATCCGTATTTTGTGAAACGATGTCAAATGAAACTCTTCCAAGGTTATTTGAAAATATAGATAGGATCCTTACGCAAAGAGGCATCAAGCAAGTAGATGTCATTATTGGTGGACCGCCTTGCCAGGCATATTCTTTGGTGGGAAGGGCGCAAAGCAAGCATATGGAAACACCGATGTCAGCGGATCCTAGAAATGATCTCTATAAGTTGTATGCGAGATTCCTTCAGAAATATCATCCAAAGATGTTCGTTTTTGAGAATGTTATGGGAATCAAGTCAGCAAACAGTGGTGCAACCTGGCTGAAAGTCCAGGAAGCGCTGCGTTCCGTTGGCTATGAGATTGAATGCCATGAGAAAATTCAAAGAATTTTGGTGTGCTGCAAAACCGAAGAAGAATGATCATTGTCGGGTGGCTGAAGAATACCGGGCTTTCTTATCCGCAGTTTGAGCAGACAATAGCGGATGCTACGGTTAACGATATTCTCAGTGATCTGCCAGCGTTGCAGCCAGGAGGGAAATCGGGTGAATACAGATCAGATGATTTCAGCGATTATTTAAGAAGCACTGGAATCCGCAAGGATTCTGACATTCTGACGCATCATTGCGCAAGACCCAATAAAGACAGGGACATTGAGATTTATCGGCGTACAATTGAACTCTGGAATGATGGCACAAAACGTCTGAACTATAATGATTTGCCGGATGAACTGAAGACACACAAAAACCGAAAATCGTTTCTGGATCGATTTAAGTTGTAGAGGGAGACGAGGCGTACTGCCACACCATGTTGGCTCATATCTCAAAAGATGGACATTACTTATTCATCCGGATATTGAGCAACACCGTTCGATTACTGTCCGGGAGGCCGCTCGCATCCAATCGTTTCCGGATGATTATTTCTTTGAAGGCCCGAGAACGGCTCAATTTGTACAGATAGGCAATGCCGTTCCTACGTTAATGGCTAAAGGCATCGCAGAAGGAATCGCCAATGAATTAAGTAAGGAGGGTATCGATGGAAAGCAATCTCCTACTTGAACAATATAGCTGGTATAAGAAGCAACAATTGGCCAAGGCTCCATTTGAATGTCTACTGAATGCGGATATTGAGCCAAATCCCCATCAGGTCAATGCCTTTTGTGCGGCCATTCAAGCATTAAAGACAGGCGGTATCATTCTGGCAGATGAAGTTGGTCTGGGCAAAACAATCGAAGCTGGATTAGTGCTTAACTATGTTCTGGATAACGGAGCAAAAAAGGTACTGATATCTCTTCCAGCTACTTTGAGAAAGCAATGGGAAGTAGAACTTTTAGAAAAGTTTGGACGTCAAGCTGTCATTCTGGATCGGTACACGGTTGAGCATGATCTTGCCAATGTGCAAACTCACCTTGGAAACGCAGATGAGGTTAGTATTGTCATTGCTTCTTATGATTATTCATCGAAACTAATTAAGCGTTTTCCCCATGTCAAATGGGACTTCCTGATTATTGATGAGGCTCA
>ENA-OQCP01000880-OQCP01000880.1-human-gut-metagenome-genome-assembly--contig:-NODE-880-length-12584-cov-2.026652_pt1 | contig 12584 bp, 12 predicted proteins | sample MGYA00242760_ERZ504583 | MGnify/ENA primary metagenome ERZ504583 (study PRJEB26092, sample SAMD00036308) | human gut metagenome | host: Homo sapiens | study: EMG produced TPA metagenomics assembly of...
TTCAACCTTTTCTTGAAGCTGCCTCATCTCTTCTTTATCAGCGCTTAATTCCGACGGAAATACTTTTGCATAAAATTCATATCGTTCTTCCTCATCTTCATATGTTAAAATCGCTGTAAGTTTTATCAATGTTCCTTCTGTCGATAAATTATCCTGCTGTAAATGTCCCTGTATATCCATGACGTCATAACGATCCAGTTCCCATGAAACTTTCATATTTTTTTCCGGAACAGATGTGATTAGATTCAAGTCCGATCTTACTTCATCCAAACTTTTATTTTTTCCGAGAACAGCTTGTTTCAACTTTCTTTTTCAGCTTCTGAAATGCATTTTTCAGCTCTTCTTCATCATATTTTTTCCCTGAAACCGAAATACTGATTTCTTCCTGTTTTTCATCAATCTTTACTTTCATGTTTTTGAGTTCATCTTTTCCGCTCTCATTCCGTCTTAATATTTCCCTTCCTTTCTCATCTTTTTCAAGCTTTTTCCCATTATCTTTACTATATACACATCCGAAAATAATAATCGAAATGACCGCGATCATCCCTGCTTTAACATAAACAGGATGCTTTTGGAATATTTTATTTACTGTTGCTCTGTTCATAGCCTATACCTCAATATGAATGATTTTTCTTCCAAAGCTGTACGCTGCAATATATGCGATTAAACAAATTGTCATGAAACACCTCCCCGCTGCATTTTCGTATAAAACACTTAGAAATTCTCCGAATGTCAGCTTCATGTATAAAATAATAAAAAACGGAACTGCACACATAATTTCAAATTCTAATTTTTTTGAAGCGAACATCGTTTGGATTTCCTGTTCCGTATCAATCTTCCCGCTTATAATCTTTACTGCATTTCGTATGATTGAAATACTGTCTCCTCCGCTCATCTTCGCAGATGAAAATACAGTGACAAAATCTTCTGTATCCTCTTGTTTCATTCTTTCGGAAAACTGTTCCATCACGCTGACTGCCGGCATTTTCATATCAAGCTGATGTACCATTTTTCTAAATTCTTTTCTGATCCTTACATTTTCTTCATACATAGGTGCGAGATCTTTTTCTGCTTCTCTTATCGCATTTTCTACAGAGTATCCCGCTTTCAATGCCGCTCCCATTGCCTGTATCGCATTACTGAATTGAACTCTGAATTCCTTTTCTTTTTTACGGCACAAATCACGAAGTCCGTCTCTTGCATATATAACCCATATGGGAATCATAAAAAATATCGGAAGAAAAGATTCGTAAAATACATATGTGATCAAAAGGATGACCGCTATCGACTTTACTGCCAAAAAAAATGTATTCTGTTTTTTTAATATCCTGCAGCCACAAGTTTTCCGGTATTTTCAAGTTCAGCAACCTTCATAATGCTTCCTTTAACTTTTTCATTTTCTGTTCCCACCTCCTTAAACTCATATAATGTTTTTGTCTGTATCTTCCCATCCTCATATCCGAGTATCTCTTCAATCATAATAACTTTTCTCGTTTTATCCCTGATTCTTCCAAGATGAATAATAATGTCCAGAGCCGATGCAACCTGCCTTTGAATCGCCTGCAAAGGCAGGTCTATTCCCATCATCATCATCGTTTCAATTCTGTGAAGCATGTCCTTCGGGTTATTTGCATGACCGGTTGACATTGATCCGCTGTGTCCGTTCAGCATCGCCGATGAAATCATATCTACAGTCTCTTCTCCTCTGACTTCACCTACAATAATGCGATCCGGTCTCATTCTTAAAGCCGATTTGATCAGATCACGAATCGTAACTGCTCCTTCTCCTTCCAGATTCGCTTCACGCGCTTCAAGTCTGACAAGGTTTTCAACTCCCTGAATCTGAAGTTCTGCATTATCTTCTATCGTAATAATCCTTTCTTCTTTTGGGATAAAATCCGACATTGCATTCAAAAAAGTTGTTTTCCCGGCTCCTGTTCCACCGCTCACAAAAATATTATATTTTGAACGGACGATCTTCCTGATAACTCTGCCGCTTCTTTCGTTAAACTTCCCATTTTGATCAGATCATTCATCTTAATCGCTTTTGACGGAAATTTTCTGATCGTCATGATCGGTCCGTTCACTGCCACTGGCTTTAATACAACATTTACCCTAGATCCATCAGCTAATCTTGCATCGACAATAGGTGAAGTCTCATTGACATACCTGTTTGCCTCTCCTACAATTTGCTGTATCACATCGCACAATCTTGACTCTGAGAAAAAATGTCTGTTTGTCCGATATAACTTTCCCTCTTTCTCATAAAAAATGTTCTCCGTTCCGTTCACCATAATCTCTGTAATACTGTCATCTTCAATCAAATCCTGTAATATATCCAGTCTGCGAAAAGCATTAAACAGTTCCCTGCTCAATCTGATTTTTTCACTTAAGGGGATAAATTCTTTTTTAGACTCATCCTCTAATACAGTCCTTATAATTTCCTGAAGTTCTTCTTCCTTTGTTTCTTTTGTCATATCCATGCGATGCATAACTTTCTCATACATCAATTCTGCAGATATCATACTATGTCACTTCACTCTCATCTGTCGCTTCATGGTTCGTTTTTAATATGTCCGAATATCCTGCTGTTTTTAAATTTTCTTCATATTGCCTCATTTTTGCCATAGAAATTTCATCTTGTATATAAGGCGTATATATACGACTACATTTTTCAATATGTCGTAAAGCCCCGAAACACAATCACCAAGATCAAGGATTACAGCCTTATATATGCATTGGTCCATAATCGTATCCAAAAAATAGATCCATTCTTTCTTCGTCACTTCTCTTAGATCATTCTCATTTGAGATAGGCATGATATAATCCAATTGCTTATATTGCCCTGTCATAAGGCTTGCTTTCAAACCATAATCAATTCTCTCTTGCTTTAAGTAATACAGAAGATCTCCTAAATCTTGATTTTTTTCACCTTTGAAATAAAAATCATTTCCCGAATATCCTTCCATGTTGATATAAAGAGTCGGAACTTTTTCCGATATTTTTTCGCCTAAACAAAGTGCAAACTCTGTTTTTCCGATTCTGTGTATCGGAGAATAGATACCGATCAGACCGCTTTCTTCAGGTTCGTCACGTATTCCTATTTTTCTTTTGGAGCAGTAAAATCACTTTGAACCGCATCATATTTTTCTTCTGTTTTTTTCTGCGGCTTATGTGCGGCTTTCGCCTCTTCTTCTCCTATCCCCGATTGAATGATCTTAAGAATCTCATTTGCCGACTGATATCGGAATATCGTCGTTTCTCCCTGTTTTTCCTCTTTTTTCATACTTCTGACAATATAAATTTCTTTTTTGCTTTTACATTCCCCCTTATTTCAGAGACGCAGTCTTCCGCAATCAAAAGAATTTCTATCTCTGCTTTTTCCGCAAACTGCTCTATCTTTTTCACATTACTGAAAAAATGAAATTGAAAACGCATTCCGAAACGTTTTACTAATATGCTTAATAAATGTTCCGCATATTCTTTCTGCACATCACAAATCAAAAAATTACCTGCAATGCCTTTATATTGTTTTTCCGTCATAATTTGAATTTTGCCGTGAACTATACAGCACGAATAAAAATATACGATATCCGGTCTTTTTTACTCCCGGATTTTTGAATATCTGCTTTCCCTCAAAAACAGATGTTCCAACAGTTGATCTCTGTCGGTAAAATGCATTATAAACAGCAGATTCTATTTTGTCTACAACAAATTTTAAATCTGCTGTTTTTTGTAAAAAACTCACAAAATCTGATAACAAACAATCCCATAAAGCAGTCCAACCCCAGGAATTCCAAGCATTCCCGATGTCAAAAAAGAGACTGCATTCAAACCTACATTAATTGAAGATTCAGGTGGAATAACGTATTGATTTATAAAAAAAATAAGCGCCATTCCTATCACCGCACGGATCATAAAATTCACTGCCATGTACAAAACTTTCTTTCCCAGTTGTCCCGCTCCCTTTCTTTTTACGTATTACCTTTTTACTTTAATACTTTTTATAAATTATTTTATTCTATATCATCACCCATATTACATCGTATTCTTAATAGAACATCATCCGTACTTCTGTTCGCAGCGCCGCAAAAAAAGACCGACAATGAACTTTTTTTCAATCTATTTATCGCAAACTTCTAACGATTGAAAAATCAGTTCATTATCGATCTTTTCACACAGATTAAACTATTTATCAACAATGTTTTCTCTGTTTTTATTTGTTTTCCACATCATCTGATACGTTATCTTCTGAATTATCCACTATAATTTCAGATGTATTTTCCGGCGAGTCGTCCTCTTCTTTGATTTCAACTTCTTCACCGTCAATTTCCGCTGAAGCTGTTCTTACTTTTGCTACACTTGCCACTCTTTCTTTCTCAGGAAGATTAATCAATTTTACTCCTGATGTTATTCTTCCATATTGAGAAATATCAGAACATTTCATTCGGATTACGATTCCTTCTGTATTGATGATCATGATCTCGCTTTCTTCATCTACAGCTTTCATACCGACTACATTTCCGGTCTTTTCCGTAATCTTATAGCATTTCACGCCTTTTCCGCCGCGATTTTGTTTTGTGAATTCTTCCATGCTTGTACGTTTTCCCATACCTTTTTCCGAAACAATCAGCATATCTTTGCCCTGACTGCTCATCTGCATACCGATGATTTCATCATTATCGCTCAAATTCATTCCTCTGACACCCATAGAAACACGGCCTGTGGAACGAACGTCTTTTTCGTTGAACCGGATACACTGTCCATATTTTGTAACAAGAAGAATATCCTGTGCATTATCTGTTACTTTTACTTCGATTAAAAGATCGTCTTCCCTTAATGAGATTGCCGCAAGTCCGGTCTTTCTCACGTTCATATAATCTTGGATCGGAGTCTTTTTAACAAGACCTTTCTTTGTTGCCATAAACAGATACTTTCCGTCTTCATATTCTTTGATCGGAATTGTCGCCGTAATTTTTTCATCCGGCATAAGCTGAAGTAAATTAATAACAGCCGTTCCTCTTGCCGTTCTTCCAGCTTCCGGTATCTCATATGCTTTCAGCCTGTACACACGACCTTTATTTGTGAAGAACATAATATAATGATGGCTCGTTGTAACAAATAATTCTCTTATAAAATCTTCTTCAAGCGTCTGCATTCCTTTAATTCCTTTGCCACCTCTGTTCTGGCTCTTGAACGTATCCATGCTCATCCGCTTAATGTATCCCATATTTGTCACAGTAATGACAACATTTTCTCTCGGAATCAAATCCTCCATCGAAATGTCAAATTCATCATAGCCGATATGAGTTCTTCTTTCATCTCCGTATTTTTCGGAAATAACAAGAATTTCTTTTCTTATAACTCCGAGAAGAAGTTTTCTGTCCGCAAGAATTGCCCTATATTCTTCGATTTTTTTCATCAATTCAGCATATTCCGCTTCCAGTTTTTCTCTTTCCAAACCTGTAAGAGCACGCAGACGCATATCCACGATTGCCTGTGCCTGCACTTCTGAAAGATCAAATCGAGAGATCAACTCTGCTTTTGCTTCCTGAACATTTTTCGATCCACGAATAATCTTGATTACTTCGTCAATATTATCTAAGGCAATGAGCAATCCCTGCAAAATATGAGCTCTTTCTTCCGCCTTATTCAGATCGTATTTTGTTCTTCTTGTAACAACTTCTTCCTGATGCTTTAGATAATATTTCAGCATATCAAGAATGTTCATGACTTTCGGCTCATTATTTACAAGTGCAAGCATGATCACTCCGAACGTATCCTGAAGCTGTGTATGTTTATAAAGTTGATTTAGAATAACATTTGGATTTACATCACGGCGAAGTTCGATACAGATACGCATTCCTTCCCTGCTTGACTGATCGCTTAAATCCGTAATTCCATCTACTTTTTTGTCTCTTACAAGTTCTGCTATTTTTTCAATAAGACGTGCCTTATTTACCATAAACGGAAGTTCTGTAACGATAATTCTATTTTTTCCGTTCTGCATCGGCTCGATATTTGTCACAGCTCTTACTCTGATTTTTCCGCGGCCTGTCCTATATGCTTCTTCTATTCCTCTCGTACCGAGTATCTCTGCTCCTGTAGGGAAATCAGGTCCTTTGATAATTTGAAGAATATCTTCAATCGAAGTTTCTCCGTTTTCATCAATCTGATCGTCTATAATCTTTACAACGGCATTGATGACTTCACGCAGATTATGCGGAGGAATATTTGTTGCCATACCAACCGCAATACCTGACGTTCCATTTACAAGAAGATTAGGAAATCTTGACGGAAGTACAACAGGTTCTTTCTCTGTCTCGTCAAAGTTCGGGACAAAATCAACCGTATCTTTATTGATGTCCGCCGTCATTTCCATTGAAATTTTACTTAAACGTGCTTCTGTATAACGCATCGCGGCAGCTCCGTCTCCGTCGACAGAACCAAAATTTCCGTGACCGTCAACAAGAGGATATCTTGTTGACCATTCCTGTGCAAGATTTACTAAAGCCCCGTATATAGAACTGTCTCCATGAGGGTGATATTTACCCATTGTATCTCCGACGATACGGGCACATTTACGATGCGGTTTATCCGGACCGTTATTCAACTCGATCATGGAATACAAAATTCTTCTTTGCACCGGCTTCAGTCCGTCTCTTACATCCGGAAGAGCTCTTGCCGCAATAACGCTCATCGCGTAATCAATGTAGGAAGTTTCCATTGTCTTTTTCAAATCGACTTCATGGACTTTGTCAAAAATATTATCTTCCATTCTTTATCTCCTTTTTACTGATTAATTCATAGAATTACTTTTAGTTTGCTTCCGCTCCTATCCGGTAAGAAAATCTTCGTTCCTTGATTTTCTTACGGTTTGGCATTTCCAATGCCAAACCATAGAATTGCTTTTCTGTAAAAATCAAGTAAACCTGATTTTTTACCTCAATCAATTCCATGAATAGTCACTGTAAAGTGCTATATATCCAAATTTTTAACGTATTTTGCGTTTTCTTCTATGAATTCGCGTCTTGGTTCTACTTTATCTCCCATGAGAGTCGTAAATGTGAGATCGAGTTCAGATGACGTTTCTTCATCCATCGTTACACGCAGCAAAATTCTATGTTCAGGATCCATTGTTGTTTCCCATAACTGGTCTGCATCCATCTCACCCAGACCTTTATATCTCTGAATTTTATTATTACTGTCTCGTCCTACTTCTGTAAGTATCTGATTTAATTCTTCGTCGCTGTATGCATACCATACTTTTTTATTTTTTTCCAGCTTATAAAGAGGCGGCTGTGCAAGATATACATAACCTTCTTTGATAAGATCGGGCATGAAACGATAAAGAAACGTCAACAGCAATGTGCTTATATGTGCTCCGTCTACATCGGCATCGGTCATAATAATGATTTTATGATATCTTAATTTTGAAATATCAAAGTCTTCATGAATTCCGGTTCCGAATGCAGTTATCATAGCTTTAATCTCGGCATTTGCATATATTTTATCGAGACGCGCCTTTTCTACATTCAAAATTTTTCCTCGAAGAGGAAGGATTGCCTGTGTGGCACGATCACGAGCCGTCTTCGCCGAACCTCCGGCGGAATCTCCCTCTACGATGTATATTTCACAATTTACAGGATTCTTTGTCGGAACAGTCTGCAAGTTTTCCTGGCAAAGACATTCCTTCCAACGCCGATTTTCTTCTCGTAAGATCTTCTTGCTTTTCTTGCAGCTTCTCTTGCCCGCTGAGCCATAACTGATTTTTCAACCGTAATTTTGGCAACGCTTGGATTTTGTTCCAGAAAAATTTCAAGCTGAGTAGACAGAATACTGTTTACCGCACCTCTTGCCTCGCTGTTTCCAAGCTTTTGTTTCGTCTGACCTTCAAATTGAGGATCTTCGATCTTCACGCTTACGATTGCAGTAAGCCCTTCTCTGATATCGTCTCCGGAAAGATTCGGTTCGCTATCTTTAAGCAGTTTATTTTTCCTTGCATAATCATTAAACGTCTTTGTAAGAGCGCCTCTGAATCCCTCGATATGAGTTCCGCCCTCCGGCGTTGTAATATTATTTACAAAACCATAAGTATTTTCACTGTAAGAATCGTTATGCTGCATCGCAATTTCCACTGCAACGCCGTCTTTCATCCCTTCACAGTAAATGATCTGCTCGTAAAGCGGAGTTTTACTTTTATTCAAATATGTGACAAACTCTTTGATTCCGCCTTCATAGTGGAACGTATGCTCTCGTAATTCTTCGCCTCTCCAGTCTCTTAATACAATCTTCAGACCTTTTGTTAAAAACGCCATTTCCCTGAAACGCTGTTTCAACGTATCATAATCAAACACCGTATCGTCAAATATTTCCGCATCCGGGAAAAACGTAACCGTCGTTCCTGTGCGATCAGGTTCACATTCGCCGACCACTTTTAATTTATATACAACTTTTCCTCTTTCATAACGTTGCTTGTATATCTGACCGTCATGATATATTTCTACTTCAAGCCATTCCGAAAGTGCGTTTACTACAGATGCACCTACTCCGTGAAGTCCTCCGGATACTTTGTATCCTCCTCCGCCGAATTTTCCTCCTGCATGAAGTACAGTAAATACAACTTCAACTGCCGGAAGTCCCGCTTTGTGATTAATACCGACCGGAATACCTCTTCCGTTATCACACACTGTAACAGAATTATCTTTGTTAATATTTACTTGTATTTCATCGCAATATCCCGCCAGAGCTTCGTCTACGGAATTATCCACGATCTCATATACAAGATGGTGAAGTCCTCTCGTAGAAGTGCTGCCGATATACATACCGGGCCTTTTCCTTACGGCTTCCAGACCTTCCAGTATCTGGATCTGATCCGCTCCATATTCCGCGTCAAATTCTGTACTTGATGCACCCATGTAATACCCTCCTAATTTGCATTTACTGCATGTCCGTTCTTTATGTGAAATATCTTGTTAATAGAAAATCTGTGATTGACAAACTCATCCAGCCCTGTGCATGTTATGATCGTCTGTATATTATCGATACTATCCAATAAATAGTTTTGCCGATGTTTGTCCAGTTCAGACAATACATCGTCAAGAAGCAGGATAGGCGTATCATTTAATTCTTCTTTTACAAGTTCAATTTCAGATAATTTCAGCGATAAAGCCGCTGTTCTTTGCTGTCCCTGCGAACCGAATTTCCGAATATCCAGTCCCGCATCTGTCGTAAAACAGATATCGTCTCTGTGCGGACCGACTGTCGTACTCTTCATTCGCAGATCACGTTCCCTATATTTGCTCAAAGCAGTTTCAAACGTTATATTTCCGAGACTGCTCTCATATGTCAATGTGATCCGCTCTTTTCCTCCCGTCAGCTTGTAATGAATATCGGCAATAATATCATTGACCTGTTTTATAAACTGTTTGCGCCGCTCTAATATTTTTTTTCCATATTCCGCAAGCTGCATGTCCCATATATCTAATGTCTCTATCAGATTTCTCTGTCCGTATATATCTTTTAACAAGGAATTTCTCTGATTAATGATTCGATTATAGTTAGAAAGATTATTGAGATAAATTTTATCGAGCTGTGAAAGTTCCAGATCAATAAATCTTCTTCTCCCTGCCGGTCCTTCTTTTATGATGTTCAGGTCTTCCGGTGAAAAGAACACAAAATGAACGATCCCGAAAAGTTCACCTGCTCTTCTGATCGGAACTTTATCTATGGCAATCCCTTTTGGACTGTTTTTCTTAAGATGCATGTCTATCTGAAAATCTATGTTCCTTTTCTCAATGATCGTCTCTATATGTGACTCATCATACCCGAATTGAATGACATCTCTGTCTTTCGTTCCCCTGTGAGACTTTGTTGTGCCCGATAAATATAAAGCTTCCAGTATATTCGTTTTTCCCTGAGCATTATCACCATACAGAATATTTGTCTTCGGATCAAATTTCAGATCAAGAAGATCATAATTTCTGTAATTTTTAAGCTTCAAAGATTTGATAACCATAACTTCCCATCTAATTTATTTTACACGCTTTTTACATTTTTTTCAATGTTCGGATTCACCCTTTATTGTTTGACCGTCAACTCATTTTCTTCGTAAGATACAACGTCGTTCGGATACAGTTTACGACCTCTTCTCGTCTCAACTTCTCCGTTTACACTGACAAATCCGTCTTGTATTACTTCTTTTGCCTGCCCGCCGTTCTCAACAAATCCGGCTGCTTTTAAAACCTGTCCGAGCCGGATAAATTCTTCTCCGGCTCTCAAATGAAAAAATTCCATATTTTACTCCTTTTATACTGCTGCGTTAAAATTTACAGGAAGAATAAGATAAATATAACTTTGTGCTCGTCTTTTATGAAACACGGCGCCTTTGCATTCATGAAATAAAGATCTACTTCTTCATCTTCGATCACTCGGAGCGCCTCGATCAAAAACTTCGGATTAAATCCGATAAGAAGGTCTTTGCCTTCTTTGATACACATAATATCTTCATCCATTGAACCGACCTGTGATTTTATTTTAAATTCCATTGATTCGTCTCTGATATCGATAATAAGCGGTTTTTTGTCTCCTTCTTTGATAAGCAAGGTAGCGCGGTCGATACATTCAAGAAGCTCTCTTTTATTTATTTTTACTTTCGTTTCATAATCGCTTGAGAGCATCTGATCTATACGGAAATATTCTCCTTCTATCAGTCTTGATACTACGATCGTCCTGTCGAATTCAAATACGATATGATTTTTCGTAAATGAAATATCTACATCGGCTTCTGCTTCCCCGCCTATGATCTTACTGATTTCCTGAAGTGTTTTTCCGGGAACGATTACCTTTTTAGGCGCATAAGAATCCTTCAGTTCTATTTTTCTGATTGAAATTCTATGACCGTCAAGTGATACGACTTTCAAAATATTATCTTCGATTTCAAAAAGTTCTCCTGTCATCATTTTATTCGTATCGCTGTCGGCGATCGAAAAGATCGTCTGACGGATTACTTCTTTTAGTGTAAACTCCGACACTGTTATAAAATCATCTTTCTCAATGTTCGGAAGATAAGAAAATTCATCTCCCGGAAGTGATGCGATTTTAAATTTTGCTTTTTCCACCTGTGATAAGCGCCTGATTATCGCCTTGTGTATCTATGATAATTTCGTTGTCGGGAAGTTTCCTGACGATCTCTGCAAATATTTTTGCGTTAAGAGCCAAAATACCTCTTTCAATGATCTCTCCATCTATAGACGTTTCGATTCCAAGTTCCATATCGTTAGCTGTAAGTTTAATGACGTCTGTAGATGCGTCTATTAAAATACATTCGAGAATTGGCATCGTTGTTTTTGACGGAACAGCTTTGGAAACGATACTCACTCCTTTTGCCAGATTCTGTTTTGTGCATATGATTTTCATAAAAAGTAACTCCTTTCGATCTGTGTGGAAAAGTCAGACGCGCACGAAATAATATAGATTTATATAAAATCAATTCCGCATTCGTCGTATTAGGGGCTGTGAATAAGTTGAAAACCATCTCAACCCCTTGAAAAATCAAGGTTTTCTGCTTGTGATAACTGTGTGGGATTCGAGTTGAAACGATGAGGAAAGTGTGGGTATAAATCTGAACCTCTTCAGGTCGATATTATGTTATTCACATCTTTTCCCATAGTTTTAAGAAGTAATCTACATAGTTATCCACAATTATATCGGATTTATCTTCTTTTTTATAATGTTGACGGTATTATTAAGAGCTTCATCGGTTTTTAATTCGTTTTCGATCTTCTTAACGCCGTGATTGACAGAAGCATGGTCTTTTCCGCCTAAGATAGCGCCAATCGCCTTAAGAGGCGTATCCGTCAGAGTACGGCAAAGATACATGATGATCTGTCTTGGAAGGACGATTTCTGCATTTCGCTTCTTTCCTTTTAACTCTGAAATCGGAATATTAAAGTGTTCAGATACAATATCAATGATAAGTTCAGGCGTCACCTCTCGGTTATTATCCGGAGAGATCATATCCTTTAACGCCTCCGCCGCAAGCGGGATATCGATCTTTTTATTTTCAAGGTTAGAAAGAGCGATCAGCTTATTAAGAGAGCCTTCCAATTCACGAATATTCGATTTGATATTATTGGCAATATATTGCATAACATCGTCCGGAATATGGTATTTTTCAAGTCCGTCAAGTTCTTCTTTTTTTCTTAGAATAGCCATTCTTGTCTCATAATCAGGCGACGAGATATCGGCAATAAGTCCCCACTCAAATCTTGTCCTAAGACGGGCTTCAAGCGTCTCGATATCTTTCGGGGGTTTATCACTTGATATGATAATCTGTTTTCCCGATACATGAAGATGATTAAAAGTATGGAAGAATTCTTCCTGTGTACTTTCTTTTCCTATTATAAACTGAATATCGTCGATTAAAAGAACGTCGTTATTTCTGTACTTTTCACGGAATTTTGTCATGGCAAGTTCACTTCCCGTTTTACCGGCTTTCAAAGCGTCGATCAATTCATTCGTGAAAGTTTCACTTGTAACGTACAATACTTTTTTAGACGGATCGTTTGCAAGTATAAAATGAG
>ENA-OQCP01000881-OQCP01000881.1-human-gut-metagenome-genome-assembly--contig:-NODE-881-length-12582-cov-2.825532_pt1 | contig 12582 bp, 20 predicted proteins | sample MGYA00242760_ERZ504583 | MGnify/ENA primary metagenome ERZ504583 (study PRJEB26092, sample SAMD00036308) | human gut metagenome | host: Homo sapiens | study: EMG produced TPA metagenomics assembly of...
TGAGATTGCAGGAGTACCAGAGGAAACAGCTAGAGAGGCACTTCGACTTGCAATGCATAAATTACCTTGCAAATGCAAATCGTTTCTCGCGCAGACTTAGAAGGCGGTGATAACAGTGAAAATTAATACATTTGTAAACGAGTTAAAAGGAAAATCCGTAGAGGAATTAAATGAAGAATTAGTAGCTGCTAAGAAGGAACTCTTTAATCTGAGATTCCAGAACGCAACAAATCAGTTGGATAATACAAGCAGAATCAAAGAAGTAAGAAAGAATATCGCTCGTATCCAGACTCTGATTACAGAGGCTAAAAGAGCATAGTGAAAGGAGCAGCAACCGTGGAAGAGAGAAATTTAAGAAAAACCCGTACGGTAAGGTTGTCAGCGACAAGATGGACAAAACGATTGTTGTTGCTGTTGAAGACCATGTAAAACATCCACTTTACAACAAAATCGTAAAGAGAACTTACAAGCTCAAAGCTCATGACGAGAACAACGAGTGTAAAGTTGGAGATACAGTAAAAGTTATGGAAACAAGACCGCTGTCCAAGGACAAGAGATGGAGACTTGTGGAAATCATGGAGAAAGCGAAATAATTATTTGAAGGAGGTTTACCTGCATGATACAGCAAGAAAGCAGACTTAAAGTAGCAGACAACACAGGTGCGAAAGAGTTACTGTGTATCCGTGTTCTTGGCGGTTCTACAAGAAGATACGCCAACATCGGAGATGTGATCGTTGCAACTGTTAAAGATGCAACACCAGGCGGCGTTGTAAAAAAAGGTGATGTCGTTAAAGCTGTTGTTGTCCGTTCTGTAAAAGGCGCTCGTCGTAAAGACGGTTCCTATATCAGATTCGATGAAAATGCTGCTGTTATTATAAAAGACGATTTGAACCCACGTGGAACACGTATTTTTGGACCAGTAGCAAGAGAGCTTAGAGAGAAACACTTTATGAAGATTGTTTCTTTGGCTCCGGAAGTACTGTAAGGAGGTGCCTGAGAATGTCAACTATGAAAATTAAAAAAGGTGATATGGTTAAGGTTATCGCCGGAAAAGATAAAGATAAAGAAGGCAAAGTTATTGCCGTAGATAAAAAAGACGGAAGAGTCCTGGTTGAAGGCGTCAATATGCTGACAAAGCATACAAAGCCAAGCATGGCAAACCAGAACGGCGGAATCGTACATCAGGAAGGTTACATTGATGCATCACGTTATGTTACTTCATAACGGAAAAGCAACGTACAGTAGGCTTCAAGATGGATGGAGACAAAAAAGTTCGTTTTGCTAAGGCAACAGGCGAAGTTATTGATTAATTCAAGGAAGGAGGTCCAGGACTTTGAGTAGACTGAAAGAGCAGTATCAGAATGAGATCGTTGATGCAATGATCAAAAAATTTGGATATAAAAACATCATGGAAGTGCCGAAACTTGACAAGGTTGTAATTAACATGGGTGTCGGTGAGGCAAAAGACAATGCTAAACTTCTGGAGTCAGCTATTGCAGACATGGAGAAAATCGCAGGACAGAAAGCGGTTGTAACAAGAGCAAAGAATTCTGTAGCTAACTTCAAAATCAGAGAGGGTATGCCGATCGGATGTAAAGTTACTTTAAGAGGAGAGAAAATGTACGAGTTCGTTGATCGTCTGATCAACCTCTCACTTCCTCGTGTACGTGACTTCAGAGGAGTAAACCCGAACGCATTTGACGGAAGAGGTAACTATGCACTTGGAATCAAGGAGCAGCTTATCTTCCCAGAAATCGAGTACGATAAGATTGACAAAGTCAGAGGTATGGATGTAATTTTTGTTACAACAGCCAAGACTGATGAAGAAGCACGTGAATTATTGACACAGTTCAATATGCCATTCGCAAAGTAAAAAGGAGAGAAATTCATGGCTAAAACATCAATGAAAATCAAACAGCAGCGTGCACCAAAGTTCTCCACAAGAGAATACAGCCGTTGCAGAATTTGTGGTCGTCCGCATGCATATTTAAGAAAATACGGCATCTGCCGTATCTGCTTCCGCGAACTGGCTTACAAGGGACAGATCCCGGGTGTTAAAAAAGCAAGCTGGTAAGACGAAAGCAACTATATACTGTGAAATAACATAGGAGGAATCACACACATGACTATGAGCGATCCAATTGCAGATATGCTTACAAGAATCCGTAATGCAAACACTGCAAAACATGATACAGTAGATGTACCGGCATCAAAGATGAAACTTGCTATCGCAAACATTCTTCTTGATGAAGGATATATCGCAAAATATGATCTTGTAGAAGACGGACACTTTCAGACAATTCATATCACACTGAAATACGGTGCTGATAAGAACGAGAAAGTTATCACAGGACTTAAGAGAATCTCAAAACCGGGACTTCGTGTTTATGCAAACACAGAAGATATCCCGAGAGTACTCGGCGGACTTGGAACAGCGATCATTTCTACAAACAAAGGCGTTGTAACAGATAAAGAAGCAAGAAAACTCGGCGTAGGCGGAGAGGTACTTTGCTTCGTTTGGTAATTTAAATCCGTTGAGTACAGAGGAAACACCATCGCCGCTAAACTCGTGGGAGACCTCGTTAAGCGTCGAGGTGTACTTTCGCACTAAGCTCGAAAGTACCTCGCTAAGTGCTCAATGCAACTGAAAACAGAGGAGCCAAAGCAGCTCCTCCGAAAATCTAAGTTAAGGAGGAATAGGGTATGTCACGTATAGGAAGACTGCCGGTTGCAATTCCTGCAGGAGTAACTGTAGAAGTTGCAGAGAACAATGTAGTGACTGTGAAAGGTCCGAAAGGAACTCTTACAAGAGAGCTTCCGACAGAAATGGAAATTAAGGTTGAAGGCGAAGAAGTAACTGTAACAAGACCGAACGATCTCAAGAAAATGAAATCTCTTCACGGTTTGACAAGAACACTGATCAACAACATGGTTGTCGGAGTTACAGAAGGATATCAGAAAGTCCTTGAAGTAAACGGTGTAGGTTACAGAGCATCAAAATCAGGAAATAAACTGACACTGAACCTTGGATATTCTCATCCGGTTGAGATGATCGATCCGGAAGGCGTTGAGACAGTTCTGGAAGGTCAGAACAAGATCACTGTAAAAGGAATCGACAAAGAAAAAGTTGGACAGTATGCGGCTGAGATCAGAGATAAGAGAAGACCGGAGCCATATAAGGGCAAAGGTATTAAATATGCTGACGAAGTAATCAGACGTAAAGTAGGTAAGACCGGTAAGAAATAAATAAGGAGAGTGTGAAAATGGTTAGTAAGAAATCAAGAAGCGAAATTCGTAGAAAAAAACACATGAAATTACGCAACCGTTTCAGCGGCACTGCTGAAAGACCGCGTTTAGCTGTTTTTAGAAGTAATAATCATATGTATGCTCAGATCATCGACGACACTGTTGGAAATACTCTGGTTGCGGCTTCCACTCTTCAGAAAGATGTGAAAGCAGAACTTGAGAAAACAAACAACGTTGAAGCAGCAGCATGCCTCGGAAAAGTAATTGCCGAGAAAGCAAAAGAAAAAGGTATTACAGAAGTTGTATTCGACAGAGGCGGCTTCATTTATCAGGGTAAGATCAAAGCACTGGCAGACGCAGCAAGAGAAGCCGGGCTGAATTTCTAGGAAGGGAGAACACAGATGAGACAGGAACGCATTGATGCTAGTCAGATGGAATTATTAGAAAAAGTGGTATCAATCAAACGTGTTACCAAAGTTGTTAAAGGTGGTCGTAACTTCAGATTTACAGCTTTAGTTGTTGTCGGAGACGGCAATGGTCATGTTGGTGCAGGTTTGGGAAAAGCTACTGAAATCCCGGAAGCGATCCGCAAAGGGAAAGAAGACGCTATGAAGAAAATGATCGAGATCACATTCGATGAGAACGGAAGTATCACACACGATGTACTCGGAAAATTCGGAAGTGCATCCGTACTTCTGAAAAAAGCTCCGGATGGTACAGGAGTAATCGCCGGAGGTCCGGCTCGTGCCGTGATCGAGATGGCGGGAATCAAAAATATTCGTACAAAATCTCTCGGATCAAACAATAAACAGAATGTCGTACTTGCTACGATCGAAGGACTCAAAGACGTTAAGTCTCCGGAAGATGTTGCAAGACTTCGCGGCAAATCGATCGAGGAGATCATGGGCTAAGACGATAGAAAATGTTGAATAACAGATTCTATCCTATCGCATAAGGAGGTAAGATTGAAATGGCAAACTTAAAAGTTACGTTAGTAAAGTCTACAATCGGAGCCATACCAAAGCATAAAAGAACAGTTGAGGCTCTTGGTCTCAAGAAGACCGGCAAGACAGTCGTACTGCCGGACAATGCAGCTACCAGAGGTATGGTACAGCAGGTTAGACATTTAGTTAAGGTTGAAGAAGAGGCATAAAAAGATAAGGAGGTAACGTCATGGACTTATCAAACTTAAGACCGGCAGACGGTTCAAAACAGAGTGATAATTTCAGAAGAGGCCGTGGACATGGTTCAGGAAACGGTAAGACAGCCGGTAAAGGCCATAAGGGACAGAAAGCACGTTCCGGCGCTACAAGACCCGGATTCGAAGGCGGTCAGATGCCTTTGTACAGAAGAATACCGAAGAGAGGATTCACTTGCAGAAACTCTAAGACGATCGTAGGTATCAACATCAGCGAACTCGAAAGATTCGAGGACGGAGCTACAGTATCTGTTGAAACACTGATCGAGAGCGGTATCGTGAAAAACCCGAGAGACGGAGTTAAAATTCTTGGAAATGGAGAGTTAACTAAGAAGCTTACAGTTCAGGCAAATGCATTTAGTGCAAAAGCTGCTGAGAAAATTGAAGCGCTTGGTGGAAAAGCAGAGGTGATCTAATGCTGAAGACAGTGCGTAAAGCATTTCAGATTGAGGATATCAGAAAACGAATTTTTTATACGTTCGTAATGCTTGTCATCGTAAGACTTGGATCACAGCTTCCGACTCCGGGGGTAGATCCGACATTTATCAAGGAATTTTTTGCACAGCAGACGGGGGACGCTTTCAACTTTTTTGAAGCGTTCACCGGAGGCTCGTTTACAAACTTTTCCATTTTTGCATTGAGCATCACACCGTACATCACTTCATCCATTATTATGCAGCTTCTCACAATCGCAATTCCGAAATTAGAGGAGATGCAAAAAGAAGGAGAAGAAGGAAGAAAGAAGATTGCCGCAATTACACGTTATGTGACAGTTGCGCTGGCGCTTATTGAGTCTACTGCAATGGCAGTTGGATTCGGTCGACAGGGTCTTCTCGAAGAATACAATTTCGTAAGCTGTGCAGTTGTCGTATGTACACTGACGGCGGGAAGTGCCTTTATGATGTGGATCGGTGAGCGCATCACTGAAAACGGTGTCGGAAACGGTATTTCTATCGTTCTTCTGATCAATATTATTTCTCGTGTTCCGAGTGATTTATACACACTTTACGAGAAATTCACTGAGTGGAAAGAAACTTGCTCAGGCAGGTCTTGCGGGATTGATTATTTTAGCGGTAATTCTTGCAGTAGTAGTCTTTGTTGTTCTTCTTCAGAGCGGAGAAAGACGAATTGCGGTACAGTATTCTAAAAAAGTACAGGGAAGAAAAACATACGGCGGACAGTCTACACATATTCCGCTTCGTGTAAACACTGCCGGAGTAATCCCGGTTATCTTTGCATCATCTTTGATGCAGACTCCGATCGTCATTGCCCAGTTCCTCGGAAAAGGAAACGGAACAGGCATCGGAAGCCAGATCCTTGCTGCAATGAATTCAAACAACTGGTGTAATCCGGCAAAACCGGTTTATACGGTTGGACTGCTTGTATATATTCTGCTCACAATCTTCTTTGCATATTTCTATACATCGATTACATTTAATCCTTTGGAGATTGCAAATAATATGAAGAAGAGCGGCGGATTTGTTCCGGGTATTCGTCCGGGAAACCGACAGTTGAATATTTGCAGAAAATTTTGAATTACATTATTTTCATAGGCGCATGCGGACTGATTATCGTTCAGGTAATCCCATTCTTCTTCAATGGTATGTTCGGCGCAAACGTTTCTTTCGGAGGAACATCGCTTATCATTATCGTAGGTGTTGTGCTTGAAACGATCAAGAAGATTGAGTCGCAGATGCTTGTGAGAAATTACACAGGATTCTTAAATAATAAAGGAAGCAACGCGTCAAACAGCTTTCTTGGATATTAAATAACAATGTTTAACAGCTCGCCCTGTTTTGCCTTGAAAAAGGCAAAACGCAGCGGGCTCAAGGTGTATTTTAAGATAAAACAAAAAACAGTTCTGTATGCAGGAAAATATTTCGGGGCAAAAGAACTGTTTGCATATCGATCGGAGGTAGAAGTTATGAAGATTATCATGCTGGGAGCGCCGGGAGCCGGAAAAGGAACACAGGCTAAAAAGATTGCAGAAAAATATTCGATTCCACATATTTCCACGGGAGATATTTTCCGTGCCAATATCAAAAACGGAACGGAGCTTGGGAAAAAGGCGAAGACATATATGGATCAGGGTCTTCTTGTGCCGGATGAATTAGTAGTCGATCTTGTTGTAGATAGAGTGAATCAGGATGATTGTGCGAACGGATATGTGCTTGACGGTTTTCCGCGTACGATTCCGCAGGCAGAAGCATTAGACAAAGCTCTTGCCGACATGGGACAGAAGATAGATTATGCTATCGACGTAGAAGTTCCGGATGAAAATATCGTAAACAGAATGTCGGGAAGAAGAGCCTGCGTAGACTGCGGGGCAACATATCATCTCGTATATGCCCCTACGAAAGAAGAAGGAATTTGCGATAAATGCGGAGGCGGTTTGATTCTTCGCGACGATGACAAGCCGGAAACAGTTCTGAAAAGACTTGGCGTCTATCATGACCAGACGCAGCCTTTGATCGATTATTATACACAGTCCGGTATTTTAAAGGAAGTAGACGGAACGATCGATATTGATGATGTATTTGCGGAAATTGTAAGGATTCTGGGAGAGTAAAAATGTGAAACGGCATGTGATGCCGAAATTCAGGAGGATTAAATAATATGTCAAAAGCTGACGTAATAGAAATCGAGGGAGTAGTAGTAGAGAAGCTCCCGAATGCAATGTTTAAAGTGGAACTCGAGAACGGACATATCGTTCTTGCACATATCAGCGGAAAATTAAGAATGAACTTTATTAAAATTCTTCCGGGAGATAAAGTGACGCTCGAGATGTCGCCATATGATCTTAGCAAGGGGAGAATTATCTGGAGAGATAAATAAAGCATAAAGGAAGCCGGTGCAATAAAGCCGGGCGGAATTTGAGTATTTACGGGAAGTTGTTCTGTGAGACTGCAGTGACGAAGAGTCAGGGCTTATGTACAGAACAACTTTTTTGCGTAATATTTGCGATTAAAAAGCGGAGCGAAAAAGAAATAGGAAAGTATAAGAAATAGAGGGTTGACTTAAATGCGGGTTGGTGATATACTATGAAATGGTCATTTCTGGTGAGGTGTGCCCAAATGACCGGAAATTGTAGGTAAGCAAAGAAGGGAAGGAGGATTTGACATGAAGGTTAGATCATCAGTAAAACCAATTTGTGAAAAATGCAAGATTATTAAAAGAAAAGGAAGCATCAGAGTAATCTGTGAAAATCCGAAACACAAACAGCGTCAGGGTTAATTGACAGGAAGTTTGTGAAGTGATTTAGGCGGCTGACAGCATGACACACGAGGATGTGTGTAGAGCTGTTTAATATACAGTAAGGTTACACCGTATCTGCCCATCAGGTACCGGCAGTGCGTGTGTCCCGCTTCCGTAGTTTGCCCGTTTCGTCCATTTGTGACGATCATAGGCAGAGCCGGCATATGGCTTGAACGGATGCGATTGTATATTGCTTCTAATACCCGGCGTTTGCATTGACGGATAAGATCCGTGCCGGGAAAGGGCGCGAGGAGAACGCGTCTGGGCTGGGATATCGGCAAAAGGCCGGTAGGATGCGGCATTATAATAAGCAGAGCGTCCGCAGCCTCAATTAAAGACAGTATAAACAAAGAAAATGGAGGAAAGACACATGGCTCGTATTGCAGGTGTAGACTTACCAAGAGACAAACGTGTAGAGATCGGCTTGACTTATATTTATGGAATCGGAAGAACAAGCGCAAGCCGTATTTTGGCAGATGCAGGAGTAGATCCGAATACTCGTGTAAGAGATCTTACAAGTGAAGAAGTAAAAAAGATCAGCGCAGTGATCGATGAAACTCAGGTTGTAGAAGGTGATCTTAGAAGAGAGATCCAGCTTAACATCAAGAGACTGAAAGAAATCGGATGCTACCGTGGAATCCGTCATAGAAAAGGACTTCCGGTGCGTGGTCAGAAGACAAAGACAAACGCAAGAACATGTAAAGGTCCGAAGAGAACAGTAGCAAACAAGAAAAAATAAGCTGAAAGCAACTTAATGAAAACGAAGTTTGAATTTAGTGCGAAGCCGTTCGCAAATCTTAGCAAATGCGAAGCATGAGCTTAGCTGAGCGAACAAACTTGTTATAACAAGGAATTAAATCAAAGAGAAAGAAGAAGTAGGTTAGTTTAAATGGCAAAGAAGTTGCAAAAAAAGTAACAAAAAAACGTGTCAAGAAAAACGTTGAACGAGGACAGGCACATATCCAGTCATCTTTTAATAATACAATCGTTACATTAACAGATACACAGGGAAATGCTCTTTCATGGGCAAGTGCAGGCGGTCTGGGATTTAGAGGTTCAAGAAAATCTACTCCATATGCAGCGCAGATGGCAGCTGAGACAGCAGCTAAAGCGGCATTGGTACACGGACTTAAGTCTGTAGATGTATTCGTAAAAGGACCGGGATCAGGACGTGAAGCGGCAATCCGTGCTCTTCAGGCATGCGGTATTGACGTAGTAAGTATCAAAGACGTAACACCGGTTCCGCATAACGGATGCCGCCCGCCGAAACGCAGAAGAGTGTAATCGACGGCTGAACATTATCATACACCGGAAAGTAACTTGGAAAGCGGTATGAAACCGCTCGTATGTATAAATTAGGAGGATAGACATGGCAGTAAACAGAGTTCCTGTTCTTAAAAGATGCCGTTCTTTAGGCATGGATCCGATTTACCTCGGAATTAATAAAAAATCTAACAGACAGTTAAAAAGAGCAAACAGAAAAATGAGCGAGTACGGTCTGCAGCTTCGCGAGAAACAGAAAGCGAAATTCATCTACGGCGTACTTGAAAAACCGTTTAGAAACTACTATGCGAAAGCAAAACAGATGGAAGGAATGACAGGTGAAAACCTGATGAGAATTCTTGAGTCCAGACTGGACAACGTAATCTTCCGCATGGGACTTGCAAGAACAAGAAAAGAAGCAAGACAGATCGTTGATCACAAACACGTTCTCGTAAACGGAAAACAGGTAAACATTCCGTCTTACCTTGTAAAAGCAGGAGATACGATTGAGATCAAAGAAAACAAAAAAGGCTCACAGAGATATAAAGACATTCTTGAAGCGACTGGCAGCAACATGGTTCCGGAATGGCTCGATGTTGATGCAGAGAACCTGAAAGGATCTGTAAAAGAACTTCCGGCAAGAGAAGCGATCGATGTTCCGGTAGATGAGATGTTGATTGTCGAGTTATATTCTAAATAATATCGGCTGCAACAGCGTATCCCTTCAACATTTTAAAACCCAAAAGGAGGGTCTGTGTAGTGTTTGATTTTAATAAACCTAATATTGAGATTACGGATGTTTCGGAAGATAAAAAATATGGAAGATTTGTTGTAGAACCGCTTGAAAGAGGATATGGTACAACACTCGGAAATTCTCTGAGAAGAATCATGCTCTCATCTCTTCCGGGTTCTGCGATCAGTTCCGTTAAGATCGACGGAGTTCTTCATGAATTCAGTTCGATACCGGGCGTAAAAGAAGACGTTACGGAGATTATCATGAATTTGAAATCTCTCGCGATAAGAAATATGTCTGAGTCAGACGAGCCGAAAACAGTATATATTGAGTTTGAAGGCGAAGGTGTTGTGACAGGAGCAGACATCAATATTAATGACCCTGATATTGAGATCGTAAATCCGGATCAGGTGATCGCTACATTGAGCGGCGGCAAAGACTGCAGGCTGAATATGGAATTGACGATCACAAAGGGCAGAGGATATGTAAGTTCTGATAAGAACAAAACAGAAGATATGCCGATCGGAGTGATTGCGATTGACTCGATCTATACACCGGTTGAACGTGTGAATCTGACTGTTGAGAATACTCGTGTCGGACAGATTACGGATTATGATAAATTAACACTTGATGTTTGGACAAAAGGAACAATGCTTCCTGATGAGGCGGTAAGCCTTGCGGCAAAAGTGCTGAGCGAACATTTGAAACTTTTCGTTGATCTTTCGGAAGTTGCTCAGGTTGCGGAAGTAATGATCGAGAAAGAAGACGATGAGAAAGAGAAAGTTCTTGAGATGAGCATTGATGAACTTGAACTTTCCGTTCGTTCCTATAATTGTCTGAAGAGAGCCGGAATCAATACGGTAGAAGAACTTACTAATAAGACTCCTGAAGATATGATGAAAGTTCGTAACCTCGGACGTAAATCACTTGAGGAAGTGCTTGCTAAGTTAAAAGAACTCAATCTTGAGTTGAATCAGGGCGAGGAATAATCGCTTTATAGAAAATCGTGGATTGTTCGGAATACAGGACGATCCGCGAGCATTTGATTAATAAGCCCGAAGATGCATAATTGAATGTGTAGTCATAGTTCAGACATATACCGGGAGGGAAAATGCGTGCCGGCGTGTTTTTCAAAAAGAACGAGTATGCGTTAAGGTTTTGTTTATAAACAATAGCGGCAGACGTGCGAAGCGCGGTTCTGCAGACGGCGCATCCGAATTATGACGGAAAGATTAGGAGGAAATATAAGAATGGCAAAATATAGAAAACTCGGCAGAACATCCAGCCAGAGAAAAGCATTGATCAGAAATCAGGTAACAGCTCTGCTTAACAACGGAAAGATCGTTACAACTGAGGCGAAAGCAAAAGAAATCCGTAAAACAGCAGAAGGTCTTATCGCGTTGGCTGTGAAAGAGAAAGATAATTTCGATGAAGTAACAGTAATGGCAAAAGTTGCCCGCAAAGATAAAGACGGCAAGAGAGTAAAAGAAGTTGTAGACGGAAAGAAAGTTACTGTTTACGATGAAGTAGAGAAAAAGATCAAAAAAGATCAGCCGAGCAGACTTCACGCAAGACGTGAGATGCTGAAAGTTCTTTACCCGGTTAAAGAGGGCGAGAACAAAAAGGCAAAAGAAGTCGATATGGTTGCAAAATTATTTGATGAGATCGCTCCGAAATATGCAGATCGTAACGGTGGTTACACAAGAATCGTGAAGATCGGTCAGCGTAAAGGTGACGCGGCGATGGAAGTTCTTCTTGAGCTGTATAATAGCTGAGTTCCCGAATATTTTCGGCAGATTAATATTGAATCAATGAGAAACTCTTTCTATGAAATTCATAGGAGGAGTTTTTTTACAATGATAATTTTCATAGGATTTTTACTGTTTTGTAGAAAATGCACAAATAATACAAAAAAAATACCGTTAAAATATTAACAAATATGTTGTTGACAATTATTTAACAAACAGATATACTTGAACTTGTGAGAAATAAGATAGATAACGGTTGAAAAGATAAACCGGAACTCAATTACAGGAGGAATTATCAAATGGCAAAGAAAGAAAAAACAGTCGTACCTGAGATTGTTGACAGTGTAGAAGCGCTTGAAGCAAAAATGAAAGCAATGCGCGAAGCACAGAAAGTTTTCGCGACATTTACTCAGGAGCAGGTTGACAAGATTTTCTATGAAGCAGCTATGGCAGCCAACAAACAGCGTATCCCGCTTGCAAAGATGGCAGTAGAAGAGACGCAGAGAGGTATTGTTGAAGATAAAGTTATCAAAAACCACTATGCTGCAGAGTATATATATAACGCATACAAGAACACAAAAACTTGTGGCGTGATCGAAGAAGATACAGCTTACGGAATCAAAAAAGTAGCAGAGCCGATCGGTCTTGTTGCTGCGGTTATCCCGACAACAAACCCGACTTCTACGGCAATCTTCAAAACATTGATCTGTTTGAAGACAAGAAATGCGATCATCATCAGCCCACACCCGGCTGCAAAAGAATGTACGATCGCAGCTGCAAAAGTTGTACTTGAAGCTGCTGTAAAAGCAGGAGCGCCGGAAGGAATCATCGGATGGATCGATGCACCGTCACTGGAGCTCACAAACACAGTTATGAGAGACGCAGACATCATTCTGGCAACAGGTGGCCCGGGAATGGTAAAAGCTGCTTACTCTTCAGGAAAACCGGCTCTTGGCGTTGGCGCGGAAATACACCGGTTATCATTGATGACACAGCAGATGTAAGAATGGCTGTAAACTCTATTATCCATTCTAAAACATTTGATAATGGTATGATCTGTGCTTCCGAGCATCTGTAACTGTTCTGGAGAGCGTATACGAGCAGGCGAAAAAGAGTTCGCTTACAGAGCTGCTACTTCC
>ENA-OQCP01000882-OQCP01000882.1-human-gut-metagenome-genome-assembly--contig:-NODE-882-length-12571-cov-2.042189_pt1 | contig 12571 bp, 20 predicted proteins | sample MGYA00242760_ERZ504583 | MGnify/ENA primary metagenome ERZ504583 (study PRJEB26092, sample SAMD00036308) | human gut metagenome | host: Homo sapiens | study: EMG produced TPA metagenomics assembly of...
TTGCTCTGTACAACCTCTCAGTCTCGCTATCGCTCGACAGCTCCCCTAGTAGGGGAGGCCTTGGCAGAACGGTGCAGTTTGAATTCACCCCTTTACATGGAGGTGCCGCGATGCCTGTGACGAACCTGCCTTATGATGCAAGATTGAATGACAGAGCGGTTGATCTGCGCCGGGAAATGACACCGCAGGAAAAGAAGCTGTGGTATGCTTATCTGAGAAAGTACCCTGTAAAAATTTACAAGCAAAGGGTCATTGAACACTTTATTGTGGATTTTATTGCCCTTTGGCAAGATTGGTTATTGAACTTGACGGCTCACAGCATTATACTGAACAGGGGAAGGAGTACGATGAACAGCGTACCGCGATCCTGGAACAGTATGGTGTGCAGGTTCTTCGGTTTACGAACCTTGATGTGGACAGGCATCTTGATGCGGTGTGCGCACAGATCGATATTACAATTCAACATAGAATTGCGGATATCCGGTACTGACCATGGATATGGGTGTTTACCTTTTTGCCAAGGGCTCCCCTACTAGGGGAGCTGTCGAGCGAAGCGAGACTGAGAGGTTGTACAGAGGAGCAGCTGCCCGGAAGCGATGCCGTGAAGTCTGCGGCCTGAGGTGGGCATCTCCTTCGTCCAACCTCTCCGTCAAAACCTGAAGGTTTTGCCACCGCCCCTAGTAGGGGCGCTTGGCAAAGAGGACGAGCTTTGCGCCATGCCAAAGGCCCCCCTACTAGTGGGGGCTGTCGCCGCAGGCGACTGGGGGGTTGAGCCGTTCCCCCATTCCTTCCCTTACAATTGCTTATTGCAAACAAAAAAGAAACAGGTGGACATTATTATGAGAGAGATCCAAGTTGCAGAAAACAAGACCCTGAAGCTGACCAACGTTCTGGCACGCAAGATCGATGCCAGCGAGCTGGGCAACCTGGGCGTGATCCTGACCCAGATGCAGAACTTATCAAGAGCCACAGCGCCATGCCGGTTGGCCCTGTGATCCAGTGCGTCAAGTTTACCTCCGGCCCCAACCCGGAGCCGCAGATCTATTTTATGATGCAGGTCAACCAGCTCATCCCCCGTTTGGAGCCGGGCTATGAGCAGGACGCTGTGCTGCGGGTGAAGGGCTGCCTGTACGCCCACTTCACCGGCCCCATGGACCACAGCAGCCTTGCCAGCCAGAAGCTGAACATCTATGCCTACGAGCACGAGATCGAGCTGACCGGCACCGCCTACAGCATCTACGTCAATCAGGACAGCGAAAACGGTGTCATGGACGTTTTATGGAGACGAAGTAATATGACCACTCGCATTCAGAATCTTTCCGACCTGCAGGACCGCCGCATTATGATGGAGAAGAAGCTGCCGGCCTTTGGCTACGCGCTCATTCTTCTGGTGGCTTTCCTCATGGTGTTTCTGGTGATTTGGAGCACCCAGAACAAGCGCACCTACGTCAGCCAGTCTACTGGCTCAGTGCAGGCGGCCAACAAGACCTATATCATGTCCAGCTACTCCGGCTCCATCACTGAGCTGAACATCTCGGAGGGCAGCTATGTCACCGAGGGCGACCTCATCGCCCACATCAAGAGCACTGATCTGGACATCCAGCAGGACAGCTACCAGAAGCAGCTGGACATCTATAAAAAGCAGAAGAGCCAGTACGAAAAGCTGCTCAAGTCCATTCAGGACGACAAGAACTACTTCAGCGAGACCGACATCGACGATCAGCCCTATTACTACCAGTACGAGAGCTACAAGAGTCAGGTCAGCCAGAAGGCGTTTGATGCTTCGCCCTATCAGGCCGCCGGTTACACCGACGAGCAGATCAAGACCATGATGGAGCAGAACCAGAGCGAGGTGGAGAGCTTGTACTACTCCACCCTGCAGTCCATTTCTGCCAACCTGACCAGCGTGCAGGCCAACATTGACAACATTGAGGCCCAGCTGGATGCCCTGAACACTGGCGCGAACGATTACTACATCTACGCTCCCACTTCCGGTGTCATCCACATGGACACCCCCTACAAGGTGGGCATGGTGCTCAGCGCGGGTTCCGCTCTGGCCACCGTGGCCAGCGAGAACAGTGACCTTGAGATCGTGGCGGCTGTCACCGTCAACGACCGGCCGCTGATCAACGTGGGCGACCCCTGCAAGATCGCCATCACCGGCCTGTCGGAGTATTCCTACGGCACCCTGACCGGCACTGTTACCTCCATCGACAGTGACGTGACCACCAACACCAGCGGGTCCTACTACAAGATGACCATCAAGCCGGACAACACCTATGTCGTGAGCACCAGCGGCGACAAGGTGGATCTTTCCAACGGCATGAGCGTCACCGCCCGTGTGGAGTACGATGAACTGACTTACTTTGACTATGTGATGGAGGCCCTGGGCGTGCTGTTCCGCTAAGCGCCCGCCGATTCCACGCCCAAGAGGTACGAAAGAATGAAACTGAACCCGAAACAGCTGGCCGCCAGCGCGGCTCTGCTGGTGTGCTGGCCTGTGCCGCCGCCCTGCCTGCGTCGGCTGCCGGCCCTGTTACCACGCCGCTGGCCCTCACGCTGCCCAAGGTGAGCTTTCCCTGGGATAAAGTTACCGCCGAGAGCATCGAGACTGGCAGCTACGATGCCGCCCCGCTGGCAGGCACGGCCCAGCAGCTCTCCCCGGTGACCACCCCCGCCAATGCCGCCAGCAAGAACGGCGTGACCTATGTCTCTGATAACCCCAATGTTGTCTCGGTGGACAGTGAGGGCGTGGCGCAGGCTGTGGGCCTGGGCACGGCCAACATCACCGCCACCTGCGGTGGGGTGAGCTGCACCTATACCATCACCCCCCAGCCGGATGCCAGCATGATCGCCACCGAAATGGACATCACCCTTGCATCCAGCACCATTGCCGTGGGCGAGACCACCAGCCTTTCGCTGGCAGTGCTGCCCACCTCGGCGGCCAACTATATCAACGTCAGCCTGAGCTCTTCCAATGAGAAGGTGGCCACCGTCAACAACTTTGGCAAGGTGACCGGCGTTGCCCCCGGCAAGGCCACCATCACCGCCACGGACGGCAACGTGAGCTGCACGGCCACCGTTACGGTGGTTGCGGCCAACACCAGCACCGTCTCCAGCCAGTCCATCTCCCTGAACACCAACTATGTGGTGCTCAAGCCGGGATCCTCCAAGACCATCACCGGCAAGGTGTCGCCGGCCTCCGCCAGCCAGAGCCTGACCTTCAAGAGCCAGGACAAGAGCATTGCCACCGTCAGCGGTTCCGGTGTCATCACCGGCGTTGCCACGGGTGCCACCTCCGTGGTGGTCTCCAACGGCACCGCCTCCACCTCGGTCACGGTCATCGTCAACCGCACCGCCTCCACCTCCGGCAGCAGCAGCGACACCAGCGGTGAGGGCACCGAGGACAACGTCACCACCGATGCCACCGTGGCCGCCATCCAGAACGCCGCAGGGAGGAAGTGTCCCTCTATCAGAGCGACGTGCCTGCCATCACCGGCGAGATCCTGAGTGCCCTGCGCACCACGGGCCGCAGCCTGATCGTGCTGGGCGAGGATTATACCCTGCGGATCGATGGCACCAGCATCAAGAGCACCCAGGGCGGGTTCAGCACTGCCCTGACCTTTGCCCCCGATGAAAACGGCCTGAGCTTCCAGCTGGGCGAAAGCGGCGCGCTGCCCTGCGTGGTGCAGATCACCCTGACCGGTGAGAACACCGCTTACAGCCGCCTGTATCTGCACAACACTGCCAGCGAAAAGTGGCAGTTCCTGAACAGCTACAAGGATGGCACCATCACCGCCGATACGGCTGGCAGCTACCTGCTGACCAACCAGAATCTGCGCTTCACCAATATCAACTGGACCTTCTTCATCGCCGCCGGTGCGCTGACCGTGGTCTGCCTGATCGTGTATATCGCCGTCAAGAAACGGTATTGGTTCTGGTAATTATAACTGTGCGTAATAAAACCTCCCCGCTCATTCGAGTGGGAGGTTTTGTGTTATAACAATGTTTCGTAATTTTGACGGCCATAGAAGAATCGAAGCAGGTAAACAGTCTTTTGCGCTTCATCCACACGGTAGATCAGCAGATAATGCTTGATGACAGCTTTACGGTAGCCTTTGGAAGAAAGCCGAGGGTCGCGGCACTGCTCGTAAAGATAGGGCAGCTGTTCCAATGCCGCGTAGCACTTTTCAACTTCATTAGCAAAGGCTGTGGCAGCGGCGGGATTTTCCAGCGATAAGGCAAGGTAGGACAGGATCGCATCCAGGTCTGCCTGTGCAAGGGCTGTTTCAACCAACTTATATGCCATAACGTGCTCTCAATTCCTGCAAGGCGCTGCGGGCATCCTGTGTCTGTCCGGCTTCCACCTGCTGCTCGGCAGCATCCAGCTTGGCGTAAGCGTCCAGAAGCTGCATCTTTTCTTCATAGGCTTCCATGCTCATAATGACCATATCGCCATAGCCATTTTTGGTGATATAGACAGGTTCTTTGGATTCACTGCACATCTGGGAGACAGCAGCAGTATTTTTGAGGTCGCGGATCGGAATAATACGCGGCATGATATCAGCTCCTTTCTGTGGCTTTATTGTACCATAATAATACCACGCCTGCAAGACCGGAATTCGCTTGACAACCTCAATACAATATGATATGATTTTGATATCAGAAAGAAACTTTCAAACCCTGTAAAGGAGGGACTTTTTATGGAAGAGAAGATCTTACAGACCAAGAAGAACGGCATGACCATGCTGCTGCTGACCCTGCTGGGCTATGTAGCATCCATTGCTCTGTTCATTTGCAGCATCACCCTGCTGGATGCAGACCGGATGCTTCTGGGCGTGCCGCTGCTGATTTTGTCCATTGCGTATTGGATCACAGGTATTTTCCTGTTCTGCGGCCTTAAAGTATTAAAGCCGCAGGAGGCGCTGGTGCTCACCCTGTTTGGCGATTACATCGGCACCCTGAAGGGACAGGGCTTCTACTGGGTAAACCCCTTCTGTACCGCCGTCAACCCTGCCGCAGGCACCCGGCTGAGCCAGAGCGGTGATGTGAACAGTGGCGAGAATGGAAAGCAAACGGCCAGAATATGCAGACGAGTGCAGAGGCAATCGGAAAACGCATTTCCCTCAAACGGATGACGCTGAACAACTCCCGCCAGAAGATCAACGATTGCCTGGGCAACCCGGTGGAGATCGGCATTGCGGTCATCTGGCGGGTGACCGACACCGCCAAGGCCGTGTTCAATGTAGACAACTACAAAGAGTACCTGTCCCTGCAGTGCGACAGCGCCCTGCGCAACGTGGTGCGCATCTACCCCTACGATGTGGCCCCCAACGTAGACACCACCGGCGACGGCGTGGCCGACGAAGGCAGCCTGCGCGGCTCTTCGGAAGTGGTGGCAAAGCGGATTCAGGATGAGATCCAGAAAAAAGTTGCAGATGCTGGAATTGAAATCGTGGAGGCCCGCATCACTTATCTGGCCTACGCCCCCGAGATCGCAGCGGTCATGTTGCAGCGCCAGCAGGCAAGCGCCATCATTGATGCCCGTAAGATGATCGTGGACGGTGCCGTGGGTATGGTGGAGATGGCGCTGGATCGCCTGAGTGAGAACAAAGTGGTGGAACTGGACGATGAGCGCAAAGCGGCAATGGTCTCCAACCTGCTGGTGGTGCTCTGCGGCAACCGTGACGCGCAGCCCATTGTGAACAGCGGCAGCCTGTACTGATGGCAGAGCCGAAAAAGCAGATCCCCCTGCGCCTGAATGCGAAGCTCTACGATGCCCTTGCCGCATGGCTGAGGATGACTTCCGCTCGGTGAACGGCAGATCGAGTATCTGCTCACCGAGTGTGTGCGTCAGCGCAAAAAGAACGGCAAGTACGTCTCTGACCAGATCGACGTGCCGCCCGAACTGGATATCAAGTAAAAGAACGACCCTCTCAGTCAAAGCCTGTCGGCTTTGCCAGCTCCCCCGAAGGGGGAGCCTATCGCTGGCCTGGGATAAAGGCAGCATAGCCTCGCCTTCGGGAGAGGTGGCATTGCGAAGCAATGACGGAGAGGGTCGTTCCTTATTTAATTCGTATGCTCGCTCCACCCGCTGGAGGTGATCACTTCGCCATCGGTGGTGCACCAGAGAGCTTCCACGCCGTCCAGCGATTCCACGAGCTGCCTGCCCTCTTCCAGAGGCAGGCAGAACAGGCCGGTGGTCAGGCAGTCGGCCACACCGGAGTCCGGAGCCAGCACGCTCACGCCGTCAAAGTAGGCGGCGGGCCAGAGGGCGGCCGGGTCGATGAGGTGGTGGTAGCGCACACCGTCCACAACGTAGTAGCGCTGGTAGTCGCCGCTGGTCACAAGGGAAAGGTCGCTCATCTTGACGGCGGCTACAGTGGAGCTGCCGTTGGTGTAGACCTCGGAGGAGTTCCACGGGTTTTCCACGCCGCTACCCACTGGGAGCCGTCCGGCTTGGTGCCGATGGCCCGCAGGTTGCCGCCCACGCTGATGAGGCACTGGTCAGGCCCGGCTTCGGCGGCCTGTGCGGCCTGCTCCACGGCGTAGCCTTGCCCACGCTGCCCACGTCCAGCGACATGGCCGGGTCGGCAGATAGACCGTTTTGGCATCTTCATCAATGATGAGGTTGGCGATATCGCAGTGCTGTGCGGCGGCATCCAGCTCTTCCTGCGTGGGCAGTTGGTTGTTGCTGTCGTTGTCATCGGCCAGTGCAGCCTCGCGGTAGTTGTGCCAGATGTTCAGCACACTGCCCAGTGCAATGTTCAGCTTGCCGCCGGTGGTGTCGTACATGGTCTGGGCCAGTTCCAGCATCCCGAGGATCTTGTCATCCACCGTCACCGGGGCAGTGCCCGCATTGTCGTTGATGGTCTTGATGTTGGTCACGCCATCGTAATCATTATAAATATCATAGAGCTGGTTGTACTCCACAAGGTCGGCGTGGAGCGCGTCCATCTGGGCGGTGAACTCTTCCTCACTGTCGCAGTAGGCGATGACCTGCGTCACGGTGTCGAACACATCATAGAACACGGTGGAGTAGCGCTGCGGCCATCAGCGCGCTGGAGGCGGTGGAGCCGGAGGTGCTGCCGCCAGCCAGCCAGCAGGCTCAGGCTGAGCGCAGCCGCCAGCAGGGCGGAAAAAATACGCTTGGTCATCATGCTTTGGCGGTCTCCTTTGCAGCGGTAAAGGCGGTGTGCTCTTCCTGCAGATGTGCCAGCAGGTCACCGAACACCCAGCTCTTGCTGGTGGGGGTCACAACGGCCTTGAGGGGGATGTTTACCTGTGCCTGCTTCATCAGGTCGAGCAGGGTGTCCACATCCTTATCCTTGAAGTTGGCCAGCACCAGCGCCGGGGGATAAGCACCCGGCTCCAGCACCAGAGTGCGGGTGGTCTTGACCTCCACCTCGCCCAGCAGCTGGGCCACGGTCCTGCCTGCATCGGCAGGGGAGACCAGCAGCAGCTTCATCCCGAAAGCGGGAGCCATTCCCTCCAGAATGCCCCGGTCGGCGGCAGAAAGGTTCCAGCCCAGCGCCAGCGGGATGCCGGCATTCTGGTTGCGTGCAATATGAGCTTTCATAGAAATACCTCGTTTCAAGGGTGAATTCAAAATACACCATAGTATACCATATTTGATGACAAAAGAAAACAACCCCCTCAGTCACGCTGCCGCGTGCCGAGAGGGTCGTTCCATTCTCAGTTCATCTTCTTGCCAAAGAACTCGACTTCTTTGGTGATAAAGCCCATCAGTTCATCGAACTGGTCGGGGGTCAGGCTCTGGGCACCATCGCACTTGGCCTTGGCGGGGTTGTTGTGCACCTCGATCATCAGCCGTCGGCACCGGCGGCCACGGCGCTTGGCCAGCTGGGGCACCATCAGGCATGGCCGCAGGCGTGGCTGGGGTCCACCACCACGGGCAGGTGGGTCATTTTGTGGAGCATGACCACACCGGCCAGGTCCAGGGTGTTGCGCATACTGGTCTCAAAGGTGCGGATGCCGCGCTCGCAGAGGATAACGTTTTCGTTGCCCTCGGCCATGATGTACTCGGCGCTCATCACAAATTCTTCCAGCGTGTTGGCCAGGCCGCGTTTGAGCAGCACAGGCTTTTTCTGGCGGCCCACGGCTTGAGCAGCTCAAAGTTCTGCATATTGCGGGCACCCACCTGGATGAGGTCTACATTCTCGAACAGGGCAGGTGCTCGGTGTTCATGATCTCGGTGACGATGGGGGAGCCGGTGGCGCGGCGGGCCAGCTTGAGCAGGTCCAGGCCCTCACTCCGCATTCCCTGGAAGGAGTAGGGGGAGGTGCGGGGCTTGAACGCGCCGCCGCGCAGCAGGGAAGCGCCTGCATCCTTAACGCGCTGGGCGCAGTAGGTGATCTGCTCCTCGCTCTCGATGCTGCAGGGGCCTGCGATGACGGCGAAGCTGCCGCCGCCGATCTTCACGCCGTTGACATCGATCACGCTGTCGTCGGGGTGGAACTTGCGGTTGGCCTTCTTGTAAGGCTCAGACACGCGGCGGCAGGTCTCGACCACAGGGTTGGCCAGCACCCAGCTCTCGGCAATGGCCTTGGTGTCGCCGATCAGGCCCAGAATGTGGGTGTCGCTGCCCTTGGAGTCGTTGATCTGCAGCCCCATATCCTGCAGCTCGTGGCAGAACTCGCGGACCAGTGCGTCAGGGGCATCCTGTTTCAGTACAATGATCATGGTGGTCGTCTCCTTATCCTTCTCACACAAACGGCACAGGAGACCGGCTCCATTGCCGTGATTTATTTCCGTGAAGTTCAGTTTCCTGAAGCATGGGCCTATGATAACACTTCAGGGAACTGAAGTCAAGAGAAATTTTGAAATTTTGGAAAGAAAGTGGTAGAATAGGGGCAGCCTGAGAGGGCAAGGAGTTTACAAGGAGCGATCATCAATGGGAAAAGAAGCAAAAACGAATGCCATGCGCATCCTGGAACGGGCCAAGGTGCCCTATACAGCCCACGAATATGCCCACGAAGAGGGCGTGGCGGTGGACGGTGTGACCGTGGCCGCCAGCATGGGGGAGGACCCGGCCTGCGTATATAAGACTCTGGTGACCCAGGGCAGCAGCAAAAACTACTTTGTGTTCGTCATTCCAGTGGCGGCAGAGCTTGACCTGAAGGCCGCTGCCCGCAGCGTGGGTGAAAAAAGCGTAGCATGATCCATGTGGCCGATATCAATAAGGTCACCGGCTATGTGCGGGGCGGCTGCAGCCCGGTGGGTATGAAAAAGCAGTACACCACCGTGTTTGATGAAAGCGTGCTGGCTCAAGAAAAGGTCTATGTCTCCGGCGGCCGCATTGGTACGCAGGTGTGCTGCGCACCCGCCGACCTCATCCGGCAGCAAGGGCAGCAACAGCGAAGATCATCTTCTAAGGTAAAACGCCCTTACTGCCAACGCAATGACGGAGAGACTGTACAGAGCGGGGCCTGCTCAGTGAGATAAAACTTACTTTATTATATTTTCTAAAAAAGTCATACTTAAAAAGAAATACGGTGTCGAAACTGCACAAAACTTTTGAAAGTTTTTTGACGCGGGAGAACACAAGGGAGAAATTGCCCCAAGGGCCTTTGCAAAGTGGAATTTTTGCCGTAAACTGTATGTAGTACAGGGACGGTACCCCGGCGGATGCCGGGTGCCGCCTGAAAAAGCGCAGAGCAAAAGGGGAACTTCAAAGATGAAGATGCTGTCGGGCTTCACAGAACAGAACACCATTCGTGCTGTTCAGGGGCATCGTGCAGCTTTGTGCAAAGCGCTGGGAGAGCATACGCAGAAATAAAGGCCGTGGTGCAGGTGTACCACAGCTTTTTTTTGTTTTGCAGACGGAGAAAGAGAGGTTCGGATATGATTCGGAAAGTTGCAGTGATCATGGGCTCGGACAGTGATTGGCCGGTGGTAAAGGGGGCCTGTGCCCAGCTGAAGGCGCTGGACATCCCCTTTGAGGCACACATCCTTTCGGCCCACCGCACCCCTGCCGAGGCCGCGGATTTTGCCAAAAATGCCCGGGCCAACGGCTTTGGTGTGATCCTGTGCGCGGCGGGCATGGCGGCCCATCTGGCCGGTGCCTTTGCCGCCAACACCACCCTGCCTGTCATCGGTATCCCGATGAAGGCGGCGCGATGGACGGTCTGGACGCGCTGCTGGCCACGGTCCAGATGCCCAGCGGCATCCCGGTGGCTACCGTGGCCTGAACGGGGCCAAGAACGCCGCCTGGCTGGCCGCCGAGATCCTGGCCCTGAGCGATGACACACTGGCCGGGAAGCTGGAGGCCGAGCGGGTGAGCATGGCACAGCAGATCGCAGCCAAGGAAGAAAAGCTGCAGAACGAACTGAAAGAGTTGTAAGGAGAACCAATGTCTGATTTTGCATATCCGCTGCACGAGGAATGCGGCGTTTTTGGCATCTACGACCGGGCGGGCACCGAGGACGTGGCCGCTGCCGCCTATTCTGCTGTATGCGCTGCAGCACCGCGGGCAGGAGAGCTGCGGCATTGCGGTCAACGATGACGGTGTCATCCAGGGCCACCGCGACCTCGGCCTGGTGAACGAGGTGTTCACCCCCGCCGTGCTGGGCAGTCTTTCCACCCCCACGGCCCACATGGCAACGGGTCATGTCCGCTATGCCACGGCCGGCAGCCGGGTGCGGGCCAACGCCCAGCCCATGATCGTCCGGCATGGCCGGGGCACCATGGCCCTCTGCCACAACGGCAACCTGACCAATGCCCTGGAGCTGCGCCGTCAGCTGGAGAACGAGGGTGCCATCTTCCACGGCTCCTCCGATACCGAGGTCATCTGCTACCTCATCACCCGCAACCGCCTGCGGATGGGCAGCATTGAGACTGCCATCAGCAAGACGATGGATGTGCTGGAGGGTGCATACAGTCTGGTGATCATGTCCGCCACCAAGCTCATTGCGGTCCGGGACCCCCGGGGCTACCGCCCCCTGTGCATCGGCACCCTGCCCGGCGGCGGCTACGTCTTTGCTAGCGAGAGCTGCGCGCTGGATGCTGCGGGCGCGACCCTGCTGCGGGACGTGGAGCCCGGCGAGATCGTCATTGCCGACACCAAGACCGGTGAGCTGCGGAGCATCAAGGATCACTGCGGCCGCCCGGACACCCAGATGTGCGTGTTCGAGTTCATCTATTTCTCCCGCCCGGACAGCATCATCGAGGGCAGCTCGGTGCACGAGGCCCGCAAGCAGGCAGGCCGGTTCCTGGCACAGGAGCACCCTGTGGAGGCCGATGTGGTCATCGGCGTGCCGGATTCCGGTCTGGATGCGGCGCTCGGCTACTCGCAGGAGAGCGGCATCCCCTACGGCATCGGCTTCATCAAGAATAAATACATCGGCCGCACCTTTATCCAGGGCAGCCAGAAGCAGCGCGAAAACAGCGTGCGCATCAAGCTGAACGTGGTGTCCAGCACCGTCAAGGGCAAGCGGGTGGTGCTGGTGGATGACTCCATCGTGCGCGGCACCACCTCCGCCCGCATCATCAAGCTGCTGCGGGATGCCGGTGCAAAGGAAGTCCACTTCCGGGTCTCGGCCCCCCCGTTCAAATACCCCTGCTACTTCGGCACCGACATCCCCGACCAGAAGCTGCTGGTGGCCACGGGCCGCAATGTGGAGCAGATCAATGAGATCATCGGGGCCGATACCCTGGGCTACCTGTCCACCGAGCATGTGGTGCAGCTGGCCAAGAACGCAAAATGCGGTTTCTGCACCGCCTGCTTTACCGGCGAGTATGCCGTGAAGCCGGAGGAGGTGCTTTCCACCGATATCCATGAACGCCACCTGAACGACCGTCCCAAAAACGAGAAAAAGTTAGGAGAGTAAGAAGATGGAAAAGAGCTATTCTGAGAGTTACGCAGCTGCCGGTGTGGATATCACTGCCGGTTACCGCTCCGTTGAACTGATGAAGCAGTATGTTGCCCGCACCATGAACGAGCACTGCATTGGTGGTCTGGGCGGCTTTGGCGGCCTGTTTGAGCTGGACTGCACCGGCTACAAGCACCCTGTTCTGATCTCCGGCACGGACGGCGTGGGCACCAAGCTGAAGATCGCCATGATCATGGACAAGCACGACACCATTGGCATCGACTGCGTTGCCATGTGCGTCAACGATGTGATCTGCGCCGGTGCAAAGCCGCTGGTGTTCCTGGATTACATCGCCTGCGGCCGCAACATCCCTGAGAAGATCGCCGAGATCGTCAAGGGCGTGGCCGAGGGCTGCGTGCAGGCTGATTGCTCTCTGGTGGGCGGCGAGACTGCCGAGCACCCGGGCATGATGCCGGAGGATGAGTACGATCTGGCCGGTTTCACCGTGGGCGTTGTGGACAAGGAAAAGATCCTGAGCAACGAGACCATGCAGGCTGGCGATGTCATCCTCGCTCTGCCTCCACCGGTGTTCATTCCAACGGTTTCTCGCTGGTGCGCAAGATCTTTGATATTGACAACGATCCCGATGTTCTGCACACCACCCCCGCCGAGCTGGGCGGCAAGACCCTGGGCGATGCCTGCTGGCTCCCACCAAGATCTACGTCAAGCCGGTGCTGAAG
>ENA-OQCP01000885-OQCP01000885.1-human-gut-metagenome-genome-assembly--contig:-NODE-885-length-12545-cov-2.169593_pt1 | contig 12545 bp, 11 predicted proteins | sample MGYA00242760_ERZ504583 | MGnify/ENA primary metagenome ERZ504583 (study PRJEB26092, sample SAMD00036308) | human gut metagenome | host: Homo sapiens | study: EMG produced TPA metagenomics assembly of...
TTTTTTGTATTTTATCATCCGATTCGGCAGATGGATTAATCTTCACCAAGATACCCTCTTCCAACTCCAGATAACCTTCCGTAAAATACAGACCTTCTCTCGCAGTCACTTTTGTTAATGTTCTTCCGTTTACGATAGCTTCTGTATTTTTCCAATGAATTCCCGCCAGCATTACATAAAGCTCTGCTGTTCTTCCTGAAATTTGGAGCTGTATAGTTTCGCCATTTTTTTCCATGCCACAACATGTTTTGGCACCGGATCTCTCATACAATGTTTCTTTTACGATACTGTCATTCTGCGGCACCACGGCCAAAATCATTTCGGTTTCCGATTCGCTCATACTTTCTCCAAGTTTCAGACTTTCATTCAGTCGAAGTGGAAGAAAACTTCCTTCTCGAACGTACACCGGTATTTTATCAATTGGCACCTCAACGCTCCTCTGCACCGGACCGGAAATTTCATCATTTAAATTCCACAGACTAATCCACCGTCCCTTAGGAAAATAAATTTCCCGCTCTTCTGTTTCGTCAGAAACCGGCGCAAACCAGAAGATTTTCTCCGAAAAGATATTCGTCCCACACCTTTGTTGCTTCCTGATCTTCTGGATATATCATCGCAAGCGGACGCATCATCGGTATTCCCAATTTATGAGCTTCTGCTGCTACACTTACAATATATGGACGAAGATTTTCCCGCAGCCACGCATAATAACGATAAACTTTCACTGTAAAAGCATCGTATTCCCACGGCTCTCTCGGCTCCGTTCCATGGAAACGCATCAATGGACAAAATGCAGCATACTCTGTCCACCGGAGATATGTTTCCTGATCTGGGAATCCATCATAACCTCCCGCATCAACGCCCCAGAATGGAAGTCCAGAAGCAGCTGCAGAAAGGCCTCCTGCAATCGCATATTTCAGTCCCTGAAAACTGGTCAGCTGATCCCCGCCGAACTGACACGCAAAGTGTTGAGATCCGGGTGCAGCGCCTCTTGTATAAAGAACATGGTCATCTCCATATTTTTGTTCAAATAACTCTCTATAATTTTTCGCATACTGATAGGCATACGCGTTATGCATCTCATCGCCGCGTCTTCCATCATAAAAAACTGCCTCGTCCGGTACAACATCTCCAAAGTCAACCATACTTCCACGAATACCTGCATCCATACGATCCTTCCACTGTGCTGCCAGAAGCTCTTTCGCACGCGGATGGGAGAAATCGATATACACCGGAAGTTTTTCTTCCTCATCATTTTTATTTCTCGTAATCGGAAGCTCCTCCTTCGGGCATTCCGGCAACAATTCCTGCGCCAATTCCTGCGTCATATTAGGGAACTGCCAGGAAAACACCTTGAATCCATGACGTTCTCCAAACGATACAACTTTGTATAATTCCTCTTTTTTATATTCTCCATAAAAGGTAGCTCCTGCTCCTTCTGCATAAAAGCCGGAATGCGGAATATCGAGTTCATGGAACTTTTTCATTGCCGCCATCTGCTCCAGCGCAATATCCTGTAACGGACCGTTTCTCCATCTTCCGCCGCCACCGCCAGCCCATGGTTCAAATACCCATTCCGGTGGGAAAATCGGAAGCCCTGTGAGCATTCCGTAAGCAGTCAGCGCCTCACACGGTGTTCCGCTCCAAATATAAAAATCAAAAACATCTCCAAGTGCTTCCACCGAAAGATAGTCTTGCACAGCATCTCCCACATCCATCCGCATCCGATATGAAGTATTTGCAAAAAAGCTGAAACCATCACTTGTGTGCACCAATGGAATGTTTTTATACGCCTGATTTCCAATAGATGCAAGACATCCCTCACAAGCATCTCTCTGCCACAGTGCAACGGTTTTTCCATACTGGTTCACGCTGTCAAAACGCTCTCCAAATCCATAAATGGCACTGTTTTCACGAATTGAAAATCGAATTCGAGAAGCCGAAACACTTTCCTTTTCAAATATAAACGAAATATTTTTCAGATTTGTGATTGCTTTTCTATCAATAGAAATTTCCAGTGTTTCTTTCTGAAGTATCATCTCATGCTCTTTGCTTCTGATTATATATGCATGCTCTGATTCTTCCACAGAAAATGCTTCCGGCTGTCCATCAAAGAAGCCTTTCTTTCCAGAGACCATTCGGAAACCACCGACCACAGGATAAATCATGAGCTCCCATGTTCTCTCTTTTGATTCAACACAAATCGTTACATGATCTTTTGTTTCCAGAACATGTCCAATTTCACTACATGATGTCCATTTTTCCAGATCCTGGTTTCCAAAGCTGTGATCCGCATACCACCATGCACTGCAAGTTCTTAAAAACGTAAGATAACGATCCAGCTCAGCAGCCGCTTCCTCCCATCGGTTTTCTCTTAACCGCTCATTCACTAAACGCTTTTCTACCCATGTCCATAGGCTTCCATGGATTTGCAACTTCCTGGTTAAAGAAAAAGTCAAAACCCTCCAATGTCAGACTGTCCTGCCAGCGCTGTGCAATTCGGATTCTATCTATCAGATTTTCTCTCGTTGTTGGTTCCACACTCTTTTGTAGCTGATAAATTTCCCTCCGTTCTTCCGTACTAGTTTTTTCCAACACTCCTGGTCTCTGCCAGTGGCAAATTCCGGACGGCATGACAAATACAATGCCGTTCTCCGTTTTTGTTTCCCCCTTTTCTCCAAAAGATACCTCAAGAAAAGTCTCTGGATCATATTCAAATCGATCCGAATAATTCACATTCAGATCTAATGGTGTTGGGCAGAGAATTTCACTTGACTGATGTTTTTTTCGATAGACTTGAAGATCAAAAGCCTCCTCTTTCTCCGGCTTTCCACCAAAAAGCATCCACGGTATTGCAAATAAAGCGTACCATCTGTCCTGCAGAATATCTACTGTTACAGAATACTGCTCTTTCGAGATCGCCGTTTTTTCTCCCTGGTCTTTTCCCTCTCCCAGATATGCCTGATCTCCGCTAAGATATGTCATTCCTTTTTCTACAAAAGCACTGTTGCTGCCATCCCTTTGCTGTGAAAACCGCAAAATCTCTTCTTGAAAACTCTTTTCCTGAAAGTGCAATTTCTACTTGATCTTTTCGTTTTACTGTTAACTCTGTAACGGTATTTTCCTCTTTCAAGATATGATGAGCTTTTTCTTCCATGTTTTCAAACAAAACAAACAGTTTTTCTGCTGTATACAGAATTTACATCTTGTTGGTGTAACAGAGGACGGATTTCCCCCGCGCGGAAAAAATCCTGTATTGTAGTCGCTTCTCCCCACTCCACAGAATCATATCTCAGATTCTCTGTTTTCTGTTCTTTTCCCAGAACAATTGATGAAACCCCAAATTTCAGTTTCCCCATAAAGAACTCCTTCCTGCAGTTTTTTCAACTGCAGATTTCTTCTATTATTTCTCCATTTTTTCTGCACACAATGTAAAAATTTCCTTTTGGAATCAAAATTGATCTAGCGTTTTCGACTGTAATCTCTACTGTGTCATCACTGTCATTTACAAAAATTTCTATTATCTCCGTTTCATTTTCACGCGCAAAACCATATACGCGTCCATCTGCCAAAACTGTTGTAAACGAACCGTTTCGTATGGCGGAATGTTTTTTCGAAACTGAATCAGTCTCTGAATAAAACGGAAACTCTCTTTTTCTCCCGGATTTTCTTGCCACGTCATACACTTTCGACAGTCCGGATCATTTTCTCCGTCAATTCCTGCTTCGTCCCCATAATAAATAGACGGCGAACCCGGAAACATCATCTGCACAACAACACCAAGTTTAAAGGAATCTAACCGATGACTACAACTGTTGATAAAACGCAGGGTATCATGTGTGTCCAATGCATTAAACATAGCCATATTCGTTTCATCAGGATGTCGCGACAATGCAGTTTCCAACCGATGGCCAAATGTTTCGGCGTTAATACTCCGTTCTGCAAAAAAGTCCAGCATTGCCTGCGGAAAGAATAATTCATAATACTGTCCATTTCACATCCATTCAGCAATCGTTTTCCCTCTGCCCATGTCTCACCAATCAGAACAAGTTCCGGGTTCAGACGTTTGAGTCGGTCTCTGATTTTGAGAACAAAATTCTCATCAATTTCATCAATCACATCAAAGCGATATCCATCCACTTGTACTTCCCGTACCCAGTATTCCAGTACATTCAAAAGATACTCCTGTACCTTCTCGTTTCCTGTATTCAGTTTTGGCATGCCAGCAAATCCAAAAAACATTCATAACAGTCTGCCTCTTCCCTTACCGGAAAACGAGTAATATGATACCAGCTCTGATACTCTGATTTTTCCTGATTTTTTAAAAGATCAGCAAATGCAAAAAATCTGTTCCAGTATGATTAAACACAGCATCTAAAATAACCCTTATGTTTTTTCATGTGCTTCTTTGACCAGAACTCGCAGATCTTCATTGATTCCAAAATGAGGATCTACTTTATAGTAATCCGTCGTATCGTATTTATGATTTGAAGGAGACGTAAACACCGGGTTCAAATAAATACATTCTACTCCAAGCTCTGCCAGATAGCTAAGCGATTTTCGGATTCCATCCAGATTTCCGCCCATAAAGTTGGAAGCTGTCGGTTTACTTCCCCACGCCACACAATCCTCCGGCGCATAAGACGGATTTCCTTTGCGGAAGCGCTCTGGAAATATCTGATAGTAAATCGTTCCTTGACTCCATTTGGGTGGCATATACTCTACAGTACACTTATTGGCATATGCATATTCGAAAAAGCCGGAATCCGGACATTTTTCAACTGTTCCCCACGCATTATACCAACGCGTATCCCCATTTTTTCCCGTCACTCGAAAATAATATTGAAGATATCTCGCCGGCTTTTGAAAAGAAACCACTGCCGTATATACAACCGATGTTCCTAAATGGTACTGCTCTGACATTCTTTCTTCTTTCGTTGTTTCTTCTCTGTGATTCTTATGAAAATAAACCAACGTACACGTTTCTATGTCCCCACTCGCTGCCCGGAAAGAAAATCTCAGATGAAACCGATCCGGTGCATAAATTTCCGGGTACATCCCGCTGTGATAAAAAGCAGCCAGATTCATACTAACTCCTTTCCGAAAGTTTCAGTACCCGGCATCCATGTGGCGGAAGCATGGTATGAAAGCTCTTCATTTCTCCGAGATCTTCATGCATCCAAAGATCCCTGACATTGGCAGCTCTGCACAACAACACTTGTTTAAAATCAATCTCTACTTCTTTTTCTTCTGCATCTCTATTAAATACGGAAAGAATGATCTCTCCTGTTGCTTCTTTTCCAATCCAGATGGTACTGTCCGGATTTTTGGTATCCGTTGACAATGGGAAGGATAAAAATTTCTTTTTTATTCAACGCAAGAAGTTCCTCATTCTGATAAATCCATGCCCGATCTTTGATCGTATCATACTGATCTGCGATATCCAGCGGCGCTCCCGCAATCAGTTCCAGCGATACAGCCGATTTGCACTCCTCATCATTTGCAAAGGTATTCAGGCGAAGCATATCCGCATCCATGATCATGTTGTGGTCAGCAAAATTTGACCAAGTAAATCAGCCTTCAAATGCTGTCGTGCACTGAGACCAATAATCAAAATGCAGTCCTCTGTTTCGATCACTAAAGTATCCCAGCCTCCCGTACCGGAGTCTTCGTTAATACGCGCCATCTGTCCCATGCCAAACTCATTCTCACCATTGTTTTTCAAATGCGGCATAACAAGACTGATCATTATCTGATCCCCTGCTGCTTCCTTGATCCATTCGAGAACTTTTCGGTAATTTGCTGATCCATGATTTCTGTCAATCTGCTTTCCTTTATCCATTCCATCTTCGTACCAGGAAAGAAAATCAATTCGTAAAAAAGCTACATGGCAGTCAATAAAATACTTACATATCCTTGCACATACTCTTTTGCTCCAGAACGATCTACATCCACCCAATACAATGCTCGATCTTCTCCATTTGGATAAGAAAAACGATCCCCCGTTATTTTTTCTCATTTTCTCCATTATAAACATACGACAAATCTGTAATTTCCCGCACCGGAATATTTGTTCCTTTGACCAAAATTTCTTTGTTCTTTACCGCTGCCGGGCTGATCCAGGTCGGATTGTAGTAAACGCCGAGAGCCATTCCTCTCTCATTCAGATAGTCTGCCCAATATTTCCAATCATGTTTCCATGAATCATGATGACGAGTTAGATATCCATTTTCATTGATGCAGAAAGAATCCTCGATCCATCCATCTGTGCATACCATCTCGTATCCATATGGAACAAATTCCTTTGCTACCCAATCAATATTTTCTTTGAACCGTTCTTCTGGCATAAAAGTATTTTCAGTAAACTGTTTCTCATAGGTACACCAGTAAAGGGGTCCTGTTCTTTTATCTAATTTCAATCTCATGTAAAAACCCTCCTATTTTTTTTACCTACGCTCAGAATCCTATTCCAAACGCAGATATATAACAGAAAACACCAATAATTTGTCCAATTCAAATGTAATTTCCTGTCTTTGATCATCCCCTAGTTTTACTTTATAATACACTTCTTCTGGCTCCTGAATTTCACCGTCCGGTGTCACAACGTATATTTGTTTCTTTTCTCCCGGAAGTTTTGCCTTCACTTTTATCTTTTCCACACGCTGTGGGAATTCCGCATGTGTTCTATTCCAGTTCATGTCCGAAATTCCCGTAAAATTCACACATCGTATTGAAAATTCTCGTCCTCTCTTATAAATTTGAATCCATACCTTTCCTGCTTCCGGATACGGTGACCAATCAACATTTCCGAATATAAATTCTGAGTTGATTCCTCCTGCATACTGCATCGTCAGATCCGTCCAACTTTCCGGAAATAAAAGTCCGCCGTACGCGGTAATAAAATCATAATATTTTTTCAATGCTTTTCGGAACGAATGTTCCCCGATTCTGCAGTTGTCTGGATAATATGCCTCTGTCAGAACACTTCCTTCCTCGCCCAATAGAAGATGGTATCCGCCAGAAGCGAAAATTGTTGCCATTGCAGCTGCGCTGTAGATCCCTTCAGATTTCTTTCTGGTTCTGTTTTAAACGGATTCAAATACGCTGCCAGAATCACCCTCTTTTCATCCTTTGTTCCCCGAGCATGCGCAATCAAACGATATAGATCTCTATAAGTATCATTGGCGACCAGACCTCTATATAAACACAATCTTCGCGACTCTTTTTTACCGAATCTACGGCCAGTTATTTACTGCATTAAAAATGAACTGTTTTTCCGGGTATTTTTCTTTTGTTTCATTGATTAAATCGCCAAAATCATCCGCCAGATCTCGAATGACATATTTTCCATTTTCCAAAATTAATGCCTCTTTCGGATCTCCGTATTGATCCATATGTACGCCATCAAAACCTTTTTCCAGCGCTTTTCCATATTCCTGTAAAATCCATTTTCTCCACGCCGTTCCCCTGTGAATATCCATCAACCATATTTTGTCAATGAAAATCATTGGTTTTCCATTATCGTACCGATAGCTGCATTCCGGATGTTCTTCCTGAATGATTCTGCACCGTAAACAGCGCCATATGCTATTGCCTTGGCACCGCAAGCGTGCACTCCTTCGATTTTTTTCGCAACAGCAGTCATCGAACCTTTTCTTCCCATGATATCTGTATAAATATCACTCTCCGGATAAAACTCATCATGGTGGTACATCCAGTCATAAAACTGAATCACATTCAAGTGCATTTCCCTGAAAAATTCCTGATACTCTTCTTTTTGTTTATCTTCCTCAGAAAAACTGCTAAGAAATCCATATCTTGGAGCTTCTGTCCAGCAATTCACAACATCAAATGCCGTGTAACAGCTCCCTAGTTTTTCAGTCTTTTGAAAAAATTCTATTTTTACCAGATATCCACCCGTTTTTTCTGAAATGCTTTCCGCAAGTGGAATATACACTCCTTGTTCCAGGGTACATTCCATTTTCAGATTTTCTCCCTGATACGTAAACAACGAAACTTTCACGTGATTTGCTTTCGTCGGCCCTGTTTTTCTTATTTCCAGATAGACTCTTTCCCCAATTTCATACTGCGTTTTATTAGGTATTACATAAAACCCTGTATTTTCCATCTTCCACCCTCTCTTTCCATGAAATGTTTCGTTTGTTTTTGAAAAAGTCCCCTCTTCGAAATTAAACCGAAGACGGGACTTTTTTCTCAAGAATCTTCGCGGGGATCACTTCGTCATTTTGATACTATTGTTCTTTGTGAATTACATGAATTTCTGTTTTTTCCAATTTCGGAACACTGACAATAACTGCTGTATCCTCTCTCCAATACCAACCGGAACCATAATTCAACGCATTCAAGGATGCACCTTCTGGAAGAGAAATCCCATTCAACTCCAGACTTTCTGGCTTTCTGTCAAAACCAAGGAGAACAATAAATTCTGTCTCAGATGCATGGCGAAGCATAAAGAAATCTTCACCCGTTTTGCCCAAAATATTGTATTCAATTTCTTTTCCATCTGCATACCGTTTGCCTGAAGTTTCATTTAAAGCTCGGCTCATAAGAACTGTATTCTTTTTTTCATATGTCATGCTTTGTCCAAGCTGCAATTCTCCATTCATAACAGACAGAATGCACGCTCCTTCCCGAATATAAACAGGAATTTTGTCAATTGGAACATCCACCTGAAAAATTCGGTTTCCACCAACCATCTTTCTGAAATCCAATAAATTGATCCATCTTCCTGATGGGAAATAAATTCTCCTCTTTTCCCCTTCTTGATGAACCGGAGCAACTAACAGATCTGAACCATAAAAATATTCATCTTCCCAATAGACAGCCTCTTTATCATTAGGAAATACCATTGGCAACGGTCTCATCATTGGTATGCCTGTTTTATGTGCCTCTTCCGCTGTATGAACCGAATATTTCAGAAGATTTTCTCTTAGCCATGCATAAAATTTATAAACAGACACTGCATATCGACTGTAAACCACGGCTCTCTTGGGGTCACTCCATGAAAACGCATAATCGGTGAGAAGGCTGCAAATTCCGTCCAACGGAGATACGTTTCTTCGTCTGCAAATCCTGAATAACCTCCTGCATCAACACCCCAGAATGGAAAACCGGAAGCCGCCAGTGTCAGACCTCCATTCATTGCATAAGTCAGGCCTCTAAAGCTTGAAAGCTGGTCTCCACCAAACTGGCAGGAATACTTTTGAACACCCGCTGCCGCAGATCTTGAAAACAGCACGTGATCTTCTCCTTTATATTTTTCAAAGAGTTTTCGATACGCTTTTGTATAATCCAGCGCGTAAGCGTTGTGCATTTCATCTCCCGTACGACCATCGTAAAACACTGCTTCATCTGGAATAATTTCTCCGAAATCCACCATAGTTCCATCAAAACCTGCATCCATTCGATCATGCCATTGATTTTCCAGAAGTTCCTCTGCTCTTGGATGTGAAAAATCAATAGCACATGGAAGAACTTTTTCTCCATGATAACCCGGCGTTCTTGTAATTGGCAGATCTTCTTCCGCACAGTTCGGCAGAAGTTCCTTTGCCTGCTCCATATCCAGATGTGAAAACTGCCACGAAAAAACCCGCATCTTCTGTTGTTTTGTAAACGCAGCAATCTTATAAATTTCTTCTTTGTTGTAATGGTCTTCCCATTTCCAACCAGCACCCTCTGCATACAGGCCAGAATGTGGGATATCAAGATTTTTAAACTTCCGTACAACACCTTCCATCTCCTGGATTACATCGTGCGTTGGTCCGTCCATCCATCTGCTACCCACCGCCGGCCCACGGTTCAAACACCCACGCAGGCGGAAGCAGCGGTTTTCCGGTTAAGGCTGTATATTCCTCCATGTTTTCTAAGACGCTTCCCGTAAAAACATAAATATCTGCTTTGGGTCCTGCTGTTGTGATTCGAAGCCCTTTACTGACTCTTCCAATATCTGCTCTAATTCTGTAAAAACTGTTAATAAACAAAGAGTAACCTTTTGTAGAGTGTAAAAATGATACATTTTTGTAGGACTGATTTCCAATAGAACAATTACAACCTTCAAATGCATCTCTGTGCCACAAAGAAAGTACCCGACCTCTCTGGTTTACAGCATCAAATCGTTCGCCGAATCCATACACCATTTCTCTTTCCTGAAGTGGTTGGCACACATCGAAACCTTTGCTTCCTGCATAATCATAGAGCTTGAAGTTATCTACATCCAATACAAATTTTTCATCTGCACAGATTTTCCAATCATCTCCCGCTGTAATCACAATCACAGAATGTGCTGTTTTGATCTGATATTTTCCCTCTATTTCTGAAAATGTATACGAAACTGCTTCGCTGTCAAAATCTCCTTTTTCTCTTGTATAAAAGCGAAAACCACGATTCTGTGGAATCAATACGGCATCGCAGGTGTTCAAACCATATTCGTACTTTAATACGATCTTATTCCCCTGATCTGAAACAGATTTCAGATGTGTGAATCCAATCCAGTTGTCTTCGTCTGCATCTCCAAGTGTGTGATCTGCATACCACCATGCCGTGAGCGTTCGGAAATAGCCAATCAAGACATCCAGTTCTCTGCAGGCTGTCGCAGTATCTCCTTTTCGAAGTGCTTCGTTGCAGAGACGTCTCTGTACCCAAGGATCCACTTTATCAAAAGAGTTTTCACATCTTGCATTTGGGAAGAAATCCATTCCTTCCAACATTAACACATCCTGCCATCTTTGTACGGTTATAATCCGATCTGGCAATTCATCCGGTGTTGTCGGCGTCAGCGATTTCTGCAGATGCAGAATCTCAGCCCGCTCATTTATAGATGGCCATTCCAGTGTCGCCGGCCGCTGCCAATGCATCGTTCCATCCGGTAGGATCACGCAAGCACTGTTGGAATAGATAACCTGCGGTGTTCCTCCAGGTGTGCACTCAATAAAGCTTTCCGGATCAAAATCAAATCTGGACTCGTAATTTGCATTTAAATCCAACGGATTTAAAGCCAAAACTTCACTGGTCTGATTCTTTTTCCGGTAAACCTGAAACTTAAAATATTTTTCCGGAAATCCACCGAACAGCTCCCATGGAATTCCAAACATGACACGCCAACAGTTTTTTTCTACAGCAATTTTGCATGTATATTTCCATGATGGGATTTCTGTTTTTACCGCATCATTTTTTTCGGTAAAGTAATCATTTAAAATTGCTTTATCGCCACCGAAATAGGTCATTCCCTTTTCCGTCCTGGCTCCCGCCTGTTTCTCTGTGTCTGCACAAAATACTGCGTAGTCTCGCTCTCCAAAATTTCCGCTGCTCAATGCAATTTCTATCTTATCTTTGCGAAGCTCCATTCTGTTTTCAGCACATTTTCATCAGACGGACGGGAAACCCTTGCCTCTTTTTCATAGCAAATCAGATACAGATACAGATTTTTCTGATCCCACATCATCCGTAGATTTGTACTTGAAACGGTCTCTCTTCCGCCTGCACTGTAAAATGTGTCCATTAACACCGCATGTTCCCATTCATTTAAATTCACAGGAATGGAAGGTACTGCCGAAACCGGTGCACCAAGTTCAACTGCTGCAATACCAAACGACTGTTTTTTCTAGTTGTAATCATACTTCACCTCCCGGCTGAATTTTGCAGAGAATCCGATATTATCCTTTTATGGAACCGTCCGTAATGCCCTGCTGCATAAACTGTTTCTGAAAAATAACAAACAATACAATAATCGGAATAATAACAATAACACTGGCAGCAAACATCAGGCCATAGTTCGTCGTATACTGTCCACGGAACAGTTGCAGTGCAACGGAAAGTGTTCTCTTGTTTGTCGATTTTGTAAAGGTAAGAATATCAAATAGGTTCGACCAGTATCCATTAAACGCCAATACTGCCTGTGTTGCAATTGCCGGTTTACTTAACGGAATAATGCAATGTAACAAGGTCTGAAACCTGGTTGCACCATCAAGGTACATGGACTCTTCCAGCTCTTTCGGCACTGCTTCAAAAAAACCTCTATAGAAGAAGGTGTTTCCTGCCACACAAGTGCCTCCCCACAGCAGCCAAATTCCTTTATAGGTATCAATCAGTTTCAATCCGTTTAAAACAGTGTACTGGGAGATCATAGCCAGCTGTGCCGGAATCATCATTGTGAGCAACAGCAAGTTAAAAATAGGCTCCTTTCCTGGAAACTGGAATCGTGAGAAAGAATATGCCATCGTGATCGAAATTAACAGATTTACGATAAGGCCCACTACAGACACGTATAGTGTGTTGAAAAAGTACGTCTGAAAATGGTTTGCAGTCCACGCTTTTACATAGTTTTCCAGATAAAGTGGAAAATTCGGAAATAAAATTGGCTCGTTCGGCAAAACACCTTTTACCTTCATAAATGAAGTCGAAATCATTGACAAAAAAGGAAGAAGGCATATTGCTGTCAACGCTACTAAAATCACATGAATACAGATCTGACTAATTATTTTCTTTTTCTTCATTGCTGCTCTCCTCCTTAAAGATTTTCACCATAG
>ENA-OQCP01000886-OQCP01000886.1-human-gut-metagenome-genome-assembly--contig:-NODE-886-length-12539-cov-1.530616_pt1 | contig 12539 bp, 19 predicted proteins | sample MGYA00242760_ERZ504583 | MGnify/ENA primary metagenome ERZ504583 (study PRJEB26092, sample SAMD00036308) | human gut metagenome | host: Homo sapiens | study: EMG produced TPA metagenomics assembly of...
CGCCACCCAGCGGGCGGAGCTCGATTGCGTGCACCACGGTACCAGTCGGATGTTGCGCAGCGGCAGGTTGTTGCCCGGCTTGATATCAGCCTGGCGCCGGTCTCGATGACGTCACCCTGCTTGATACCTTCCGGAGCGATGATGTAGCGCTTCTCACCGTCTGCGTAGTGCAGCAGTGCGATGCGGGCGGAACGGTTCGGGTCGTACTCGATGTGAGCGACCGTTGCCGGCACGCCGTCCTTGTCCCAACGCTTGAAGTCGATGAGACGGTACTGGCGCTTGTGACCGCCGCCACGATGACGGGAGGTCATACGGCCGTAAGAGTTACGACCGCCAGTCTTGCTGAGTTTGCGAACCAGCGACTTCTCAGGCGTAGAACGCGTAAGCTCGGAGAAGTCCGAGACGGACGCGTTACGGCGGCCTGCAGTCGTCGGCTTATAAACGCGGATAGCCATAATCTAGTTCTTCCTTTAACTTTTCTCGGCTAGCCTTCAGTTACCGAAGATGTCGATCGTCTGGCCCTCGGCGACGGTCACGATAGCGCGCTTCTGATTGACGCGCTGGCCGAAACCGTTGCGGGTGCGCTGACGCTTGCCGGCGCGGTTGAGGGTGTTGACGTTCGTCACCTTGACATTGAAGATCTCTTCGATTGCCTGCTTGATCTGGACCTTGTTCGCGTTCGGGGCCACCACGAAGGTGTACTGACCGCGATCGGACAGAGCGTAGCTCTTCTCAGAAACGACAGGCTTGAGGATGATGTCGTGTGCGGGCTTGTGAATAGCGACCATGAAAATCAGGCCTCCTTTGCAGCCGGCTCAGCCTTCGCAGCGAGGAAAGCATCAAAGCCTTCCTTGGAGAAGACCACGTACTGAGCGGTGACCACATCGTACGTGTTGAGCTGATCGGCGAAGATCGGGTGAACGGTCGGGATGTTACGAACGGAAAGCCATTCGTTCACATTCTCGCGAGAGAGCACCACGGTGGTGAACTTGTTCTCGGTCACCGGGGTAAGAGCGGCAACAGCGGCTTGGTGGACGGGGCTTCGGAAACGCCGAAGTCCACGACTGCCACGCGACCTGCGTTGGCGCGATCGGAAAGCACGTACTTGAGAGCAGCGGCTTCATCTTCTTCGGGGTGCGCTGGGAGTAGTCACGCGGCTGCGGACCGAACACGGTGCCACCGTGGTACCACTGCGGTGCACGAATGGAGCCCTGACGAGCACGACCGGTGCCCTTCTGCTTCCACGGCTTGCGGCCACCGCCGGAAACCATGCCGCGAGTCTTGGTGGCGTGGGTGCCTGGCGAGCAGCGGCGAGCTGGGCGATGACGACCTGGTGGATCAGCGGGATGCGGGACTGAACTTCTTCAGCGGAGAAGCCGAAGATCTCAGCCGGGGCATCGACGGTGCCGGTGGCCTTGCCCTGGTTATCGGTGACGTTCAGAGTAACGTTTGCCATGATTTATCAGGCTCCCTTCACTGCCGAACGGACGAGAACGATGCTGCCTTCGGGCCCGGGATGGCGCCCTTGATGGCGAGCACGCCGTTCTCAACATCCGACGAAACGATGGTGAGGTTCAGCGTGGTGTTGGTTACATGACCCATGCGGCCAGCCATACGCTTGCCCTTGAGGATACGGCTCGGGGTAGCGCATGCGCCAACAGAGCCAGGACGACGCTCGTTCTTGTGAGAGCCGTGGGTACGACGATAGGACTTGAAGCCCCAGCGCTTGATGGTGCCTGCGAAGCCCTTGCCCTTGGTGGTACCGGTCACGTCGACCAGGGTGCCTTCCGGGAACAGCTCAGCGGTCAGCTCCTGACCCGGCTCGAACTCTTCGGCGTTATCGGTGCGGACCTCAGCGAGGTGACGACGCGGGGTGACGCCAGCTTGGCGAAGTGGCCGGCAAGCGGCTTAGTCACCTTGGTCGGGTCAACCTGGCCGTAGCCAAGCTGAACAGCCTTGTAGCCGTCGGACTCTTCGGACTTGACAGCAGTCACCACGTTGGTGGAGACGTCAACGAGGGTCACAGGAACGAAGAAACCGTTCTCGTCCCAGACCTGAGACATACCGAGCTTCTTACCCAGCAGTGCAGTGCGATTAGACATAATGGTTCCCTCCTCCCTTACAGCTTGATCTCGATGTTCACATCTGCGGGCAGATCAATGTGCATAAGGAATCCACGGCCTTCGGGGTCGGGTCCACAATGTCGATGAGACGCTTATGAGTACGCATCTCGAAATGCTCGCGAGAATCCTTGTACTTGTGAGGAGAACGGATAACGACGAACACGTTCTTCTCGGTCGGGAGCGGAACCGGGCCAACCACAGTTGCGCCCGCGTTCGTCACCGTTTCGACGATCTTCTTCGCCGATTGGTCGATGACCTCATGGTCATAGGACTTAAGCCTGATGCGGATTTTCTGTCCCGCCATTGCCTTCCGCCCTTTCTAGCGATTCGTTAGTTACTGTTTACCAGCCTGCTTCTCAAAGGGCACCGGCGCAGAAGACCCCCGAAACCGTGGAAGTTCCGTGGTCATACCACATCAGTGCGCAGCCATGCAGTTTTCACTCTCGCGATCACTGTGCCACGCTCGCTTTTTTAATTCCAATTTGCGAGCCCTAAAATCAGGCAACTTCTTTATTTAAGCATCAGGGGTAGTCTTAAGAAATCCTCGCGTGTCGCGGTCGGAAGTCCTGCTGCAAACCGCGAATCGAAGTGCCGAATGTAACGGATCGTCATTCCGGCATCATCCGAAAACGCTCTCCCGTTATATAAAGAAACGAGGAATCCGGTTGAACGAATCCAACCAAATTCCTCGTTATCTATGATGCTTGCCGATATAACGCAAGCACCTTATATATAGGTCACTGCTGATGGCCTATACATGAAGCGACTCATGCACGCTCGGAAGCTTCTTCCGTGGCGGCCTCGCCCTGACGCTGGACGCGCAGCTTGTGTCCTTCGGCCTGGCTGACGCCGTAGTATGCGGCGATGGCGATGTCCTTCATATCCTCGATCTGCGGGATACGCGGATTTGCCGGAGCGCACTGATCCTCATAGGCACGCATGCCGATCTGATCGAGGATGGACCAGAAGTAGTCCTCGTCCACACCGCACTCCTGGAAGCTCTTGTTCATGCCGAGCTTGTTGTCACGGTAGTCCTCGACGCTTGGCCAGGTTCTCAACGCCCTCTTCCGGAGTCTTGCCCGGGTTCACGCCAAGGTTCTTGGCGATCTCCTGGTAGCGTTCCGGAGCGATGTACTTGTTGTACTTCGGCCAGCTGGTCGGCTCCTCCGGGACGGAACCGTTGTAACGGATCACGTACGGCAGGAGGATGGAGTTGGTGCGGCCGTGGGCCACGTGCACAGAGCGCCGATGGTGTGGGCCATGCGTGGCACATGCCGAGGAAGGCGGAGCCGAATGCCATGCCGGCCATGGTGGCGGCGTTGTGCATCTTCTCCTGGGCCTTGATCTTGTCTTCACCCGGCTCGCCGTTGACGGACTCGGCGAGGTTGTCCCAAATCAACTTGGCCGCGTGCAACGCCATGCATCGGTGAAATCGTTGGCATAGACGGAGACGTAAGCTCGAAGGAGTGGTCAGGGCGTCGAAGCCAGCATCGGATGCGAGCTTGCGCGGCTGGGTACGCGCCAGCACCGGATCGACGATGGCGACGGACGGGGTCAGCGCGTAATCGGTGATCGGGTACTTGTAGCCGGTCTTGTGATCGGTGATCACAGCGAACGGCGTGACTTCGGAACCGGTGCCGGAAGAGGTCGGGATGCACACGAGCTTGGCCTTCTTGCCCAGCGGCGGGATCTTGAAGGCGCGCTTACGGATATCGAAGAACTTCTCACGCACATCGGAGAAGGAGATTTCCGGGTGCTCGTACAGCAGCCACATGATCTTGGACGCATCCATCGGGGAACCACCGCCGACGGCATGATGGTATCCGGCTCGAACTCCTCGCGCATCATGGCGGCGCCACGCTCGACGGTTTCGACGCTCGGCTCCGGCTCGACATAATCGATGATACGGAAGGTCACGCGGTTGGAACGTGCACGCAGCTGATCGATGATCTTGTCGACGATGCCGAGCTGCTCCATGACCTTATCGCACACGATGACGGCCTTTTCGATGCCGTACATGTCGCGCAGGTACTTGATGGCGTTCGGCTCGAAGTAGGTCTTGGCCGGAATCTTGAACCACTGCATGTTGTTGTTCCTCCGAGCGATGCGCTTGATGTTGATGAGGTTGACTGCCTGGACGTTGCCGGACACGGAGTTGCCGCCGTAGGAGCCGCAGCCCAGGGTCAGGGACGGGGCGATGGCGTTGTAGATGTCGCCCACGCCGCCGAGGGAGCTCGGGGAGTTCCAGATGATACGGCAGGCGTGCATGCGCTGGCCGTACTCGCGGACCAGGTCACGGTCGTTGGTGTGGATGGCGGCGGTGTGGCCGGCGCCATGCTTCAGCATGGCTTCGCACATCTCGAAGGCCTGTTCCTTGTTGTCGGACTTCAGCACGGCCTGGACCGGAGCAAGCTTCTCCATGGTCAGCGGCTCGTTCTCGCCGACTTCCTTGCACTCGGCGGCAAGAATGGTGGCGTCTTCCGGAATCTCAAAACCTGCGGCCTTGGCGATGTACTGCGGGGACTTGCCCGGCACCACGGAGTTGAGCTTCGGGGTCTGGCCGGAATATGCGGTGCAGCCGAACATGTACTGCTCGAGCTTGGCCTTCTCGTCAGCGTTCACGAAATAGGCCTTGCGACGCTTGAGTTCCTTGACCAGCGGATCGTAGATGTCCTTGTCGGCGATGATGGCCTGCTCGGTAGCGCAGATCATGCCGTAATCGAAGTGCTTGGAGAGCACCAGATCGTTGGCGGCGCGCACGATGTCGACGTTCTTGTCGACATATGCCGGAGCGTTGCCAGCGCCGACGCCGAGGGCCGGCTTGCCGGAGGAATATGCCGCCTTGACCATGCCCGGGCCACCGGTGGCGAGGATGGTGGCGATACCATCATGCTTCATCAGGCGCCGGTGGCTTCGATGGACGGGTGCTCGATCCACTGGATACAGTTCTCAGGAGCGCCTGCCGCGATGGCTGCGTCGCGCACGATCTTGGCGGCTTCGACGGAGCACTTCTGTGCGCCCGGGTGGAAGCGAAGATGATCGGGCAGCGGGTCTTCAGCGCGATCAGCGACTTGAAGATGGCGGTGGAGGTTGTTGGTGACCGGGGTCACGCCGGCGACGACACCGACCGGTTCGGCGATCTCGTCGATGCCCATGACATCGTCTTCACGAATGATGCCGACGGTCTTCTGACCGGCAGATAGTTGGTGACGTGCTCGCAGGCGAAGATGTTCTTGGTGGCCTTGTCTTCCACCAAACCACGGCCGGTTTCCTCAACGGCCATCTTGGCGAGCACCAGATGCTTGTTCAGTGCTGCGACGGAAGCCTTGGCGACGATACGGTCAACCTGCTTCTGATCGAGCTTCTCGAATTCATCAAGAGCCTTCAGGCCCTTCTTGACCAGAGCGTCGACCTCAGCCTCGGCTGCGGCGAGCTTCTCTTCCGGAGTCGGCTTGGTCGGCTCTTCCTTCTTCTTTGCGTCTGCCACTTGAAGTCCTCCTCGATTCTTTGGGGGTTTGCAAAGTAGTTTCCCGTTATTCCATCCACCTCGAAGCGGATGGACGCGTTGCTGGTCTTTTGTGACCTAGGACACACTTTAGTGAGTATGCAATATGATGTTCCACTGTGTCGTGTCGCAAGAGAAATGTTATCTTCTGTTCATTTAATGTTTAGATTGCGTTCTTTTATGGAATCAAAAAGCCTCAAAAACATCATTTTGAGCGTTTTTGTTGCTTTTTATCATAAATCACACACACTTTCTCAAGTCTCACCTCCATATCTTTTATAAAAGTATTTTCTATATGATATCAATCATATCGAGCTTTTACAAAGTCGATTTATTTATCTTGTTCGTCCAATGTATTTTTTCCGCCAGCCAGTAGGAGTTTCGCCTGTTTCTTCAAAGAAGCGACGATTGAAATTCGAAGCGTTACCATATCCGCAAGCGCGACGAATCGAAGCGACGCTTTGATTCGTGGTCGTCAGCAATCTGCATGCATGCCCGATACGCAATCGTCGAACAAAATCCGAAAACCCTATTCCTGCAGCCCTTTTGAACAGACGAGAGAAAGCCGAAACGCTCATTCCGGCCTGGCGGGCGGCCAAATCCATGCTAATTTCACCGCTCAGATGCGATGAAATGTACTCGATGGCATCATTGACCACACGTTCCGCACCACTGCATACAGCCGGATCGTATCCGGACGCAACCACCGTATAGGATTCATCTGCGGGGGCATGCGCGAACACATCCAACACACGAATCAGATCACTAACACGGCAAGCAAGACTATGTTCCTCCATGTTTTCCAGAATCGAACCGGCCTGACGAGCGGATTCACCGCTCAGCACCAATGCCTGCCCCGCACGTTTCAACACCATTGCAAAACCAGACGTTTCCGGAAATCCAGACATCAGCAGACGCATGGTTTCCGGACGCACATGGCACACCACATCACGCTGACGAAGCCGCTCCCCCGGAGCGATGTCGGACACCCAATTATGCGGAAGATTTGAACCAATCAGCGCAACCTGCCCGGCCTCATACGGAACAACGGCATTGCCCGCCATCATCAATCCGGTACCTTCCCGAATCAGATGAATTTCAATATGAGGATGATGATGCCATTTCGCCAACGAGCTTGGGTAGCCATGCTTCACCCAACGCACCGAAGCCTGCGCGTCCGGCACAATGATCTCCAATACGCCGGAATCGTTCGGACTTCCACCTTTCGGCACGAATCCACCAAAAGAGGTCTGAGCCAAAGCCGCCTTCCCATGCCGATTATCGTTGACTTGTGCAACAGCACCCATGACACAGACCCCTTTCGTCGTTCCGTAACGTGCGTAACGTCAGTCGTTTTTCACGGTAATCTGCAGCTTAATGTCTCCAGGACGCCCCTCGGCCATGCGATCGAACGCCGCCTGGGCATCCTCCATCGCATAGGTGTCGGTGATGAATGGCTTCAGATTCAGTTTACCGTTAGCCACGAGGTCAATGGCCTTCTGATACACATTGGCATAACGGAAGATATTTTCGATGCGCACCTCGGTAGCCTGCAGCTCCGTAATATCGATGGCCACCGGATTGACCGGAATGCCAACGATAACGGCAGCGCCACCGGGAGCAATCAGCTTCCAGAATGTCTCGTATGACTTCGGCGAGCCCGAGCACTCGAAAGCCACATCAGCACCCCAGCCCCCCGTTTCCTCGCGGACGCGCTCCACCAGATCCTCCTTGGTGAGATCCACCGGAATAATACCTGGAATCTGAGCCGCAATCGCCAGTTTGATTGCCGACACATCAGAGATCAGCACCTTGGAAGCGCCACCCGCCAACGCGCACGACGCGGTCAGCATGCCGACCGTGCCTGATCCGGTGACCACGCAGACATCGCCCGGCTTGATACGAGCTTGGTGGCGGACCACATGCCCACAGCCAACGGTTCAAGCAGCGCACCCTCACCGAAGCTCACATTGTCGGGCAGCTGTAGGTGAACGCCGCAGGATGGTTCACCGTTTCGCACAGGCAGCATCAATCGGCGGAGTGGCAAAGAAACGCACCGCAGGATCGACGTTATACATGCCCAGTTTGCTGGCACGCGAACTCATATCCGGAATGCCGGGCTCCATGGCCACACGATCGCCCACCTTGAAGCCTTCGACGCCAGGACCGACCTCAACCACCGTGCCGGAAGCCTCATGACCGAGAATCATCGGCTGCTCCACCACATATTTGCCCACGCGACCATGAGTGTAATAGTGCAGGTCGGAACCGCACACACCAACGGTATGCGGCGCGATCTTCAGCTCGCCTAGACCAGGTGCGGGGACGTCAGGCACCTCACGCACATTGATGACGCCCTGCTCTTCGAGAACGACTGCTTCATGATTATTCTCCTTTGTGGATAATGATGTTTTTTGAGAAAAATGATGATTGAGCAATTGATATTCAATTGCGATTAGTTACGTTCGATCGCGGTAATGCGATGGCCACGATCGTCAAATCCGGGTTGATGAGGATGAATGCCGAGCGTGGCCAACGATCCGATCGCATAGCAGATCGCATACGTCCAGCACACGCCGCCGAATCCGATAGTGGAAATCAGCACCGTCGCAATCAGCGGACCGAAAAACGTAGTCAGGCCGGAAGCGAGATTATGCGCGGAAATCGCAGCACCCTTATGTTCCGGTGCCAACGCGGGAAACACGGCTCCCATAGGAACGAAAGCGGAAATTCCCAATCCAAGAACAACCGCATCAGCGCACATAAGCACCATATTCGCCCCGAAAAACTGCGGAATGTAATACATGCCCAGCGTGCCGATCACACAGAACCAGCAGCCAAACCAGCGCATTTGCCTCATCCAACCATACGAATCACCCATACGACCCCAGAACACATTGCCGAAAATGGTGACCACAAACTGGAATCCCCAAATCTGACTCCATTGCGAAACCTCAAACCAAGCTCCGCCACCATTGTTGGTAGTGGCTAAGTAGAGCGGCATGATGACGGGAAAGCCATACAACGTCAGATTGCAGATCACACGCACCACCGCAGCCAATGCAATTTGGCGATTATGCACCAGAATGGTGGCTCCTCGACTAAGCTCGCGCAGCTTGTCGGCATTGCTCATGGAAGAGGTGTCAGCACCCTTGCTTTTCGGCACCAGCAGCAGGCAAATCAGCAGTCCAGCTATAGAGAACGGCAACGAAAGCCACAGCGAGTAGTACTCGCCCACCAGCGGAATGGTGAAACTCGGCAAATATGCGCCGAATACGCCAATGCCGAACGAGTAGGCGGCCCAAAACCACCCCATAGCCGACGCGAGCTTGGCGGGATCGATGGTTTGCGCCATCAACACCACGAACGAGTAGATGAACAGCGGGTAGCCAACACCTCGCAACGCATACACGCCTAGCATCAGCGGATAGACGCCGCTCGGCAGCGCCACACCAACGAACAGCAGGTGCAAAACGACCCAGGCGCTCGCGCCGATAAGCATGATGCGTTTGGCACCGAACATTTCAGCCAGCACACCGGACGCCCAGCCGGCAAGCGCAGCCATCAGCCGTACATGGTGAACATCAGCGACGATTGCGAAGAGCTGAATCCCTGGTCCACGATGTATTTGGACAAAAAGGTCAATTCAAAGCCATCGCCGGTCATGAACACCGCTATGGCGATCAAGCCGGCCAATAGCGTGCGCGGCAGACCTATCTTCATAACATGCCTCTTTTCTTGGTGGAACGTCGTTGTCACCGTCTCAACTTTTTTGTTGATAAACATATTTTCAACGCAGAAAAGTGGTAGAAAATCCCTTATACACGGCCATTTTTTATACTTTTTTGCAACACCCGTTATTTCAGACCAACACAAGACATAAGGAAAGGACTTTTATGAAGTAGTCTTGGAAAAGAAGTTGCGCAGGAAGGATCAACCAGTGAAAGCCCAATCCGCCCTATCAGTCAAAGAAGCCAATCTCAAGGCCATGACCGCGTTCATCTACACTCAAGGTTCAGCCACCAAGCAGATGTTCGAACACGAATTAGGGCTCAGCCTGCCAACCATCACGCAGAATCTGCGCGCCATGGAGCCGACGGGCTCATCGTCAAAGGCGAGATGCAGCAATCCACCGGTGGACGCAAAGCGCAAATCTACGAATTCGCGGCACACTCCAGCGTGGCGATCGGCGTGCGCATCCAAACCACACAAATCACGGCCATCGCCATTGATCTGAACGGCAAATCCGTAGCCACCAGACAGCGCACACTCCCCTATCGCAACAACGACGCCTACTACCAGCGCATGAATGGCATCATCAACGATTTCGCGCAAGAACTGGCGAAACAAGGCAGCACGGTACTCGGCGTGGCCTTCTGCATGCAAGGCATCGTATCGGCAGACGGCCAGTCGATCACCTTCGGCAAAATCATGGGCAACACCGGCCTGAAACTCAGCGAACTCAGCCACGGCCTCAACTATCCGTCGCTGATGATTCACGATTCCGACGCTTCTGCCATGGCGGAACTCTGGTTCGACCACAATCTGAAGGATGCCGTCTGCATCTACCTCGAGCGACGCCCCAGAGGCGCGGTCATCGTAGACGGATCGCTCTACCAAGGCCCAACCAATGCAATGGCTCAATCGAACATATGACGCTGATTCCAGGCGGAAACCCTTGCTATTGCGGGCAATTAGGCTGCATGGACACGTATTGCTCGCCGGAAACGCTGATGGAGGACGGCGAAAGCTGCCCGGCTTCTTCTCGGTATTGGAACAAGGCGAGCAGGAGCATCGCAAACGATTCTCGCAATGGCTGGATTATGTGGCGCTGGCGGTAACGAACATTCGCTCGGTGCTGGCCGGTGACGTGATCATCAGCGGTGAGGCAGCACAATATCTCGACGATGACGATATGGCCGGACTACGCGAACGCGTGGTGGAACATACGCCATTCGGCACCGCGGATTTCACCCTGCGCAAGGGAATGGCGCTCGACCATCAAGACATTATCGGCGCGGCCCTGCGTTTTGTGGAACCGTACGTACGCGAACTATGCGATATGTGACCGCTTTTACACATATATTAATCGCATTAATCGCATCGCTTGCATAACAAAAGAAGCGTGTTGCCGAACCGTATATAAGGTTCAGCGCACGCTTCTTTGTTTTCTTCCGTCTGTTTCGCTTGCTGTATTTGTTTTCAGCGATTATTTGACGGTACTCATCTCATGACAGTTATTTGACAATCTGGCAGAATTCGATGGTTTCGCCGTTCGGTCCGTACACATTGAAGTAACGAATGCCGTGCTCCCAGAAGCTGTCGATATGCTGGATTTCGTTATCTTTGAAATTCAGCCCGAGTTCCTTCGCGTTTTCGAATGCGGCTTCGATGTCGGGAGTGTCGAATGCCCAATGATTGATGGCACCAGTGGTCAGCGGAGCCGGATCACCCTCCCACGTTTCGATGGTCAGATGGCCGTAACGCAGGAATGCGCAACGGTTTTCGCCGTTATGGAACAGTCCGGCCAATTCAAAACCAAGCTTCTTCGTATAGATTCAATGGTTTCGTCGAGATCCTTCGCCGGCATGCCGGAATGCTGCAGATCGGTAGTGAATTCAGACATCGCTTTCGTCATAAAATTACCTCCTGATAATGATGAATACGATTGATTTTTCCCTTTTGTGATTAGGATATGCGCTATGCGGCGATGCCGGCAGCGCATTTGCCGTCATATTGTGACGCTTTTTTGCTAATTCCAGGCTGTTCAGGACGAATAAACAGCGTCAGCACAAAAGCAAGCACGTACAGTGCCGCATACGCCCAGCACACACCCTCGTATCCGATGGCCGGCAGCAGAATCGCAGCAATGCCAGGACCTGCGAACGTGGTTAATCCTGCCGCAAGATTGTATGCGGACAATGCCGCACCCTGCTTGCCCTCACCGGCATACAGCGTCATAATCGTCGGCAATGACGAGAATGCGCAGGTACCGATGCCCACAATAATCGATGCAATGATCATCATCACCGCATTCGCACCAAACCATTGCGGAATGTAGTAGAAGGCGACGGAACCGACGGTCAGTATCGCACAGCCGAACCATCGCATTGGCCATACCCATCCGAAGCGGTCCATGAACCAGCCCAGAACGTGTTGAAGATCAGGGTGACCACAAATACGAATCCCCAGATGCGCATCCATTCCTCGGTTTTGAAGATATTGATTCCACCATTGTGCGTAGTGCACAAGTACAACGGCATGATTACGGGGAATCCATATAGCAGCAGATTATTGATGATGCGAATGATGGCGCAGATTAGAATCTTACGATTGGTGACGAGAATGGTCGCGCCTTCGGCAAGCTCCTTCAACTGTTCCTTACGACTTAATCCTTCGCCTTTCAGGACTTTGTTTTTCGGCACGAACAGGAAGCACATAATGGTGCCAACGATGGAGAACGGCAGCGCGAACCAGAATGTCTTGTATTCACCGACCAACGGCATGATGAAGCTTGGCAGATATGCTCCGAACACACCGATTCCTAGAGAAAAGCAAGTCCAGAAGAATCCTGTGGCCGATGCGAGGCGCGACGGCGAAATGTATTGCGCCATCAACACTACGAAGCTGTAAATGAACAGTGGGTAGCCGATGCCGCGCATCGCATACAGCCCGAGAATCAGCGGGTATATATGGCTGGGAATCGCCACACCCAGGAACAGCAGGTGAACGCGATCCACCAGCATGCGCCGAACATCATGACCTTGCGAGCACCGAACATTTCGGCAAGCACGCCTGCGGACCAGCCGCCAAACGCCGCGAACAGGCCATACACCGTGATTAGCAGCGACGCTTGGGAGGAGCTGAATCCTTGATCCACCATGAATTTGGAGAGGAAGGTGAGCTCGAAG
>ENA-OQCP01000887-OQCP01000887.1-human-gut-metagenome-genome-assembly--contig:-NODE-887-length-12536-cov-2.420501_pt1 | contig 12536 bp, 18 predicted proteins | sample MGYA00242760_ERZ504583 | MGnify/ENA primary metagenome ERZ504583 (study PRJEB26092, sample SAMD00036308) | human gut metagenome | host: Homo sapiens | study: EMG produced TPA metagenomics assembly of...
TCTCCCTTCGGGAGAAGCTGCCGCCCGCAGGCGGCTGATGAGGGGCATCTTGACTCTATTGCCACTTTACCGAGTTGCCGCCGGAAACTCGCCCCTCATCCGGCCTGCGGCCACCTTCCCCCGCAGGGGGAAGGCTCCTTGTTATTTACTTACTTGCCCACGCAGAAGGTTTCAAACACTTCATCGATTGTCGCGGCTGTCGCATCCTCGCCGGTTAAATCATACAGGCTTGTAAGGCGTCCGTCAGGCAGACGGCGGCGGCGTCCAGCCAAAGCGTCCTGCCTTGCGCGGATGGCTTCGGCCAGCGCATCACGCGCGCGGGTCGCGGCTGAAAGCTGGCGCGCGCTGCAAAGCTGCGCTGCACCCGGGTCCAGCTGTGCCGTACCCAGCAGTCGGCCACGGCATTGGTCAGCGCCTGCAGGCCGACGGCTTCCTTCGCGCACATCGGCACGATCCTTTAAAATACGGCTCCAATGTTCCATGTGGAACATCCTGCTCCCCTGCCAGATCCTGCTTGTTCAGCACGGCGATTGCGGGGCGGCCCTGACACCTGCGGGCCAGTTCCAGATCATCATCAGACAGCGGCTGCGCGGCATCGAACACCGCCAGCACAAGGCCCGCCTCGTCCAGCTTTTTCCAGCTGCGGCGGATGCCTCGGCCTCGATGGCATCCCCGTCCGCGCCGACCTCGCGCACACCGGCGGTGTCAAACAGATTCAGCCGCACGCTGCCCAGCTGGACGGCCTGCTCGACAATATCGCGGGTCGTACCCGCACCGGCGTGACGATGGCGCGGTCAAAGCCGGCCAGCAGGTTCAAAAGCGTGCTTTTGCCGACATTGGGGCGGCCCAGCAGCACGCAGTCCACACCATGGCGCAGCACCGCACCGGCACTGTAGCCGTTGATCAGTGCGTCCAGCTCGGTTTTCTGCGCGGTCAGGGTGCGCACAAACGCCTCATCGGACAGTTCCGGCACATCCTCCTCCGGGTAATCGACCCATGCGGTCAGGTGGGCGTTCAGCGTTTGCAGCGCGGTCTGTATCTTGCCGATGCGCTTTGCCAACCGCCCGTCCAGTGCCGATTTTGCCAGCGCGGCTCCCTGTCGGCCGTTCGCCGCAATAACCTCCATCACGGCCTCGGCCTGCGTCAGCGACATCCGGCCGTTTTCCAGTGCGCGGCGGGTAAACTCCCCCGGCCCGGCCGGTAGACAGCCTGCCGTGATCAGTGCCTCCTGCAGCCGTCTGCCATCGCCGTGCCGCCGTGTACCGACAGCTCGATGACATCCTCGCCGGTGTAGGAGTGCGGCGCCCGGAAAAACAGCGCCACACACTCGTCCATCTCGACCCCGTGCAGCAGGTAGTGGCCCAGCATGGCTGTGTAGCCTTTGGCATCGGCAACGCTTTTGCCTGCCGCACCGGCGCAAATATTTTACTGACGATGGCGTAGGCGTCCGGGCCGGAAACGCGGACCGTGGCAATGCCGCCCTCGCCCGGTGGGGTTGCCAGCGCGCAGATGGTTGTATGCAGTTCCATGTGGGTGCTCCTTTTTTTATGGGAATACTTTAGAATACCATGAAACAGGGATATTTTCCAGTAGGTGCAGAAAATTCATGGGCGTGATGCCTTCCCTGCAAGCCCACCCGGAAGCGCAAGCTTTCGCAAGGCGGCGGGCCGGGCATGCCCGGCCCCTACCTGTTCACCAAAAAGGAGAGGCCAACGCGCGGCCTCTCCCCTGTTGCTTATTTATTCTTCGTCATTATTCTCGGGGGCTGCGTCCTCGGCGGCCTCGGCGGCCAGCTCTTCGGCTCGATGGCAGCCAGCTCCTCGGGTGTCGGGTCGCTCTCGCCGGTGTCCTCGATCTTTGCGGTCTCGGCATCGTTGTCGCGGTCCACGCGGGCCACAACGGCCACGCGGTCATCGTCCAGCATACGCATAACGCGGACGCCGCTGCCGTAGCGGCTCTGGATGTTGATGTCCGATGCATGGATGCGGATCAGGATGCCGTTCTGGCTGATCAGAATCAGGTCATCGGTGTCGTCCACGATCTTGATACCCGCCACATTGCCGTTGGAATAGTTGCGGATGCCCAAGCCACCGCGCTTCGTGATGCGGTAATCGTCGATGCGGCTGCGGCGGCCCTTGCCCTCCTCGCTGATGGTCAGCAGGGTGGCACCCGGGCGGCAGACGCCGGCGCCGACGACATAGTCGCCCTCGCGCAGCTTAATGACGCGGACGCCGTGGCCGGTACGGCCCATCGAGCGGGCGTCCTCCTCGGTAAAGTGGATGGCCGCGCCGTCATGGGTGGCAACGATAATTTCATCATCGCCCTTGGTCAGGTGGCTCCACACCAGACTGTCGCCCTCGTTGAGCGCGATGGCGATCAGGCCGGCCTTGCGGATGTTGCGGAACTGGGACAGCGGCGTGCGCTTGATGAGGCCCTGCTTGGTTATCATCGTTGCGTAGGTGTTGTCCTCATCGACATCGGCCTTCTGCTGCAGCATCAGGGTAACGCTCTCTCCCTCCTGCAGCTGCAGCAGGTTTACGATATGGCTGCCCTTGGCGGTACGGCTGCCCTCCGGCACCTGATAGCCCTTCAGGCGGTAGACACGGCCCTGATTCGTCAGGAAGAGCATGTAGTCATGCGTCGAGCCGACATACATCTCCTCGGTAAAGTCCTCGTCCTTCTGGGTCATGCCCTGCACACCGCGGCCGCCGCGGTTCTGCGCCTGATAGGTGTCCAGCGTTGTGCGCTTGATGTACCTCGTGGGTCAGCGTAAAGACGCAGGTCTCCTCGGGGATCAGATCCTCGATGTCCACCTCGCCGGATACAGCCTCGATGGAGGTGCGGCGTTCATCGCCGTACTTGTCGGCCAGCGTGGTCAGGTCGGTCTTGACGATACGCTTGACATGCTCGTCATTGGCCAGAATATCCTCAAAGTCCGCAATGGCCGCGCGCAGTTCACCCAATTCCTGCTCGATCTTGAGGATTTCCAGACCGGCCAGACGGCCGAGCTGCAGCTTGACGATGGCATCTGCCTGCAGCTCGTCAAAGCCGAAGTTATCCATCACGGCCTGACGCGCCTCGGCAAAGCCGCCCTTGCAGGCGCGGATCGTGGCGATGATCTCGTCCACGATGTCAACGGCCTTGTGCAGGCCCTCCAGAATATGCTCGCGCTCCTTCGCCTTTTTCAGCTCAAAGGCAGTCCGGCGGCGGATGACCTGCATCTGGAACTCGATGTAGCGCTCCATCATGGTCTTGAGGCTCATGATCTTGGGCACACCGTCATCGAGCGCCAGCATGATCACGCCGACCGTGTCCTGCAGCTGGGTGTAGCGGTAAAGCTGGTTCAGCACGACCTGCGGGTTGGCGTCCTTCTTGATTTCAATGACGATCTTCATGCCGGTGCGGCTCGAGGATTCGTCATTCATATCGCTGATGCCCTCGATCCGCTTGTTCTTGACAAGATCGGCGATCGACTCGATCAGGCGGGTCTTGTTGACCATATAGGGGATTTCGGAGATCAGGATCTCATAGCGGCCGTTCTTTTTCTCGACGATCTCGGCGCGGCCGCGCAGCGTGATCTTGCCGCGGCCAGTGGCGTAGGCGGCGCGGATGCCGCTGCGCCCATGATGATGCCGCCGGTCGGGAAGTCCGGGCCTTGACATGCTCCATCAGACCGGCCAGGTCGATGTCGGGGTCCTCCATCAGGCGATCATGCCGCTGACGATCTCGCGCAGGTTGTGCGGCGGGATGTTGGTCGCCATGCCGACCGCGATGCCCTGACTGCCGTTGACCAGCAGGTTCGGGAAGCGGCTGGGCAGAACATGAGGCTCCTTTTTGGTCTCGTCAAAGTTGGGGTCCCAGTCGATGGTGTCCTTTTCAATATCGGTCAGCATCTCGCAGGCCATCTTGGACATGCGGGCCTCAGTATAACGGTAGGCAGCCGGGGGGTCGCCGTCCACAGAGCCGAAGTTGCCCTGACCGTCAACGAGCGGATAGCGCAGGCTGAAATCCTGCGCCAGACGCACCATGGCATCGTAGACCGAAGCGTCACCGTGCGGGTGGTAAGAACCCAGCACCGCACCGACCGTATCGGCGGATTTGCGGTAGGGATGCTGCGGGTCGTTGCCGCGCTCATGCATCGTATACAAAATGCGGCGATGCACGGGCTTGAGGCCGTCACGCACATCGGCAGAGCGCGCGCCACGATAACAGACATCGAGTAGTCAAGGAACGCCGTCTCGATTTCCTGCTTCACATCGCGCACAATGACCTTGGTACCGGACCCCGGCACCATGATGATATTTTCTTCCATTGTATCACCTTAACTCAATCTTACTTGAACTTACTAATTTTACTGCACCGTAGGGGCGGCATGCCCGGCCCTCAACTTGCGTTATTGCCCACAAACGGATCGTTGCTTGTACGCTGCGGGCCGGCATGCCCGGCCCCTACGCTATGCGTGTGGGTTATATTCATCCAAATCCCATTTCAACGGATTTTCCTGAATATATCTTTTAATTTCACAATACGCGTTTCATCACGAATAATATGATCATAAAATGAACGCTGCCACAATGTCACACCCGGATGTTCCACATGGAACATTTTGGACACATACGACTTGTAGCTTCCCACTACGGCGGACAAATTACATTGTTCCTGCGGAAAAACCAATATCATATGAACATGATTTGGCATTACCACATATTCATCCACACCCACACCGGGAAAATGTCTGGAAATATCCTTTATTCCTTGTGCGGCCATTTGTCCGATGACATTTGGTTTTCCTGCCGCGCCAAACACACATTGTTTATGATGCGCACATACGGTCACAAAATAATAATTTTCTCTTCTATAATCATAATTTTGCAAACGGGGATTTTTGCGCGGGCATAAAATCGTATAATCCATGATTCATACACCATAAACGGGGCGGTGGTTTTTATGCGGCGGGCCGGGCATGCCCGGCCCCTACACGGGCGGCGTATGATGTATCACACATCCAGATTCGCGTACTTTGCGTTTTTCTCGATGAACTGGCGGCGGGGTTCGACCTGCTCACCCATCAGGATGCTGAACGCTTCGTCGGCGCGCTCGGCATCCTCGATCTTGATCTGGACAATGACACGGTTGTCGGGGTTCATGGTGGTCTCCCACAGCTGGTCGGGGTTCATCTCGCCCAAGCCTTTGTAGCGGTTGACCTTTGCGCCGGGCATCTCGGCGCTCAGCAGCTTCATTTCCTCATCGTTGTAGGCGTACTTGACATTCTGGCCCTTCTGCAGCTTAAACAGCGGCGGCTGGGCAACATAGACATAGCCGTGGTCGATCAGCGGCCGCATATAGCGGAAGAAGAAGGTCAGCATCAGCGTGCAGATATGCGAGCCGTCAACATCGGCATCGGCCATGATGAAGATCTTGTGGTAGCGCACCTTGGAAATATCGAACTCATCGCCGATACCGGTGCCCAGCGCGGTCACAACAGGCATCAGCTTATCGTTGCCGTAGATGCGGTCGGCGCGTGCTTTTTCGACATTCAGCATCTTGCCCCACAAAGGCAGGATGGCCTGAATGTTGGAGTCTCGGCCCATTTTGGCCGAGCCGCCTGCAGAATCACCCTCCACGATGAACAGTTCGGTCTTGGAGGGTCTTTTTCGTGGCAGTCGGCCAGCTTGCCGGGCATACGGTTGGATTCCAGCGCGCTCTTGCGGCGGACCAGCTCGCGGGCCTTTTTGGCGGCAGCGCGGGCACGGGCCGCCTGCGTGGCCTTTTCAAGGATAGCCTTCGCCACAGCGGGGTTTTCCTCAAAAAATTCGGTCAGGGCCTTGTAGACACATTATTGACCAGACCCTTGATGAAGGTATTGCCAAGCTTTGCCTTGGTCTGGCCCTCGAACTGGGCTCCTGCAGCTTGACGCTGACCACGGCAATAATGCCCTCGCGCGCATCGGAGCCGGAGAGGTTCTCGTCCTTATCCTTCAAAATGCCCTTGGCGCGGCCGTACTCGTTCAGCACACGGGTCAGGGCCAGCTTAAAGCCGTCCTCGTGGGTGCCGCCCTCGGGGGTATGGACATTGTTTGCAAAGCTGAGCAGCAGCTCATTGTAGCTGTTGTCGTAATACTGCAGCGCAACCTCGGCCACAGCGCCCTGTCCCTCGCCCTTCATATACATGACCTGCGGGTGCAGGGGGGTTAAGTCGCGGCGCTCGCACAGATAGCTGACAAAGGAGCGGATGCCGCCCTCGTAGCACATCGTCTCGGTGCGGACTTCGCCGTTCTGCTCCTCCTGCGGGCGGTCGGCATCGGCACGCTCGTCCGTCAGGGTGATGCGGACACCGGCGTTCAGGAACGCCTCCTCCCGCAGACGCTTGAGCAGCGTCTCATAGTGGTAGAGCGTTGTCTCCTGGAACATCTCCGGGTCGGGCTTGAAGGTGACTGTCGTTCCGGTAGAAGCCGCCGCGCCGATCTTTTTCAGGTCACCGTCGGGCTTGCCGCGCTTGAAGCTCTGCTCATACTCTACTCCATCGCGGCGGACACGAACGACCAGCCATTCCGACAGGGCGTTGACGACCGATGCACCGACGCCGTGCAGACCGCCGGCCACCTTGTAGCCGGAGTCCTCGCCGCCGAACTTGCCGCCGGCGTGCAGCACGGTGTAGACAACGGTGACAGCCGGGATGCCCAGCTTGGGCTGGATGTCCACGGGGATGCCGCGGCCGTTGTCCGATACCTCAATGATATTGCCGGGCTTGATGGTCACCTCGATATGGGTGCAGTAGCCGGCCAGTGCCTCGTCAATGGCGTTATCGACGATCTCGTAGACAAGGTGATGCAGACCGGAAGGCCCGGTGGAGCCGATATACATGCCGGGGCGTTTGCGCACAGCCTCCAGACCCTCGAGGACCTGGATCTGCGCACCGCCGTAGGCATGGTCGGTAGCCGTTTCGCGGTTGGTTTCGGTGATGATTTCTTCTGCCATGAAATGATAGCCTCCTGTTGTGGGTGGGTATCTCTTATTTTGCAATGTAGGGCCGGGCATGCCCGGCCCTCCGCCTTGCGTTATTGCCCTTTTATCGGGCGGTACTTTTTATGTTGCGGGCCGGGCATGCCCGGCCCCTACGGTCGTGGTTCTTTAAAACTCTAATTTTTCGGCCCGCTTTTTCAATGCGGCGGGGGATAATTGGCTGATATACACGGTCTCGTCCGGGAAATCGGTGACCATAAAGCTTTTGGGCAGGGTGCCGGGGGCGCACAGGTCCACAACGGCACCCTCGGCCTCGGCATGGCGGAAATATTCCTCGGTCCGCCGCGATGCCCCGGCCGTATCCAGATCAAACACCCCGATCACATCGCGGGTGTTCAGTACAAAATCCTGCCCGGCGTGAAAGTACATTCCCTGCACCTCTCTGTAGGGGCCGGGTATGCCCGGCCCTCCACTCTGCGTCATTTCCCGTCAGCGGGCAGCCGCCCTACTGCTGCGGGCCGGACATGTCCGGCCCCTACGGCTCTGCTACGGTTCCGCCCTTAACCATCACAATTTTCCCGTTGGTGCGTGCAAATGCCGCAGTGTCGCAGGTGGTCACGATCGTTTGATGCTCCCCCATGCGGGTCAAAAGATAGGTCTGGCGCTCATCGTCCAGCTCGCTCAATACATCGTCCAGCAAAAGCACCGGATGCTCGCCGAACAGCTCACCGACCACGGTGGCCTCGGCCAGCTTGAGGGCCAGCACACAGCTGCGCTGCTGCCCCTGACTGCCAAACACCCGGCGGGCTGGCCGTCCAGCAGGATTTCCAAATCCTCCCGGTGCGTCCTGTCAGGCAGAACCCGGCGCGCAGCTCTGCGGTGCGCATGGCGTGCATCTTTGCGGCCAGCGCCTCGGCGGTGGGGGCATCGGTACACATCTGGTAGCGCACCTCCAGCACCTCGGCGCCGTGGGATATATCGCGGTAATTCTGCGCCGCGATCGGGGCAGCCTGTTCCAGAAACTTGCAGCGGTGCTGCATGATCAGCGCGCCGTACTCCGCCAGCTGCTCCTCGTAGGTGTCCAGCAGTATTGCACCGTTTGGCGTAATATCGTAGCTTTTCAGCAGCGCGTTTTTCTGGGCCGTCAGCCGCATGTAGCGCCGCAGCGCCACAAGGTAGGGCCGGTATACCTGACACAGCGCCGAATCCAGAAACCGGCGGCGTCCTTCGGGGCCGCCCTTGACCAGCCCCAGCAGATCCGGCTCAAACACAACGGCCTGAAAGTTCCCCGCCAGCGCGGCAGCGCGGCCCATGTCCGCGCCGTTCAGCCTGCCGGTGCGGCCGGGCCGCGGGCTCGTCTTGCTGCCCACCGTCAGGCGGATCTCTTTTTCGATGTCCTGTGTCTCAAACGCGCCCTCTATGACCGAAAAGTCACAGCCGCGGCGGATCAGCTCGGCATCCTTGGACCCGCGGAAGCTTTTGCCGCCGGTCAGCAGCCAGATTGCCTCCAGCAGGTTCGTCTTGCCCTGCCGTTGGGGCCGCACAGCACAGTCAGGTGCGGGTCGGGGTCCAGCACGGCATGGGCAAGGTTGCGGTGGTCAGTCAGTGCAAGGTGGGTCAGGCGCATTACGCACCCGCCGCGACCTGCACGGTCTGGCCCTCCAGCTCGACCGTATCACCGGCGCGGCACTTTTTGCCGCGCATCGTGCAGACCTCGCCGTTGACCTTGACGGCCCCGCCCTGGATCAGCTCCTTGGCCTCGCCGCCCGTCTCACACAGCCCTGCGAACTTCAAAAGAGCATCAAGCTTAATAAAGTCGGTGTTAATACGAATTTTTTCCATAATACGTCCCTCTATCGTAACCTCGGCCGTAGGGGGGTCGGACATGTCCGACCCTCAGCCTTGCTGCAGCAGCCCTTTAGCCGGGTGGCTGATTTTATCTGCAGGGCCGGGCATGCCCGGCCCCTACAGCACAGCATTGCTTCAGCTCGTTCTTAAACCGTACCGGCAAAACCAGATAGATAAAGTCCTTGCCGTCCTCGGGCAGCAGCTTGACCGGGCTCAGGGGGCCGTTGATCTCCAGCACCATCCGCTCACACTTGGAATAGCGCAGCGCATCGAGCAGATACCGGTTGTTGAAGCCGATCTCGACCGGGTCGCCGGTCATCTCCACGGGGGAGAACTCGTCCACGACCTTGCCAGCGGGGTCTGGCAGCGCACAGTCACCCGCTCCTCGCCGAAATTGATGCGCAGCGGATTCTTCAAACGCTCGGTAATAATGAGGGAGGCGCGCTCGATCGTGTCGATGAAGGTCTTGCAATCCACGACAACGCGCGTTTTTTTGTCCTTCGGGATGACGCTCTCATAGTTGAGGAAGTCCCCCTCGATCAAACGGCTCATGATCGTGTAGCCGTTGGAGGTGAACACGACATAGCGGCGGTTTGCATCGATCTTGACATCATCGTCCGCGCCGCCCATGATTTTGAGCAGCTCCTGCAGCGTTTTGGCCGGGATGATAATGCGGATGTCGCGGGTACACTCGACGGCACGCTGGATAATAGCCAGCCGGTAGCCGTCCAGCGCCACGATGGTCAGGCTGCCCGGCTCAATGACGAACAGCTCGCCGGTGTGGGCGGGCTTTTTGTCGTCCTGGCTGACCGCGTAGATCGTTTTTTCGATCATCTCGCGCAGCATACCGCATTTCACGGTCATTGTGTTGTCAGCGCCGGTCACCGGCAGGCTGGGATAATCGCTGGCGTTCAGCGCGGGAATCTCAAACTCGGCCACGCCGCCGCTGATCTTGGCCTGCCCCTCATCGGTCAGCTCGATGCAGATGTCACCGGCCGGCATACGGCTGACCATCGAGCCGAGCAGCTTTGCATCAAGTACCGTTTCACCCGGTACAAGCACGTTGCATTCAATGGTGGTCGTGATGCCCATTTCCATATCATAGCCGGTCAGCGTCAGGGTAAAGCCCTCGGCCTTCAGGTAGATGCCCTCCAGCACAGGGATGGCTGCGCGGTTGGTGATCGCGCGGGAAACGCCGTCGATGGCATTGGCCAGCAGGGTCTTTTCACATTCAAATTTCATACTCTGTTCTCCCGCCCGCTTGTTCAAAGCGGGGCAAAAAGCGTCTGTTTTTTCTTTATGTTTTCTCTGGGTTTTCTCTGGTTCGGGTTTTCCACCATCGGGGCTGCTATTTTCCGGGGTAAGCTGCTCTTTCAGAGCGTCCCTGTTCGCAGAGACTATTAACTATGGTAGTAGTCGTAGTAGGGGCTGTTAGTTCTGTGGAAAACTCCGCCGCGCCCGATAGCGATGCGGAAAATCGTCCGCGCAGACTTTTGAACAGTCTGTGGAGATTCTTGTTGAAAACCCGGAAACCGCCGTTTTTCAACACGCGCTGTGGAATACCGCCTGTTGAAAACTAAAAACCTTGTGGATAAGTTACTTTCTTTGCAAAGAAAGTAACCAAAGAAACTCCAATCCTATAACCCGTAGAATAGTTGCTGGTATATCGTTAATTTCTGCGCATTCCATCCACGGGTCAACACATTAAAAGTTCTTTGCCTACTTTCTTTCAAGAAAGTAGGCTAGGTGCGGACATTCTTCATGATGTCGCTGCACATCTCCTTGAGGTGCTGGTCGCGGTTGATGTTTTCCTCCATCGTTTTGATGGAATAGACAACGGTGGAATGATCGCGCTGGAACTCCTGACCGATGGCTCCATGCTCATGCCGGTCACCTCGCGGATAATGTACATCGTCATCTGCCGCGCGGCGCTCACATTCGCATTGCGCTTTTTGCCGCGAATGTCCGCCGGCATTACATTGTAGGTGCGGGCGACCTCATTCAGGATCTTTTCGATCGTGACGGGGATCGGCTGGCTGTCGTTCAGCGTATCCTTGATCGCGGTGGTCGTCACACCGATGCAGGGCTCGATGCCTCCAGCATATAGTAGGCGTTCAGCTTTTTGACGGCGCCCTCCAGCTGGCGGATGTTCTGCTTCAGATGGTTGGCGATGTACTCGGCCACATCGTTGGGCAGGTCAAGATTCAGCAGCTCGGCCTTGCGCTTGACGATGGCCACGCGGGTCTCAAAATCCGGCGGCTGGATGTCAGCGGTCAGGCCCCACTCAAACCGGGTGCGCAGACGCTCCTCCAGCGATTTGATCTCCTTGGCGGGGCGGTCGGAGGCAATTACGATCTGGCGGCCGTCGTTGTGCAGCGTGTTGAAGGTGTGGAAAAACTCCTCCTGCGTGCTCTCCTTGCCGGCCAGAAACTGAATATCATCAATCAGCAGCACATCGGCCTTGCGGTACCGCTGGCGGAACTGCTCCATCGTGGCGGTTTTGATCGCGGTGATCGTCTCGTTGGTGAATTTTTCACAATCCACATAGACAATGTTGAAATCCGGATGGTTTTTCTGGATCTCGATCTTGATGGCGTTCAAAAGGTGGGTCTTGCCTAAGCCCGACGGCCCGTAGATGAACAGCGGGTTGTACGCGCCGGAGGGGTTGGCCGCAACAGCCTGCGCGGCCGCAAACGCAAACTGGTTGGACGGGCCCTTGATGAAGTTTTCAAAGGTGAATTCATACCGGCCGCTGGGCAGGGATTTTTCGTCCATCTGGTTTTCGCTGTCGCCAGGCTTCACGCCGTCCTCCGGCGGGGCGACCACATAGCGGATCTCTACATCAAAGCCCAGAATGGCCTTGAACGCATCCTGCAAAAGTGCCGTGTAGCGGTCCGAAACAATGCCCATCACGAAGTCACTGCGCAGCTCCAGCGTGACGGTCTTGGAATTTTCAAAGCTGACAGCCTTGATGTCCTTGATGTAAAATGCGTAGGTAGCGTCGGAGGTCTTTTCTTTGCAGTAGGCCTTGACCGCTTCCATTACCTCATTGATGGAATCCATGAAACTCGATACTCCCCACTTCCTGTTATAAATCAACGCCTTTTACAAGGGCGCAAAAACACTGCATACAGTATACCACAAAATCATGTTTTAAACAACACCTATATTATAATAAAGTAGGAATTTTTTTACGGCGTGGAAATGTTGAAAATTTTCCCGCAGAAAGGGCATTCTTGAAAGTTTTCCACAAGAACTGCGTTTTTCAACAGTGAATAGTACAAAATGTAGTGGATAACTGTTTGTAGCAAAAGATTGTTTGACGCGCAGACGAAAAATTCTGCAAAAAACCTCTTGACAAAAGGGGTGCTTATCGCGTATAATCTAACTCTGCAAGGCTGCCCCAGTGTATGGGCGAAGCCCTGAGCAAACAGCCCATACCGGGATTTCAACAGGAGGAATGAAAAATGAAGCGTACTTCCAGCCAAGAAGCGTCAGCGCAGCCGCGTCCACGGTTTCCTGAACCGCATGGCTACCAAGAATGGCCGCAAGGTCATCGCCCGCCGCCGTGCGAAGGGCCGTAAGAGCCTGACTGTCTGATAACTTCAGAGAATTAAGTGAACAAAAGGGTTGCTGATTGTAAAATCGGCAGCCCTTTTTTTCAAATATGGCTTTACAGAAGCCGGGATTCATTATAATATATGCGTAGGAATGCCTTCCCCTTGG
>ENA-OQCP01000888-OQCP01000888.1-human-gut-metagenome-genome-assembly--contig:-NODE-888-length-12519-cov-2.112976_pt1 | contig 12519 bp, 26 predicted proteins | sample MGYA00242760_ERZ504583 | MGnify/ENA primary metagenome ERZ504583 (study PRJEB26092, sample SAMD00036308) | human gut metagenome | host: Homo sapiens | study: EMG produced TPA metagenomics assembly of...
CCAGCCAGTCCTTGGCGCGGCGGGCGCGCTCGGCAGCGGGCACACCCGCGTAAGCATCGGCAGCTCGACATTTTTCAGGGCGCTCTGCCGCCCGATCAGGTTGTAGGTCTGGAACACAAAGCCGATCTTGCGGTTGCGGATGGCCGCCAGATCGTTGTCATCGGCCTCATGGATGTTCACGCCGTCCAGCACATACTCACCGGCGGTCGCTTGTCCAGCACGCCGATAATGTTCATCAGGGTGGATTTGCCCGAGCCGGACTCGCCCACGATGGCAACGAACTCGCGGGGTAGACGGTCAGTCGATGCCGTGCAGGATCTCCAGCTCATTGGGCTGGCCGATGTAGTAGCTTTTGCGGATGCCGCGCATCGCAATGAGCGGCCGGGCCGGGTGGTCAGCCTCCGCCCCGAGCAGGCTCTGCGCGATCGTATGGGCGAACTGTTCGGTGTTCTGCATCACTGACCTCCTGGCCCGCCGGGACCGCCGCCGGGGCCGCCGCCCATATCATTGCCGGCTGCCGGGGCGATGGTCACGCCCTCCGGCATATCGCTGCCGTCCCCTACATAGAGGCTGCCGTCCTCCATCATCTGGGCGGCGCTGTCGGTGCTGCTCTCGATGCCTTGGGTCAGGTCGGCGGTGGCGCGGATGATGTCGCCCTCGTGCAGATCATCGCCGGTGATCTCCACATAATAATCGTTGGTGTCGCCCTCGGTGACGGCGACCTCCTCAAAGGTCATATCGGTGCCCTCGCCGCCGGTCCTGCGCAGCACATAGGTCGTGCCGTCCTCGTTCGTGCCCACGGCATCGCGGGGGACGGTAAAGACATCGTCCTTCTCGCTGATGACGATCTCGACCTTGGCGGAGATACCGATGAGCAGGCCGCTGTCCTGCCCGTTGACCGTGACGGTCGCGCCGAAGCTGCCGCTGTCATTCGCCACGGGTCGATGCGGGTCAGCGTGCCGCTGATGACGGCATCGCCGGTGGCATCGCTCGTGATGCGGCAGGTCATGCCGGTGGACAGCTTGCCGACCGAGCTTGCGGGGATCGTGACCTCCACGGTCAGATTCTCCACATCCTGAATCGTGGCCACCGTGCCGCTGCAGACATCGCCGACTGTGGCGTTCAGGGCGGTGATCGTGCCGTCCATCGTGGCGGTCAGGGTGCATTCCTCCAGTGCGGTCTGCAGGCTGGTCAGCTTATCGTCCTCGCGCTGGGACTGCGCAAGCTTGGTAGCGGCATCGTCCACATTCCGCGCGGCATTCGTGGCCGACTTCTGGTAGGACTCCTGCGCCTTCTGCAGCGCATCGGCGTAGTTCTGTATGCTCTCGTAGCACTTTTTCACCGCGTCAAAGCCCTGCAGCCCCAGCTCCGGATGCTGCACTGCGCCTTGGCGATGCTCTCACGGTTTTGATAGTCCTCGATCTGGCCCTGCAGCCCCTCGGCGCGGTCCGTCTCGCCGCTCTGCTGGGCCTGCGTCAGCTGGATCTGCAGGTTGGCAAGGGTATTCTCGTACCCGGCGATCTCCTCGGCATAGCGGGTGTACCAGTCCGTCACGACCTCACGGTTCGTCTTGCCGGTGTTGCCGTCCGTGGTCATGGTGCTGTAGTAGTCGTTCAGCCCGAGCGTGTCATACTCCTGCTGGGCCTTTGCCAGCTCCTGCTGCGCGCTGGCTGATCGGCGGCCTGATCCTCCACGCTGCGGGTATAGCTTTTCTCGGCGCTCGTCCGGGTATCGCTGCTGTCAAGCTCGGCGTTGGCGATCTGCTTTTCGACATCGGCGGTATCCAGCGTGGCGATGATGTCGCCCTTCCTGACTGTATCACCGACCGCGACATTGACTGCCGTGACCTTGTAGGTCTTGACCGCATCCGCCGCCGTAACGCTGGCGCTGCTGCCCGACTTGACCGTGCCGTTGACACTGACCGAATCGCTCAGCGTTGTTTTGCTCAGCACGGTGGTGCGCACATACTGGTAGGCCGTGCCGCCGGCCTGCCGGGCCTTGCCCCGCACACCGGCGATGGCGATGCCCACCGCCAGCAAAACAGCCAAAAGGGCGGTCAGTTTTTTGTGCTTCTTGACCCATGCAAGCGGGTTATGCTTTGTCTTTGTTTTCTCTGCCATACCGGCTCCCCTTCTTTATGCAGGTGATATTTCAACAAAAATGAGTATATCCTGCAAATGTGTTGATTTTTTGAAAGAAGCATGAAAAAGCGGCACCTCTTCCGCAAAAGATGTGCCGCACAGCCTTCTTTACCGCTCCTCGCGGAAGTAGGCAAGCCCCAGATGGGCCGGGGGCTGATTTTCCTTTTCTTGCGCATCGAAACCACGATCAGCACCACGATGGTGACGACATAGGGCAGCATCTGCACAAGGTCGGTCATATAGCTGGCCAGCGTGATGCCGAGCAGGCTGGGCAGGAACTGGTACAGCCAGTAGAGCATACCGAACAGGTAGGCGCCCCAGATGGCATTGAGGGGCTTCCATGTCGTAAAGATGACGAGTGCCACGGCCAGCCAGCCCAGCGCCTCGATCTGGCCGGTGGTGGCCCAGATGCCTGATTGTAGTCCAGCACATAGTACAGGCCGCCGATGCCGCAGATGCCTGCGCCGATGCAGGTAGCCAGATACTTGTAAAGCGTGACATTGATGCCCGCTGCATCCGCCGTGGCGGGGTTTTCACCCACGGCGCGCAGGTTAAGGCCCGCGCGGTGCGGGTCAGGAACCAGTGCAGCACAACGGCCAGCGCGATGGCCGCGTAGGCCAAAAAGCCGTAGGAGAACACGGTCTGCCCCAGCGCACCCAGACCGGACAGGACGGGGAGCTTTGCGCTGAACGCCTTGTTGGCAATGGGGGCGGCGGAGTAGCTGGCACCGTTGAGGATAAAGACGCCGAAGAAGTTTGCCACGCCCATGCCGAAGGTCGTCAGCGCCAGACCGGTGACATTCTGGTTGGCGCGCAGGCTGATGGTCAAAAAGGCGTAGATCAGGCCGCCGGCCATGCTGGCAAGGATCGCGCAGGACATGGCGATGAGGATGCTGACAAAGCCGTTGGGGTTGGCGGCGGTATTCTCATACGCCCAGGCGCTGGCAAAGCCGCAAAGCCGCCCAGATACATGATGCCCGGCACGCCGAGGTTGAGGTTGCCGGATTTTTCGGTCACGGTCTCGCCGAGCGCACCGTACATAATGATCGTACCGAACGGGATGGCACGCATGATCCATGCAATCAAGCTGCTGTGCATATCACTTGCCCTCCTTGTGTGCGCCGCGCGGGATGACGCGGTAGTTTATGAAGAACTCACTGCCGAGGATGAAGAACAGAATGATGCCGGTGATGATGTCGGCGGCATACTCGTTCAGCGAGTAGGCGGAGGCGATCTCCGAGGCGCCGCGCTCGAGGAAAACGAGCAGGAAGGAGATCAGCGCCATATAGAAGGTGTTGAACTTGGCAAGCCACGCCACGATGATGGCCGTGAAGCCGCGGCCGCCCGCGCTGGTGGTCGAGATGGTCTGGTCCTTACCGGCCACGATCAGGAAGCCGCAGAGACCGCAGATCGCGCCGGAGATCAGCATCGTGCGCACCGTGACGCGGCGGACATTGATGCCGGCATAGCGGGCTGTGTTCTCGCTCTCGCCGACAACGCTGATCTCATAGCCCTGCTTGGAGTATTTGAGGTAGGCGTACATGACAAAGGTCAGCACCACAACAACAATGATGTTGATGGTGTAGCGCTGGCCATCAGAATGGGGAACCAGCCGCCTTGGTGGCCTTGTTCAGCGTGCCCAGACTGGAGGCCTGACCGCGCATGATGTTGGTCATGCAGGCAACAATGCTTGTTGCAACATAGTTCATCATCAGGGTGAAAAGCGTCTCGTTCGTGTTCCAGCGGGCCTTGAACCACGCAGGGACAACGCCCCACAGCGCACCCGCGGCTATGCTGCCGCCGGCCATAGCCACAAACAGCAGCGGCAGCGGCAGGTTGTTGCCCTGATAGACCATGATGAGGGCGGCGGTCAGGCCGCCGATCAGGATCTGACCCTCACCGCCGCAGTTCCAGAAGCGCATCTTGAAGGCAGGGGCCAGCGCAATGCCAACGCAGAGCAGCGTAGACAGATCGCGCAGCATCCAGCTGAAGCGGGTCATGTTGGCGAAGGTGCCGCCCCACATAACGCCGTAGACGGCGAGCGGGTTCAGCCCCGTGACAAAAAGATAAAGACAGCATCCACGACCAGCGCCAGAATGATGGCGATGGCACGGACGGCGATCTTCTGGGGCATCGTGGTGCCCTCGCGCTTGGCAATGCGCAGCAGCGGCTCGCGGGCCGCAGCAGCAGTCTGACTCATGCCTGCTCCTCCTTTACCAGGTTGGTCATACGCAGACCGACCTCTTCCTTCGTGGTATGACGGCCGTCGAGGATGCCGTTGACCTTACCGCCGCAAAGCACGACGATGCGGTCGCACAGCTCCAGCAGGACATCCAGATCCTCGCCGACATAAATGACTGCTACACCGCGCTTTTTCTGCTCATTCAGCAGATGGTAGATCGTGTAGGAGGTGTTGATGTCCAGCCCGCGCACAGCGTAGGCGGTCATCAGCACAATGGGGTCGGCGGCCAGCTCGCGGCCGACCAGCACCTTCTGCACATTGCCGCCCGACAGGCGGGAGACCGGCGTGTTCAGGTCGGGCGTAACGACACCCAGCTCCCGCTTGATCGTCTCGGCCAATGCAAGGGGGGCTTTGCGGTCCACGATGGGCGAATGGCCCTTGCCGTAGCTTTTCAGCATCATGTTGTCGGTCATGCCCATCGAGCCGACCAGACCCATGCCGAGGCGGTCCTCCGGCACGAAGGAGAGGTGGATGCCCGCCTCGCGGATAGCCTTGGGGCTTTGCCGACCAGCTGCACCGGGGCGGCTGCGTCAGGGGCAAAATACTCGATGCTCGCGCCGCTCTCCGTCGCTGCAGGCCGGCGATGGCCTCGAGCAGCTCCTTCTGGCCGTTGCCGGAGATGCCCGCGATGCCGAGGATCTCGCCGCCGTACACCGTGAAGGACGCATCGTCAAGGACGGTGATGCCGTCCGCACTGCGCACGGTCAGGTGCGACAATTCAAGCCGCTTGACCGGATCGACCGGCTCGGGGCGCTCGATGTTCAGCTCGACCTTCTCACCGACCATCATCTCGGTCAGCTTGGCCTCGTCGGCGTCCTTTGTGGCGATGTCGCGACATACTCACCCTTGCGCAGGATGGCCACACGGTCGCTGATGGACAGCACCTCATGCAGCTTGTGGGTAATGATGATGACCGCCTTGCCGTCGGCCTTCATGTTGCGGATGACGCTGAAGAGCTTCTCGGTCTCCTGCGGGGTCAGAACCGCCGTCGGCTCGTCCAGAATCAGAATATCCGCGCCGCGGTAAAGCACCTTGACGATCTCAAGCGTCTGCTTCTGGCTGACGCTCATCTCATAGACCTTCTGGTTGAGATCGAGGTTGAACTCATACTTCTCACAGATGGCGCGGGCCTTGTCGTGGACACGCTTGAGGTCGAATTTATCCTTGCCGCCCATCGACAGGGCGATATTCTCGGTAGCGAGAATACATCGACCAGCTTGAAATGCTGGTGGATCATGCCGATGCCGAGGTCCAGCGCATCGCGCGGAGAGCGGATGGTCACCGCTTCATCACCGACATAGATCTCGCCTCATCGGGGAAATAGATGCCGGCGATCATATTCATCAGGTCGTTTTGCCGCTGCCGTTTTCGCCCAGCAGGGCCAGTATCTCGCCGCGGCGCACGCCCAGAGAGACATCCTTGTTGGCCACGACAGTGCCAAAGGTCTTGGTAACGTGCTCCAAGCGCACAGCATATTCGTTCTGCGCCATTATGCAGGCTCCTTTCAAGAGTCAAGTAGGTAGGGGCCGGGCATGCCGGCCCGCAGCCTTGCGCGGCCACCCATAAGCGGGCAATCGCGGTCACGCTGCGGGCGAGGCATGCCTCGCCCCTACAGGGATTCAAAAAATCAAGGCAGGAACAATTTTGTGATTGTGGTGCGGCCAACGGTTCGGGGCATCGTGGAGGCCGACCCCTACATCTTCGTAGGGGCGGATTCTATATCCGCCCGCGGTACCTGCCGTAAGCTGCACGGGCGCATAGGGAATGCGCCCCTACGGCCTGATTTGCAACGACAGATATAACCACCAAAAGGGAAGGCCGCGGTTTCACCGCAGTCTTCCCTTATAGATTCAGACAGAATCAGGCAACGGGGTCAGCGTCCTCGATGATGCCATCGATGCGCAGAGAGAACGTCGGGGCAGCGCGCAGCTCGCCCTCATGGAAGTAACCGTCAGAGACAGCCTCCTTGGTCTCGCCCTGATACACGGCGACAGGGCTGCCGGTGCTGAAATCATAGTAGGTCAAATCGACCGGGCAGGAGGTGACTTCCTTGCCGTCAACGGTGAACTTGCTGGTGTCGAACACATGCAGGCTGCCGTCCTTCAGCGCAGCCTCGACCTCGGCAACCTTGGCGGCAGTGCCCTCAGCGGCCTCGGTCCCAGATCGGTGATGGCAACGGCGCCATCCTCATAGCCCTTGCACCAGTTCTGGGGGATGCTGCCGTTCTGGCACCTCGATCAGCTCCTTGTAGCAGACGCTCCACACATTGGTGGCGGAGGTCAGCGCGGCGGTGGGGGCGGTGGAGAGCATGTCGATGTTGTAACCGACAGAGTAGCAGATCTTGCCGGCATCCTTCAGCTTCTGGGTGGCGGCGGGGGCACCGGTGGAGTCGGCGTGCTGGCCGATGATGACCGCACCGTTGGCGATCAGGCCTCGGCGGCAGCGCCCTCCTTGTCGATGTCGAACCAGGAGTTGGTGTACATGACCTCCATCTGGACATCGGGGTAGATGCTCTGAACGCCCAGGAAGAAGGCGGTGTAGCCGGAGACGACCTCGGCGTAGTTGTAAGCGCCGACATAGCCGATCTTGACCTTGCCGTCAGCAGTGAAGCTGTCGGGCTGGGTCTCGGGGGTCAGGGTGCCGGACTCGACCAGCTCCTTGACCTTCATACCGGCAACCACACCGGAGACATAGCGGCTCTGGTACACAGAAGTGAATGCGTTGTAGAAGTTGTCGCAGCCGGAGATGGCAGCAAAGTCACCGGTCATGGCGACAAAGTTGACATCGGGGTACTTCTCAGCCTCCTCGACCATATAGGTCTGGTGGCCGTAGGAGTTGGAGATGATCAGGTTGCAGCCCTGACCGACCAGATCCTCCGCTGCATCGGCGGTCTCGCCGCCTCGGGGATCTTGTACTTCCAGACGATCTGGTCATCGCTCATGCCCAGCTCGGCGGCGGCCTCCTTGATGCCGTTGATATGTGCGGCGCTGTAGCCTCGGTCTCATCGCCCAGAACAATAGCGCCGATCTTGACATCGGGCGCTGCGTTCGTGCTGCTGCCCTCGGCAGTGGCCGTGGTGCCGGCGGCACTGCTGGCGGCAGTGTCAGCGGTGGAACCGCAGGCGGCCAGGCTGAACACCATAGAGGCGGCCAGCAGAATGCCCATCAGTTTCTTCATGTGTGTTGTTCCTCCCTGTAATATCTGCATATAAAAGGCAAAATGCGCCGTTTCGTGTCGGACCGTGCCGGGAATCGACGCATTTTGCTATCTTGCAAAACTCATTGTAGCCGCTTCACACAGCTTTTGCAATAATTTTTAAATTGTTGTGAAAAGTTTGGCGAAAACGGTAAATGTTTTGCTCACGCGGACACTGCTATGAGCAGGACGCACAAAGAAAAGCGGCAAAAGTCATACTGTTTGCACAAAATGTATGACTTCTGCCGCTTATCTTCACTGTTGTCCCTGTTACCGCTTATGGATAAATTTTTTGTCCAGTCCCTGCCTTACGGCGCGTTCAGCACCATCCAAGTCAGAAAGACCTCAATGGGCAGCATGATGGTGTTTTTCACTGTGCCGGAGGTCATGTAGTAGAGGTAGCCCTTGCCGTAGAGCATCGCCTTCCAGACGCTGCCCAGCAGCACATTGCTGCCGTAGTTGATGATGAGCCGTGTGATGATGACGCGCGGCAGCGTGGGCTGCTGCCGGTAGAGCATGATGCCGTAGATCAGCCCCGACAGCACAGCCGAGATCAGGTAGCCGGGGAAATACGGCTCGCCGTAGCCCGCCAGCAGAAAGCCCACCGAGTCGATGATGCACCCGCCATCATACCGGTCACCGGGCCGTAGCACATGCACCCCAGCGAGACAGCCAGAAAGCTGAAATAGATCTTGAGGCTCGGCCCCATCAGTAGATGGGCAGGCTTTCCAGCACGATGGAGATCGCGCAGACAAGCCCTGCAAAGGCCAGCACCCGCGGGTTTTTCAGCTCATTGCGGGCGGTGCGCCAGTAGGCGCCGGAAAAGACGGACAGTTTTTCTTCGCACATAAAAGCTCCTCCTTTGTGCGTTGCCGCACAAGGGAGGAGGCAATTTGACAGGATGTGTACAACGCCACATCCGCCGTTGCACACCGTCATGCAGCAGTGGGATGCGGAACCGGCACCGCGGGCCTTACGGCCGCTTCGTCCTGCCACAACTCCCCGTTGGTCAGGCACTTCGGGGCATGACGCCCCACGCGCAGGTTCCTACTCTGCGATATCGCTTTTTATTATACACAGGTTTTGGGAAAATGCAAGAATAAGTTTTGAGGTAAGCCCGCCGGTAAAGCCCGCGCAATAAGGCGCCCCACGCAGTGGGGAGCTGGCCGAGTTTACGAGGCTGAGGCTTTGGGCAGCTTTCCCCTTACTGCCCGCTTGCGCCGTAGTTGGCCAGCACACGGCGCTGGGGTCGCTGACATCGCAGTGCGGCCATGCGCGGTTGGGCATCCAGTAGTCAACGATCATACCGGCCTGACCGGGGTAGTATTTCTCAAAGAGTTCACGGTAGAGCAGGCTTTCCTTGGTAAAGGGGCGGCAGTAGCTGTAGCGGCCGCAGCGCTCGGCAAACTCGCGGTCCGTGTAGACGGTCTCGGCGTATTCCTTCAGATCGTCTACCATCGAGTGGCCCACCGCATCGCTGAAGGCGGCCTTCTCACGCCAGAGGATACTTCGGGCAGCCAGTCCCCCTCAAACGCCTTGCGCAGCAGGTACTTGCCTTGCCGTAGGTGTTCAGCTTCTTTTCGGGGTCGATGGCCATGACATACTTGACAAAATCCAGATCACCGAACGGCACGCGGGCCTCCAGACTGTTGACGCTGATCGAGCGGTCGGCGCGCAGGACATCGTACATATACAGCTCCCGGATGCGCTTCTGGCTCTCGGTCTGGAAAGCGGCAGCACTCGGCGCATAGTCGGTATACTTGTAGCCGAACAGCTCATCGGAGATCTCGCCGGTCAGCAGCACCCGGATGTCGGTATGCTCATGGATGTATTTGCAGACAAGGTACATGCCCACCGAGGCGCGGATCGTTGTGATGTCCCAAGTGCCCAGCATCGCAATGACATCCTCGAGCGCGCGCAGCACGATCTCCCGGTTGATGATAACCTCAGTGTGGTCAGCGTGGAGATAGTCGGCCACCTGCTTGGCGTATTTCAGGTCGATGGCGTCCTCGCTCATGCCGATGGCAAAGGTACGGATCGGCTTGCCGAGCTTTTTGGCGGCAATGGCGCAGACCAGACTGGAATCCAGCCCGCCCGACAGCAGGAACCGACGGGGGTGTCGGCGTCAAGGCGCTTATCCACACCGGCCACAAGCTTTTCCCGGATGTTCGTCAAAATCTCGGGCAGCTCATCCTGCGTATAGGCCGGGGTGTCGGCAATATCGCAGTACCGCACAAACTGACCGTTGCAGTAGTAGCTGCCGATCGGGAACGGATAGATCTTTTTGCACAGTCCCACAAGGTTTTTCGCCTCGGACGCAAAGGCAATGTGCCCGCTCTCGCTGTAGCCGTAGAACAGCGGACGGATGCCGATGGGGTCACGCGCGGCGATAAGCAGCTTTTTGCGGCTGTCGTAGAGGATCATTGCAAACTCGGCGTCCAGATGCTTGAACATAGTAAGGCCGTACTTATAGTAGAGCGGCAGAATAATCTCGCAGTCGGAGTCCGACGCAAAGGTGTAGCCTCGGCCTCCAGCTCGGCCTTGACAGGGCGGAAGCCGTACAGCTCGCCGTTGCAGGCCACGCAGTCCGCGCCGCGGGTGAAGGGCTGCATTCCCTCCGGCGTCAGGCCCATGATGGCCAGACGGCCAAAGCCCAGCAGTCCGAACTCGGTCTCGATGACGCGCTGGTCGTCAGGACCGCGGCTGGCGGTGCGCAGCAGATACTCGGCAAAGGTTTCCTTGGGCAGATCATGCCCGGCATAGCCCATGATACAGCACATTTTCGGTGACACTCCTTTTTATACTTCCAACACCAGTTGCTGCGAACGGCAACAAAAAAAGACAGCCCATTCGCCCTGTATTAGGACGAATCGCTGTCTTGGATCCGCGGTGCCACCTAAATTACCGCAGCCGAAATACAGGCATACGGTCACTTTTTCCGTACGCGTTCACCTTTGAAACGCTGCCGCTGTAACGCACGCTGCGGCGCACCCTACTCCCCTGCCGGGTTTCAGGCGGCGGCTCCGGGGTGTTCCTTCGCGCCCCGTCCCCGTCCCGACTTACACCATGCGTCAGGCTCTCTGTGCGGATCTTGGGCGGTACTTTTCCCCATCAACGCTTTTGTTGAGTAAAGAATAACACGGTCATGCAGTCCTGTCAAGAATAAATTTCAGATTTTTGGGCGTCCGCCCTGTTTTTTTCAGCAGGTCGGCGACGCGGCAGGCGCGCCGTGCTTCGTCATCTTGCACAACTTTGCCCCGGTTCCGCAATTTTTGCAAGGTTATCGAACGATTCTTGCAAATATTCGTGATGCAAAATTCCATACTATGGAACGCAATTCCATCTGCGGAATTTTGCCGCGCACCGCAGTTCCACCCTGCGGAACCGCACCGTTTTGCCTGCCCGCACCGCCATATAAGCAACCGCCGCAATGGTAAATGCCGCCGCCGCATGGTACACTGAGGATGACAAAATTCGTGTGCTTCGCGGCGCCTCTACCGGCCGGGAGCATCCCACAAACCAGAGGCAAGCACTGCTTGCAGGAGGAAAACCATGGCAAAAAAACGCAATCGTCGGTCAGTCCGGCGGCCCGACTTCCGTTATCAACGCAAGTCTGGCCGGTGTCTATGAAAGCTGCAAGCGCCGCGGCGCGGGCAAGGTCTACGGTATGCTGCACGGCGTGGCCGGCCTTTTGGAGCGCCGCACCTGCGTGCTGGATGACAAGCTTAAGACCGCATTGGACATCGAGTTGCTCAAGCGCACCCCGTCCAGCTACCTCGGCTCCTGCCGCTACAAGCTGCCCGACTGGCACACCGCCGAGGGCGAGGCCGTCTATGTTCAGCTGTTTGAGATCCTGAAGGAGCTGGACATCGGCTACTTCTTCTACATCGGCGGCAACGACTCGATGGATACCATCGGCAAGCTGGCCGACTACGGCGCACACATCGGCAGCGATATCCGCTTTATGGGCGTGCCCAAGACGATCGACAATGACCTGATGGTCACCGACCACACCCCCGGCTACGGCAGTGCCGCCAAGTACATTGGCGTTGTCATGAAGGAGATCATCCGCGACGCCACGGTCTACGGCACGAAGTATGTGACGATCGTTGAGATCATGGGCCGCAACGCCGGCTGGCTGACCGCCGCCGCCGCACTGGCCAAGGCCGAGGACTGCGAGGGCGTGGATATGATCTGCCTGCCGGAGGTGCCCTTCAATGTCGATCACTTTGTAGAGAAGGTCGAGCGGATGCAGAAGGAGAAGCCTCCATCGTCATCGCCGTGTCCGAGGGCGTCAAGCTGGAGGATGGCCGCTATGTCTGCGAGCTGGCTGACGATGTACACGCAGTCGATGCCTTCGGCCACAAGGCCCTGACCGGCACGGCGCGCTTTTTGGCCAACACGGTCGCCCGCCGTCTGGACACCAAGACCCGCTGCATCGAACTTTCGACCCTGCAGCGCTGCGCCGGCCATCTGACCAGCCGCACCGACATCACCGAGGCCTATCAGGTCGGCGGCGCCGCCGCCAAGGCCGCCTTTGAGGGCCACACCGGCGAGATGGTCGCGCTGGACCGCATCTCCAACGCGCCGTACCAGTGCGGCACCAGCCTGCACCCGATCAGCGAGGTCGCAAACCTCGAGAAGAAGGTCCCGCTCGAGTGGGTCAACGCCGACCACACCGCCATGACCGAGGAGTTCCTCGCCTACGCCCTGCCGCTGGTTCAGGCGGAGCTGACCCCGATCTATGTAGAGGGCCTGCCGCATCACATCTACCTGCCGGAGGCGTAAAGCCAAACAAACTTAAAGAGCCGCTGTAGCGAAAACGCGTTACAGCGGCTCTTTTTGGCAGAGTGCCTCCCTTGTCAAAGGGAGGCTTTTTCTTTAATAGAACAAGACTCGCAGCACTTCCAATGCGTCGGCCCACCAGGCGGGGATGGGCAGA
>ENA-OQCP01000892-OQCP01000892.1-human-gut-metagenome-genome-assembly--contig:-NODE-892-length-12484-cov-2.909039_pt1 | contig 12484 bp, 9 predicted proteins | sample MGYA00242760_ERZ504583 | MGnify/ENA primary metagenome ERZ504583 (study PRJEB26092, sample SAMD00036308) | human gut metagenome | host: Homo sapiens | study: EMG produced TPA metagenomics assembly of...
GTTTTTATTTACGTAACTGGCAGGTCACGTTTTTTATTATACACATTAGGAGTTTTTTATTTCTGAATACACCGCTAAAGCTTTCACGGAACCACGCGACTATCGCGTGGTTTTCTTGATACAAAAAGAAACTGCCGTCATTTTGACAGCAGTTTCTCTGTAACCTGTTTCTCTGAATTAAAGATTCGCAACACTTTTTGTATTGATCCAAGTCTTGAAAACTCACGGATTAATAAAACTCGTATAAACCTTTTTCTCTTTTTCAGGAAGACCGAACGCTTCCTTTCCAAGCGCGATACTCTTCATTAGAAAGACCATATTTCTCGCAACACCGCGCATTGTCTGTTTCCCTTCTTCATCAAGCGCCGCCTCTCCGACCTTTCTTCCATGAATACAGTTCCAGTATTGTCCCGATGCGATCGGCATATCTGAAATTGTAAAATATTTATTTAACTCATCAAATGTTGCAGAACATCCGCCTCTTCTTGCACATACGACACTTGCTCCGACTTTCATCGTCTTATCGAATTTAGTACTGTAAAATAACCGGTCAAGACAGGCGATCAGCGTCGCATTTGCAGATGCATAAAAGACAGGACTTGCAATAACCATACCGTCTGCAGCCTCGAATTTCGGTGCAAGCTCATTCACGATATCATCAAACATACACTTTCCGTTTTTATAACATGTTCCGCATGCCGCACATCCTCTGATATCCATTTTCCCAACTTGGATCGTCTCATATTCCACGCCGTTTTCTTCAAAAACATGTTCCATCTCGTGGATCGCGATCGTCGTGTTGCCCTCTGTTCTAGGACTTCCGTTCAAAATCAATACTTCAATTTTTCTGCATTTCCCCTTCTCCTTTTCATTTCATCTCTCTTTGTTTTTCTGCTTATACTTTTTACTATATTTTTTACTATATCTCTTACTCTATCTCTATTCTATTTTCCGGTTGTATATTTCTATTCCTCCTTAATCGGCATCATTCATTTTTAAGCTGCTTTGCTCCTAATATCCATTCATTTTCCGTATCTTTCTTATTCTTGAAAATATTATGTATCATCTGAAGACAGATTTTTGCCTCGCAGCTTCAGATAGTAATATTTCACTTTTTCGACAAGTGTTGTCAAATAACGAAGCACCGGTTCTGTAGCAATCGCAAATACTACAAAGAGCATAATACATTCTTTTGTCATACTTGTAATAGCGAACAGATCTTTTAGGAAGATGCTGCAGAACAATAATCCTGCAATACATCCGCTTACAATACTAAACCGTATTTTATTCATCGGCGCGCTGATCTTATATAAGATCATAAATCCTACGATCGCCAAAAGCATCGTTGCCGCCGTTGATATATCCGTAGAGCTTACGTCAAATGTTCTTCCAAATATGACAAGAGCCGCAACTGCAAGAGCATCTGTCAACGCAGCAGGAAGCGCTTTTAATAGCACATTTGTAAGGAAATGTCCTTTGATCATATTTTTATTCGGTTCCAGAGCAAGGAAGAATGCAGGAACACCGATTGTAAACATACTGATCAATGATACTTGAGACGGCTCCAACGGATAAGTAAACATAAACACGACAGACGCAACGCTTAGCAAAAATGAGAAAATATTCTTCACAAGAAATAAACTTGCCGATCTCTGAATATTATTTACAACCCGCCTTCCTTCCAACACAACTTCCGGCATACATGAAAAATCTGACTCCAGCAAAACAAGCTGAGATGCCTGTGCCGCAGCGTCGCTTCCCGATGCCATGGCAATACTGCAGTCGGCATCTTTCAAGGCAAGCACATCATTAACCCCGTCTCCCGTCATTGCTACCGTATGTCCTGCCTCTTTTAAAATACGGACAAACTTCCGTTTCTGACTCGGCGTAACCCGACCGAAAACCGTATTATTCAGAAGCGCTTTCCTCATGGACTGTTCATCTTCAAACTCTGACGCATCTACATATCTGTCTGCATTTTTAATTCCGGCCTGCTTTGCAACATTGGAAACAGTAACCGGATTATCCCCTGAGATAACCTTTACTTCTACGCCTTGTTCTGCGAAATACTCAAACGTCTCTTTTGCAGCTTCTCGTATAGGATTGGCAAGTAAAACAAAGCCAAACGGAAGAATGCCATGTGTCAGAGGTTTTCCGTCAACCTCTCCGTCATAAATTCCAAAAGCAAGAACTCTGGATCCTGTAGATGCATATTCTGTGATCTCTTCCGCATAATCGTCATACTTTTCTTTTAAAACAAATTCCGGCGCTCCGAGCACATAAGCTCCGTCTTCAAATGTAACGCTGCTGTATTTTGTTGCGGAAGAAAATCCTGTTTTTGACAAAACCTTCTTTCCTGATGCTTTTGTAAAATATTCTTTTAGGGCAGCCATCGTAATATTATCATTTGTCATAGCTGCCGCAAAATCTCCGACAAGCAAGATAACCCGCCCTTTTCTTTTTCATCGTACTCATCCGTCTTGATCAGCTTTTGGACTTTCATTGTATTTTCCGTAATCGTTCCTGTCTTATCCACACAAAGCACGTCTACACGGGCAAGCGTTTCAATACATTTCATATCATGCAAAAGCACTTTTTTCTGTGCAAGACGAATTGAACTCACCGCAAGCGCCACACTTGCAAGAAGATACAATCCTTCCGGAATCATTCCGATCACCGCCGCGATCATAGATGTCACGCTTTCTCTAAATCCATCATGTTGAATGAAAAATGCCTGTGAAAAAAGAACGATTCCGATCGGGATAATAGCTACTCCTACACATTTAACAAGCTTATCAAGCGAACGAATCATTTCCGACTGTTCTTTTGACTGCATCGCTTTTGCCTGCAATGTCAATTTCGATATATATGAATCCTCTCCTACTTTATCAAGCCGCGCGTGACATTGTCCGGAAACAATAAAGCTGCCTGACATCAGTTTATCGCCTTTACGTTTTGTAATCTCATCGGCTTCACCTGTCAAAAGCGATTCATTCACCTGAACTTCTCCGGCAGATACTTCCGCATCGGCACACACCTGATCGCCGGCTTTAAAAATTACGATATCATCTACGACAAGATCTTCGGCATTGATCACCGTTCTTTTTCCGTCTCGGACAACAGAGGCGCGGGGCGCATTCAACATAGTCAGCTTATCCAGTACTTGTTTTGCTCTAATCTCCTGAATAATTCCAATCAATGTATTTGCAATAATAACCGGAAGAAATGTCAAATCTCTGAAAGATCCCACAAGACAGAGCAATACTGCAAGCACGACAAAGATTAAGTTGAAATAAGTAAATACATTTTCATGAACAATCTCTTTCGTCGTCTTTGACGGAGGTTCAACCGCCTTGTTCGTCCAACCGTGCAGCCGGTGTTCCTGAACTTGCTGACTTGTCAGTCCCTTTTTATATTCGGGATTATATCTTGTTGTCGGGAGCCGTCGTTCCTTTTTTCTTCTACCTGCAATTTTTTTCTTCTTGCCATACAGCTTTTCACCTCTGTCTCTTCTTTTGTGTCTAACTTCTTATTGCTGTTCTTTTTTATTTTCTATTCATACCGTTGTACAAGGGTAGCGTCGATGTACAGACCGTAAACGGTTCTTTCTGTACAGCGACGCTATCGCCTGCAATTTTTTAATTTTAACAGATAATCTTTATTCCTCAGAAATATGCACTTCTTTGTCTGATGCTTTTTCTTCCTCTAAAATCTGTCTGCCATCTGCCGCAAACTCTGCGCCTGATGCAGTCTCTCCATCTGAAGAAGTTCTTTCTGTGACAAGATCCGCATAAATTCGTCCCCTGTGATTGTTTCTTTCTCATACAAATATTTGGCAAGTTCATGCAATTTCCCCTGATTATCTTTCAACAGCTTTCGCGCCTTCTCATAAGACTGTTTTACCATATCTACAACCATATCGTCAATAGTTGCCGCTGTCTCAGGAGAACAACTTAAACTGCTGTCGCCTCCGAGGTACGGATTTGACTGCGTCTCAAGAGCAACCATTCCAAATCGGCTGCTCATACCATATCTGGTGATCATTGCCCTGGAAAGCTTCGTCGCCTGTTCAATATCATTTGACGCTCCTGTTGTCACTGAGCCGAATACAAGCTCCTCCGCGCATCTTCCTCCTGTCAATGTCGCAATTTTATTTTTAAGTTCTTCTTCAGTCATCAGATTACGTTCCTCTTCTTCTACCTGCATCGTATATCCGAGCGCACCCGAAGTTCTGGGAATGATCGTAATTTTTGTCACCGGAGCCGAATGTGTCTGTAATGCCGCCACCAAAGCATGACCGATCTCATGATATGCGACGATCAGTTTCTCTTTCGTCGAAAGAACACGGTTTTTCTTTTGGTATCCCGCGATCACAACTTCAATACTTTCCTCTAGATCCGACTGCACAACAAATTTTCTGTTTTCACGGACAGCCCGAAGAGCCGCCTCATTCACCATATTTGCCAACTCCGCTCCTGATGCTCCCGAAGCTGCTCTTGCAATCGCATTAAAATCCACATTATCCCCGAGTTTTATTTTTCGTGCATGCACTTTCAGTATTTCTTCACGCCCTTTAAGATCGGGAAGTTCTACAGGGATTCTCCGGTCAAAACGTCCCGGGCGCAAAAGCGCCGGATCCAATGTGTCCGGTCGGTTTGTTGCCGCAAGTATTACAACACCTTTCGACGCATCAAAACCGTCCATTTCTGTAAGGAGCTGATTCAATGTTTGCTCCCGTTCATCATTTCCTGCCATTCCGTGGCTGTCACGTTTCTTGCCGATCGTATCGATCTCATCGATAAATACAATACAAGGGGCTTTCTCATTTGCCTGTTTAAACAGATCACGCACTTTTGAAGCTCCCATGCCGACAAACATTTCCACAAAGTCAGAACCGGAAATAGAGAAAAACGGAACTCCCGCTTCCCCTGCAACGGCTTTTGCAAGAAGCGTCTTTCCTGTTCCCGGAGGCCCCACAAGGAGGGCGCCTTTCGGACATACGGCGCCGATTTCCTGATATTTCTGAGGATTATGAAGGAAATCAACAATCTCTGTCAAAAGTTCTTTTGCTTCATCTTCACCTGCCACATCGTTAAACGTAATACCCGTCGTAGACTGCACATATACTTTTGCATTGCTCTTTCCAAACTGCATAAACTGGTTTCCGCCTGCCGCTCCGCCCATCTTTTTCATGAGTTGACGTGACAAAAACTGTCCGAGGAGAATGAAAATGATCATCGGAATCACGATTGATAAGAGCATACTTAAAAACGGACTCATCTGTCGATCCGCAACTCTTCCGAACTTACATCCTGCTTTTTCCAAACGGTTTACAAGATCCGGGTCATCAAACCTCGTAGTTTCATACTGTCTGGAATCTTCACTTTTATCTGTAAAATAAATGCTTTCGCCTTCGAGCTGTACTTTCGATACTTCTTTGTTTTCTACCATCGTAAGGAACGTGCCGTAATCAACTTCCTCAACATTTCCCCCTACAATGGCAGGGAATACAAAGGAGTTAAAAAGGATCAGCACCGCAATCGCTATCAGATAATATACGATCAATGGCTTTCTTGGTTTTTGTACTTGTTTCATAAAAGTCCTCCTTTCTGTATCCCTCTGCTTCTCTTCTGTTAAACCAATCTTTTAAAGAGAGCTTTATTTTTCTTTTTTCTTCAGCGCCAGACGGATTGCTTTCAAAATCTGGATGATCGGAATATTCACTGCCGCAAGGCCGTATACGATCAAAAGCTGCGTCAAATTCAACGTCTGTACTTTAAAAATACTGTGAAGTCCCGGAATCATAACAACCATTGTCACTAATGCCAGACCTACAACAAATGCACCTATCAAATAAATATTATTTAAAAGCTTGCTTGTAAATACAACAGGTCTGTCTGATTTGCAGTTAAATCCATGGAACAATCTTGCAGAGCACAGTGTCGCAAATGCCATTGTACTTCCAAGCAATGCATTACCGCCTTTATATCCGATCAAAAATGCGATCATTGTTGTGATTCCGATTGACAGTCCTTCTGTTCCGATTTTCAGCATAAAATCTTTTGTAAGGATCGACTCGTTCATCGGTCTTGGTTTTTCTTCCATCACTTCTTTAGAGTGAGGTTCAAGTCCGAGTGCTATTGCCGGAAGGCTGTCTGTCAACAAGTTAATAAACAACAAATGCACAGGTGCGAACGGAACCGGAAGACCTGCGATAGAAGCGTAGAGCACAGCGAGAATCGCGCCAAAGTTTCCCGAAAGCAAAAACTGGATGGAGTTTTTAATGTTCCGGTAAATATTTCTTCCGTTTTCTACCGCTTTTACGATCGTTGCAAAGTTATCATCTGTCAATACCATCGCCGCTGCATCTTTCGATACTTCACTTCCGGTGATTCCCATTGCAACACCAATATCCGCCTGTTTCAGCGCCGGCGCATCGTTTACTCCGTCACCTGTCATAGATACAATATTTCCCTTTTCCTGCCATGCACGTACAATACGGATTTTATGTTCCGGAGAAACACGGGCATATACGGAAATTCCCTCTACAAAATCTTTCAATTCTTCATCGGAAAGTTTATCAATCTCCGCACCTTCACATGCTTCAGACTCATCTTCCAAAATACCGATTCTTTTCGCAATCGCCGCAGCCGTCACTTTATGATCTCCCGTGATCATAATCGGACGAATACCCGCCTTCTTACATTCCGCTACAGCAGCTTTGGATTCTTCACGCGGAGGATCCATCATTGCGATCAAGCCGATAAACGTAAGATTATATTCGTCTTCCAAAGTCAATTCCAACTCGTCTGACACTGTTTTATATGCAAAAGCAAGAACACGGAGTCCCTGTCTTGAAAATGCCTGATTTTGTTCTTCGATATTTTTTCTGTCCTGCTCCGTCATCGGACGCACTTCAGAACCGATCTGTATCTGATCCATACGAGTCAGCAACACATCGACCGCACCTTTTACGATCATCGTAGGAACATTTTCAATCGTATGCTTTGTTGACATTAACTTACGATCGCTGTCAAAAGGATTTTCACTCTCACGAGGATATTTCGTTCTTATTTCTTCCGGATCAAGTCCAAGCTTACTTCCAAGATTGATCAAAGCTGTTTCTGTCGGATCTCCGATTTCTACGCCGTCTGTATTTTTAGAATCGTTGCATAACATACTTCCGATCAACAGCCTGCTCTGGGAAGGGTCATTCAAATCTATATCTTCTGCTTTAATGCAAAGCTCATCAACATAATAATCTTCTACTGTCATTTTGTTCTGTGTCAGCGTTCCTGTTTTATCAGAACAAATGATCGATACGCTTCCGAGTCCTTCCACTGCCTGAAGTTTACGCATGATCGCATGTTCTTTCGCCATCTTCTGCGTACCAAAAGAAAGTACAATTGTAACAATAGAACTAAGCGCTTCCGGAATTGCCGCCACTGCAAGGGCTACTGCAAAAAGAAAGGCATCACCGATCTTATCGCCTCGCAAAATATTGATTCCGAATAAAATACCACAGAATACAAGGATCAAGATCGACAACTTTTGACCAAACTGATCCAGATTGATCTGAAGCGGCGTCTTTTTCTCGGAAGTTGTCTTTAACAGACTTGCGATTTTTCCGACTTCTGTCTCCATCCCGATTCCGGTTACAACAAAAGATCCCCTTCCATATGTGACAAAGCTTCCTGAATAAACCATATTCAATCTATCGCCAAGCGGAACCTCTTCTTCATTTATAATATCTACAGACTTTTCTACTCCAAGACTTCTCCTGTCAAAGCGCTCTCATCAACTTCAGGCTGGCGCTTTCCAAAAGACGTCCGTCGGCAGGAATGTAATCTCCTGCATCCAACATTACAATATCACCGACTGTTACTTCCGAAGACGGAATCGGGATAACTGTTCCGTTTCTCAGCACTTTTGCTTCCGGACCGGAAAGTTTTTTCAGGCTGGCAAGAGATTGTTCTGCTTTCACAGTCTGAACTGTTCCCAGTATTGCATTCATTGTGATTACGATTAAAATAACCGCCGTACTTCCACATCTCCCATAAATCCCGATGCAATAGCCGCAATGATCAGGATGATAACAAGAAAGTCCTTGTACTGTTCAAGAAAGATCTGAAGCACCGTCTTTTTCTTGCCCTCCACAAGCTCATTCCGACCGTATTTTTCCTGATGCTCTTTCACCTGCGATTCAGTAAGCGGTTCGGCAGAGCCGTTTAACTGCTTCATCGTATCCTCTCCGGACATTTGATAAAATGTTTTCATCTGTTTTCCTCCTTAAGATATATGAGTGTGCATTATGCACGGAGCTTTTCATCCTATAAGAAGTAATATTTCTCATACAATAAAAAAGAGACTCCTATTGCACACTAATTATGTAATGCAATAAAAGTCTCACTGTTTAATCACGATACGGATGCATATGCATCGTACTGACGACATCGCAAACGCTTTTAACAAGCGCCAGTTACTCCCTTTTACTAAACAGTAATATATCTGAAATAAAAGTATGTGTCAACGCCTTTTCTTAAATTAACAGTTTTTTCACAAACTATCGATCAAAGCTTTTACTTTCCTGGCAGCATGTTCTAAACGAATAAAAAATGAAAATATCTTATTTCCTATATTAACATACTCCCTGCGCTGTCATTGCATCTGCAACTTTCTCAAATCCGGCAATGTTGGCTCCTACTACATAGTTACCTTTAAATCCGTATTTTTCAGCTGCATCAGCCATGTTATGGCAGATATTTACCATGATCGACTGCAGTTTCGCATCTACTTCTTCAAATGTCCAGCTTAAGCGCTCGCTGTTCTGGGACATTTCCAGAGCAGATGTTGCGACACCGCCTGCATTTGCTGCTTTTCCCGGTGCGAAGAGGACTCCGTTCTCCTGAAGGTATTCTGTTGCTTCCATCGTAGTCGGCATATTAGCGCCTTCTGCAACTGCCATACATCCGTTTGCAACAAGCATTTCTGCATCTTCAAGATGAAGTTCATTCTGTGTTGCGCATGGAAGAGCGATATCAACTTTCACAGACCATACTCCTTTTCCTTCGTGATATTCGGAATTCGGACGATATTTTTTATACTCTGTCAGTCTTGCACGATTTACTTCTTTAATTTCTTTCAATGCTGCAAGATCAATTCCTTCCGGATCATATACCCATCCTGTAGAATCACTTACTGTCACTACTTTTGCTCCAAGTTCCTGTGCTTTTTCCGTCGCATAAATTGCAACATTACCTGAACCTGAAACTGCAACTGTCTTTCCTGCCAGTTCTTTTCCGTTGATCTTAAGCATCTCCTGTGTCAGGTATAACAGACCATATCCTGTCGCTTCTTTTCTTGCAAGAGAACCGCCGTAACTTAAGCCTTTTCCTGTAAGAACGCCTTCGTAAACGCCGCGGATTCTCTTATATTGACCGAACATATATCCGATCTCTCTTGCGCCTGTTCCGATATCTCCTGCCGGAACGTCTGTATCTGCGCCGATATATTTACAGAGTTCTGTCATAAAACTCTGACAAAATGCCATAACTTCTCTGTCGGATTTGCCCTTTGGATCAAAATCACATCCGCCTTTACCGCCTCCGATCGGAAGTCCTGTAAGGGAATTTTTAAATATCTGTTCAAATCCGAGGAACTTAATGATACCAAGATTTACTGAAGGATGAAGGCGAAGTCCGCCTTTATACGGTCCTATTGCACTGTTGAACTGTACGCGGTATCCTGTATTAACCTGAACCTGTCCGTTGTCATCTACCCACGGAACACGGAACTTAATCTGTCTTTCAGGTTCGACGAGTCTTTCAAGAAGAGCTTCTTTACGGAACTTTTCCTCATTTGCTTCAATTACAACACGAAGAGATTCAAGAACCTCTTTTACTGCCTGATGGAATTCCGGTTCTGCCGGGTTTTTCTTCACAACTAAATCAATTACCTCATCAACGTATGACATCTCAAATTACCTCCTGAATGAATTTACGGATCATATCCGACATAGAATTTTTTCTACTCGTACATTTTAAAAGGAAAATGAAAGATTGTCAACGTAAAATTTCAATTTTTTGCCTTTATTACATATAATATATCCTATTTTGAAAGAAAAACATCTTGTTTTATTCATTTTGGGCGCTATATAATTTAATCAGATTCTTTCTTCCATAACGAAAAACAGGATGCCGTCGGCATCCTGTTTAAGTGCACTTATTAATTATATTTACGTTTTCTAGCAGCTTCAGATTTTTTCTTACGTCTTACGCTTGGTTTTTCATAGTGCTCCCTTTTGCGGATCTCCTGCTGAATACCAGCTTTAGCACAGTTTCTTTTGAATCTGCGTAAAGCGCTATCTAACGTCTCGTTTTCTTTAACGATTACATTTGACATAGTCTCACACCTAACCTCCCCTCCAGCCTTGTATTGTGCATAATACGACTGTTCGGTATTTTTATTGCACTAATAAAGATTATAACATATTTTTTTCTCCCGTCAACTATTTCCGAGCAAAAACTTCATAAAAGCTTATAAAAAATGCATTTTTCTATATTTTTACAAAATAAAACTATTCTTTGATCTGTTCTGCAAGAACTTCTTCCGCTTTTTTCAATGCATCCTGGATTCCTGACGGATTCTTTCCTCCCGCCTGCGCCATATTCGGACGACCACCGCCGCCGCCTCCGACACATCCTGCGATCGCTTTCACAAGATTTCCGGCGTGAGCGCCTTTTTTCATCGCTCCGTCTGTCGCAGTAGCCATCAGACTGACTTTACCATCGCTTCCTGATGCAAGGACGACAACTCCGTCTCCTAATTTTTCTTTCAACTGATCGCCAAGTTCTCTAAGTCCGTTCATGTCAACGCCCTCGATCTGCGCTGCCAAAAGTTTTATTCCTTTTACTTCTTTCACCTGATCCAGTACGTCTCCTGCCGCACTTTGAGCGATCTTACTTTTCAGACTTTCCACTTCGCTGTGTAATGTTTTGTTTTCAGCAATCATATGATGAATCTTATCTGATAAATTGTCAGGCGTTGCTTTTAAAAGCGCTGCCGCATTTTTCAATTTTTCTTCTGTCTGCGCATAATATTTCATCAGCCCTTCTGAAGTCAAAGCCTCAATTCTGCGAACTCCTGCCGCCACACCTGTCTCTGAAACAATTTTCAGAGCCATAATCTCCGATGTGTTATTCACATGAGTTCCGCCGCAAAATTCAATAGAATAATCTCCCATATTCACGACACGGACTATATCACCGTATTTTTCTCCGAACAGAGCCTGCGCTCCTGTCTTTTTTGCCTCTTCGATCGGCATATTTTTTAATATCTACATCGTATGCTTTTGCAATACTTTCATTGACAAGTTTCTCAACCTGTGTGATCTCATCTTCTGTCATCGCCGAAAAATGTGTAAAATCAAAGCGAAGTCTGTCTTCATTTACGCTTGATCCTGCCTGTTCTACATGACTTCCCAACACTGTACGAAGTGCTTTTTGAAGAAGATGAGTTGCGCTATGATTCCTTGCTGAAAGAGCACGCTTTTTCGCATCCACTTCCAGCACTACTTTATCTCCGGATCTGATCATTCCCTTTGTCATAACTCCGACATGACCGACTTTTCCGCCGAGCAATTTCACTGTATCTTCTACTTTAAATTCACCTTCTGCAGTACGGATATATCCTGTATCCGCCTCCTGACCTCCGCTTGTCGCATAAAACGGGGTCTCCTGAACAAAGACCGTACCGTGCTCTCCTTCAGATAATGCGTCCGCAATCTCCGTTTCCGTTGTAAGAACAGTCACGTCTGATTCCCATGTAAGATGTTCATATCCGACAAATTCACTTGTCACATTCGGATCGATAGACTCATATACTGTTACATCAGCTCCCATATAATTCGTCACTTCACGGGCGTCACGGGCTTTTTTTCTCTGAACTTCCATGGAGCTTTAAATCCATCTTCATCCACACAGAGTCCTTTTTCTTCCAAAATTTCTTTTGTCAGATCGAGAGGGAATCCATATGTGTCATACAGCGGAAAGCATCTTCGCCGTTTAATATCTTTTCTTCTTTTTTCTCCATATCAGAGATCATCTCTGCCAAAATTCCAAGTCCCTGATCTATTGTTTTATTGAACTGCTCTTCCTCTTTGGAAATCACGTTCAAAATAAATTCTTTCTTCTCCTCCAGCTCCGGATACCCGTCTTTTGATCCCGCAATGACAGTTTCTGCAAGCTCCGGCAGGAATCCTTTGTGAATGCCGAGAAGTCTTCCATGACGGCAGGCTCTTCTAAGCAGACGGCGAAGAACATAACCGCGGCCTTCATTAGACGGCATAATTCCATCTGAGATCATAAAAGTCACAGAACGGACATGATCTGTAATGACGCGGATCGAGACATCATTGTTGTACTCTTCCCCGTATTCTTTTTCCGCAAGGCGCATACGTGATCACGAAGCGCTTTAATCGTATCAA
>ENA-OQCP01000893-OQCP01000893.1-human-gut-metagenome-genome-assembly--contig:-NODE-893-length-12477-cov-8.496437_pt1 | contig 12477 bp, 19 predicted proteins | sample MGYA00242760_ERZ504583 | MGnify/ENA primary metagenome ERZ504583 (study PRJEB26092, sample SAMD00036308) | human gut metagenome | host: Homo sapiens | study: EMG produced TPA metagenomics assembly of...
TTTGGTTACAGACAACGCCCGTGACTAGCTGTCTTGAGAAACTGCAACTGTAAACGATTTATCTTCGTTGATCTCAAATGACTCGGTTCCATGGAAGTCAGTGATCGCGTTTCGTATTTTGTTGGGCAACCTGAGCTTTTCCTCTGAGCAAAAGTGTCGATAAAAATAAAAAGAGCTTTTAAAAGAGAACGTTAGGTCATCGGCATATCGCGTGTATTGATAATGATACTCATGCGATAGATGCATAAGCTGTTTGTCCATGCCAAGGCAAACCATGTTCGAAATTAAAGGGGATGAGGAGCTCCCTGAGGGAGCCCTTTTGGTGTGGCGACAAGTCTAGAAATGCAGAATGCAACTTCAGGGGTGAGACCTAACTTCTTCGAAACAAGAAGGCCATATACCCGTTTAGATGAGATTGAAGGAAAGAAATCCTTAATATCAATGCCAGCAATTACTTGTGAGCCAATATGGGTCTCAGCATTTGTTTGTATTGATCGACCCTTTACAAAACCGTGCACACAAGGCAAAGGGTTGTAGCTTTTTTCTAGCTCTTTAGCGATAATTCGTTGAACCTTTTTTAAATCAGATCTTGGGATTAATAGCTCTCGATAGCCGCCATTTCTTTTAGGAATCAATTTATTTCTGTATAGGTCATACATGGAGGATGAATTGACAAAGAAATCAAGCTTTTCTATAGACAGGCCAAGAAACCCTGCCAGATCTGTCTTCGACTGCAGCTCGTTGAGCATCAGATTTTCCTTAAAGTTGATAGCCGGTTCCTCCGTAGAGTCGTACTTAATAGACACGTAGCAGAATATAATGTGCAAACAACACATATCCGATTGCGATGCGCAAACGCTAATTCGAACCGGCTATGAAGTGTATTTTACCAGTCATCCATTTGATGCAAATTCAAAATTAGGTAACTGTGTCAAATCAGGAACCCTGAATACAGGAATGACCCCTAAGGCCGAAGGTGCCTTCTGCATTGATAATTGAACATCGTTCGCAACTAATAGACGGTCGATGCATTTTGAGCTAATGAAGCGAGGCGAGGCACCTCTTCACCGGTCTTCTACAGATAGTTCAAGAAGAGGGAGTGGAACTCAAGACCCGGCGGCGGAATCAATACGCATGCAATCATGGGCGGGATCGCGCTCAACGCGGTCAAAGTCGACATATGCAAGGTCGACATACAGCGGCTCCCTGGGGCGGATCGCAGGTAAAAATAATTCACCGGGGACTAAGCTCAATATTGGCGGTACCATTTCACGGTACTTGGTGGTGCCTAAGCTAGAAAATTCAAAAAGTGTTTCAGCAATAATATGCTGCACCTAGAAACACTATTCCCGGAAAAAGCAGTGTAAAGGTAGCAGTAATCCAGTTGTTGTCGCCGGTTTTGAGAAGAGCTAAAGTTGTCGCGGTGGCAGTCTTGGGCTTGGACGACGTGGCCACCGTGGCCTGGTCGTTGTGATTGTCTTGGGCGCTGCGTTCGTGGGCTTCGCTACGAGGTCCGTCAACTACCAAGCACCGGGCTGCCCTGCAACATGACCGGCACCGCCAGCAGGCTAGCCCGCCCTGCCACCCACGCGCCGCATCCATCGGTCTCCACACAGCCGGTGGCGTGGCCACAACGTCCAATCACCACATACGCGGCCACGGCCCCCGGCAGCATCTACCCACCTCAGCACCAAAGACCCCGCCGGAAGGCACCACAAACCGCGCAGACACAAGCGAGCCGCCCGTGCGCGCAACGCTGCCATCGGCACCGGTCGTATCCAGCCACGAGGCATCGACGGTGTAACGTCCAACGCGAACGCCTGTGAAACGTTATCATGCACTGGGGGCTCGTCGCCGTCAGGTCCCGGTACCGCGAAGTGCCTGGTTGCCCCACACTTCCATGTCGCATAGCGTGATGACCGCATCGGTCGCATGCGACTATATCACGGAGTTTTGCCCGGTAAACGTCAGCACCATGTCGCCATCTGCGCCGATGGCCTCAGCCACGTAGCCGTTAAACTCCAGGTGGTCAGCATCGGTCCAGGCCCATCCGGGGCCCGACACGCTCGGCACGTAGTATGCTTCCGGCAGGAAAAACGCGAATTACCCTCAGCTGCACAGGTTAAGTCGATACCGCTTGTAAATCAAGACGCCTTCAACCTAAGCAGTTGAAGGCGTCATCTTCGCGAGCATTATTTATATTGCATTGGTCGTGCTCTGCAACCAAGATCTTCGCGGTAGTCGTTCTTTTGATTTCATTGGTCGCGCCTTACGAACAAAAACTGAGTAAAGCATACAGACGAATGGAATGAGTAGCAAGGCATGCCTAATTGCCATTCATCAGCTTGCATGAGCATTTCAAAATTAAACCGCCTATGCAGCGAGCATGGGAACATAGGAGTCTTGATCGACGCCCCAAATGATTGGAGTAAGTCCGTAGTTTTTGCAAGCTTCGATAGACTCGGGGGAGACAACACCATCTTTAGTGTTGGTGGAGTTGAGAAAAACGACTCCTTCGCAATCGTTGCGTGCCGACTTAATGTCTTCCCATCCAAATAATGCATTTTGAATGCCTTGCTTACCAGGATTATTTACCGTTTTAATAAGGCGCATGGGTCTTCTCTTGTTTTTACCAATTGCATAGTCAAATTTAAACGAAAGTCCGGATCGGCCCTGGAAAGACGGGCCAGGAACATAAGGGATTTCATTATCAAGCAGCCAATTGCCGACATCTTCAGTGAAGAGGTTTCTCACACTGCTTTGAGATAACAAGAACATATCATCAACAGAGGCCATAGCCTGAAGAAGCATATTCATCTTCATAGGAAGGTCAGATCCGGAAGCCGTTATACACAGTTCGCCTTTTTCTTCCTTTACCGAAAAGCCAGAAAGAATCGAATTGAGCTTATCGATTCGCTGTCCTTTCATGGTGAATCCAGACAATTCAAGATCATTGATGGTTTCACCAAGATCAGAAATGACATAGCCGCCTGCTGGGTCATCACCCAGATAAACCGCATGCAATCGTTGTTTCGATTGAGCATGGGGGTGGAGATGCAGACGCCATTACCTTGCTGGACCGGGACCATATTTGCCTCTACGAACTTGGCGTATGCGCTGATAAAGCCTCGAGCCTGATCTACGTTCATCTCACACCCCCAGAGATAGCTCTACTTTAAGCTTGTCTGTAATATTACAAGTTTCCTGAAATGACCAAAAGAGTGATGCAAAATCGTCGTTCAGAGGTTTCAGAATATTTTGACCTGGGATGCCACAAGCCCATTTGGCGCCGTATCCGTCTATATCAAAATGGACATGAGTACCAAGGACCAGCGATCCGTCTGGATTTCTGTGACGAAGGACCTCGGGATTATCACTATAATCAAGACGAATTAATGGACGATCCGATACGCGTGTCTGCATGGTGCTTTTTCTGTCAGCGGAAAGTCCAAGGATTAAGGAAGAACTTCTTTTATTCTCTGTAAGATCAAGATAAAACTTAAGGGCTTTATTCTCGTTAGCAACGAGTTCGATTAGCGTTTTACCTCCAGGCGTAGGCCATTGTTTGCGATATTGCATATCACGCACATCTTTGGCCATCAAGATGTATTCGCGAGCAGTTGGATTCAAGTCGTTCCAGCTGAAGATATTCACAGCAGTTCCAATCCTTATGGCTATTGCCCAGTAATCTCATCCTATGATAGATGCTCGCTGGGACAGATATTCGAAAATGTAGCGGAAGCGTTTCCCGCAGGGGCTTTCTTCGTTATGTGTGTATCACTTTGGCATAACAAAAGGTATCGATGCGCCGGCAGTTGCAAGGTTGAACCCAGGAGTAAAAATTTCTCGGTCCCAAGAGCCTGCCCTCATTCGGGAACTGAACTAAATCCATCCCAAGCCAAACGATGCTTTGGTAGAAATTATATCATCATGAGCCTCGTGAATATCGTAGCGAGGTAGCACGCGTGAGATGGTGAATGATATGTCGGCAAGCGCAATCATGGCCAATTTTAACTAACTGACTGCATGAGATACAATCGCCGACTGTTGGTTGGCCTCTAATGGAGACAATTCCGGAAGTGCGGGATAAAACCGAGATCTGCTGACCAGCCCACGGTTTTACGCTTTCGCGACCTGTGGTTTTGTTGATAAATAGCGGGTTACGGTCGACAGGTTCTGCTTTCCCCGCACTTCCGAAAAATTAGTGTTTCAGCAGCGGCGTACGGCGACGAGCAGCACTGTCCCCAGCAGCAAAAGCGCCACGGACGCGGCGATCCAGCAGTTCTCGCCGGTCTTGGGGAGCGTGGCGGTTGTCGTGGTAGCCGTCTTGGGCTTAGTGGTCTTGGCGACCGTGGTCTTGGTTACTGTCGTTGTTGTCTTGGTTGTCGCGGCCGCGGGTTTCAGCGCGGGATTTGCCGTGGGCCCTGTGGTGGGCTCTCCGGCAGCGGGGCTAGCATCGGTGGGAGACTTTTCCACGCTATCGCCCGGTACCTCGCCCCCGTTGGTCTCCCCCGCCGGGGGCGTGGCAACATCGGGCTCAACCACCACATGCGGTGCCACCGCACCGGAGGCATCTACCACGCCACCAGCACCAAAGGCTCCGCCGGCAGGCGCCACAAAGCGCGCAGATACAAGCGACCCGCCCAAGCACGCAACGCCGCCATCGGCGCCGGTCGCATCAAGCACGAGGCATCGACAGAAAGCTGGCATCCAGCCGCGCCAGCACCAATACCCGCGTCTTGCAGATACACGCCGTAGGCGAGCACACCCGCTCCGGACCCTGCGCCTACGGCAACGACGCGCCCGCCGCCGCGCACGGCTATGTCGCCTGCGATCACGCCGGCGACCGCCTCGTCCGTAATATCGGCCCCGTCTGCCCGGGCATCGACGGTGCACCCGTCCACCACAAGCACCTGCGAAGCGTGGATCCCGCACTGCGAGCCGTGGCCGACAGGGCGCCGGTGCCGCGAAGCGCCAGGTTGCCCCACACCTCCATGCCGCACAGCGTGATGTCCGCATCGGGCGCATGCGACTCCGTCACGGAGTTCTGCCCGGCAAGCGTCAGCACCAGGTCGCCCTCGGCGCCGATGGCCTCGCCCGCGTAGCCATTAAGCTCCAGGTGGTCGGCATCGGTCCAGACCCAGCCGGGGCCCGACACGCCCGGCTCGTAGTACGTCGCGCCCGCGATGATGAGGCTCTCCGCGCCAGCGGCATAAGAAGCCAGCCCAGCAAAACGCATAGGCAGGCCATGGCAACAATCGGAATGTAATGACGGCTGGTGTGGGACTTGGCAGCAAACATACCTGCTCCGATCTTCGCAGGAGCCAATAGAATGTGCACCAGAAAATGCCCTGGTAGCAGCAATTTATAGTTTAGCGAGATCAATGCGGGAGCAAAGAGAAATCGTGTGGGCAATGTCCACAATTAGGTGTAAATCGTTTTGCCAGTCGGTGAAAGGAGGGATCAACGGATTAGATATCCATCTTATTAAAGTCGATGGAATATCCCATGGACTTGAGTTCTTTCAAGAGGCCGAACTCCCAACTGTCTGTTCCGGTATAAACGACGCCCTGTAGATCGGAGGGAATCTCGATACCTTTGTCAACAAGAATTGCAACGTTTTCCCTGCCAAGCCGACCAATAAAGTATCCGGCTTCAAATACAACATTTTGTCTAGCCCTGGGCTTTTCCGACTGTTCTGCCTGGCTCTTCCTTCGTCGTCCGCCGTAAAAAGGCATACCGCTCCTGCTGCATCGCCTTCAATTTCCAGCTTTTCGATGATTGTCTTGCCCTGATTTGACTGCTCGTTTAGGACAACCGCCGTCAGGCCCTGCCTTTCGATGATTCTCGCGACCCTTTCTCTAAGCTCTCCGTTGTGACCATGAACGATAAATACCTTCGAATAATCTCCAACATTTGCAGTCGATCCGGTTTCCCCTTCGTCTGAAAACTCATCAAGGTATGTCTCCAGCACAGCTTTTGCACTGCGCAGGCCGTCCGCACAGGCTTCAACGAAAGCCGAGTCGGGCGTACCGGAGGTGAAGAAAGACAACGAGTAGCTGATTTTGTTAAAGCTTTTAAATTCGTAGCTGTCTTTTCCAAATCGCCTAATTAAAAGCCTGTCCGCCCTTGTCTTCCATGCTTTAAAGTCAGGCGAACTAGAGCTGATGTATTTCTTTGAAAGTTCGTCTGCTGTTTCGCACAACTGCTGCAAAATTTCAAAATCAGACATTAAGCCTTCTTTCTATAACCAATAACGGAGCTAAGAAGCATCTTATTCCAATGAGCGGCCAAATCTCTTTACTGTTTCCTCGGTGCCCCTATCGGAGATGGACTTGCCCAGTGCGAACTCAATAGCGTCCAGCAAAGCCATGACGCGAGCTTTGAAATAGGCATCAAAGTCATCATTAATGAACGCATCCCAGTCAATGAGATTCGATTCGATGACGGAGTTCACAGTGTTCGATGTCAGCTTTCTTAACGAATTTCGCTGAGTAGACGCTGGGGGCCGCGCCTCCAATTTCTGTGCCCGAATAGGAGTACGAGCACGTCGGTCAAGATGCATTCGGTGGTCAACATGGCGGGATCTATCTGCGAGCGGAAAACAAGCGGCGCTGCTAATGGTAGCGCCGCTCGCATCATCAAAGAAGAATCGTTATCGATTGTCTCTGGGACTTTTCGTTCAAAACCAGAGCATGTCGACTACTGCTTATCGAAGTACATCCACCCTACAGGCTGCATTAGATCGTAATAATCGACGGGCGTTTTGAAGCGAATCCTGCCCAAATAACCACGCTTTTCAGCAACCAACTGCATCTGTCTGCGTCACGGCAAACTCTTTGAATTGGCGTTGCGGCAAGTTTGTCTTAAGAAAATAAGGCTGTTAAGACAAACCCATTTTGACGTTTACGTAACGTCGACCATCGATCAAGCCGTATTATTCGGAGTTAGAATTATCGCCCCACGACGCTGAGCCGGTGACCATCCAATGATTTTTGGCATCGATATAGACATCGCCAATCTGATTGTCCAAGCATTCATCGGACTCGTTACCTTGGTGGCCTTGATTGTCGCATTCTGGCAAGGCAGCCAGAGCAAAAGGAACAGGGAGGACGACATCAAGCGGCATCAGCCATCCCGCATATCGGCATGGTACGAAGGGGATCGAAACCGAACTGATCAGCCCGAGGACAATCGGTTCGTCTGGCAATTCGTCGTGCTTCGAAACGAAAGCGAGTCCCCCGTCTACGACGTAATCGTCACCTGCGTCGGGATTAGCGGGGCCGGCCCCTCTTTCAAAGGTGAGGATAACCGCCCCGCTTATCCCAACCGCGTCTGCGTCGGCACGCTTCCTCCTGGAGCATGGTGCATATGGCTCCCGACGGAAGGGCACGGAATGGGAGTACGCACGGCACCCGAAACGGCTTTCACCGACGCAAGCGGAACTTCATGGGTTCGGCGGGGCAACGGAAGGCTCGAGGAGATCCCTATGGAGCCAACCTCGTTCTACAGGCTGCCCCTTCCCTTGACCTGGCACGGATGCAAGAAGCTGACCGAGTAACCCCTTGGCATCGTCGTTTCAGGCATTGGGTTTTCCGGACTGGGACGCGAACTTCCCCAGATGTTCCGGATAACGGGAAAGTCAGAACTATTCGGGTTTGCGAGGCGGGATCGAGAGAGCGACTCCGCCCTATTATTTCGATGCGTCCATGAATTGAAGTGAGATCGGCATCATCACCTCGAAGCACTTACATACAGATCCATATGGCAAAGGCAGCAATTCGCCACCTTGGTTGCAGCAGCGGAGGTTATTACTCAGGATACAAGCGGAAGTAGCCAAATAGGCGCTGGCGCAACCGAGACGCAGCCAGAGAAGGGTGACATGAGAGTTGTTTCAGAGGATTGGGGTGATATGGATGAAGTTGACTGGTAAGTGCATCTCCAGGTTCAACGGATGGCTGATCAAGGCCGTCTTTAGGTTCACGTAGGGATCCGCTTTTGCTGACAAACAAACACGTGATTGATTTATGGCTTCCAGACGCTTAGCGTGTCTGGAAGCTCATTTATTTTATTGTCAGCAACCACGAAGCCAGCGCTGAACCTCGCCCTAGTAATTGCAACATAGAGCTTGGAGCGTGTCTGCGGCTTCAGATCCGTCGAGGCATCTTGCAACCAAGAGCCATATCGGCAACTGGATAAATCAAAACATGGTCATATGTTCGGCCTTTTGCTTTGCCGAAGTTGCAGATCGATGAAGCGTTCGCGGTCTGAGTGGCGACGCTACGTCTCAAAATCACTGGATCCAAAAACTCGCAATACCTTTGCGCAAGTGACTCTGGAATGGCCCAAACTCCATTATGGGTTTCATTTGAGGCGGCGCGCAAAGATGCGGTTGGTGAAAACTCCGGATAAACCATGTTTGCGAATCGCCATTCTTGATTTGCTGCTTTTTCGTTATCTTGTCTATGCAATGCAACTGAAACGCATCGGTGTCTCATCTGCAAATACTCGTAGGGCGATAAATGATTATTTAGCCGATCCTTCTTCGGATCCGAAAAGCAAACCGTCCTCATTTGGTAAACAGCCCCGTTCGACGCATTCCAAGATTAGCGCTTGCAATAATTTTGCAGAATCGGAAACACAAGACTCAGAAGGTTGTTTTCCCTCATGAACGGCTTCTGACCTTGCTCTATATAGTTTCTTTATTTCTTGCTGTTTTTGCTTGCCTCCTCCAAGAAACAAAGCTGCGAGAGTACTGACACGAAAAACAAGTTCGCTCCGGACTCCAAACAATGACTCAATCCCAGCCCATATAATCGCCATTTGAACTGAAGGTCGAAGCGATTGCTTGTAGCTCCACAAGGAATTCACCGCGGTCTCAAATCGCGTGTTTTTATCAAACAGTTCCCATGCGTCCCGATAATGCTGTCTTATCCACTGCTTCTCTGAATCGTTGATCACTTTCAATTTTCTTGGAATGAACAACCTTGTAGAAAGAACAACATTGATTGCCGAGCATGGCGAAAAATCTTCTGTCCGCGAATCGCTCTGAACATGCCAATACAATTCGCAATTCAAAAGCGCGGACAATAGAACTATTGCAGATTGGGCATTCCAAACTCGAACTGCAAGCTCTTTGCCCTCTCCAACAACGCGCAACTGAGCTGTAGTTTCCTAAGGACGGCAATCAAGACACCTAAATCGGTCTCATCTCCGCTGCCATATTTCATCACAGAATTTATCATGTCGTCCGGCGAGGCCTTGCACGTGGCCGGCAATAGAGAGAGGTGTTGCGTAAGCGGCAGCTCTTCGTCTATGGTTAATCCCATTAGGTATAGATATGAAGCAGCAGCCGATTCATTTACAACAATCATCATCTTCGCCCCCCTGCCATAGCGCTCTATACCTAATCCATCCGAACAGCGCCAAACTGAGAGACGTCGATTTCGCCCTACATGAGTTTGGGAAGCAATGCGTCACGCAGTTCGCCAAGAGCCTACGACTTGAGTATATTAGCCTATATGAGCTCAAGAATACCATTGAGCGTCGAAGTCGTTCTTTCTATTGCACAAGCTGGAGCAAACGGGACGTTCATCGACTTAATGATTTTTAATGCAAGCTTGGTCTGAACGGCACCAACAGTTCCAAGCCTAATAGCTTCCATGCCCATTGAGCTACGAAGAAAGAAATACGACCACGCCGCAAAGTCGCCTTTAAACGAAGTAAGTTTGTTGCAATTCTCTGTGAGGTTTGCCTCATCGAGCGTTTTTCCGATATACGCCGTAAGGCCAATCGTTCCGACAACGGAAACAATTAGATCGCCAGTGTTGACAACGTAGCGCGAAATATTAGATCGTGTTTCATCGTCGATATATAGCATTTCCGAAGTGAGTAAGAGAACAGAAGCGTTGTTTAAGTCGCGGACTCGAATATATGGATGAGAGTTTGCCTCTGCAATTAGCTCTGAACCTTTAGGGAGCCTCTAACCGCCCTTGACTTCGCAGAATGACTCGACTGAACGGTAATGATTTTCTCGCTTGTTCTCTTCAATTGTTTGAGCAAAAAGGGCTTCTCCGAGTTCAGCTAAATAATCATTTACCGGAACATAGGCCTGCACTTCAGAATTGTTTCCATCGAACCAAGGGGAAAGGAGCCCCCGGTGGAAGCGATGATCAATATGGTTCTAACACAGATGTAGCCGGTTCTAGACTATCTGCAGATAAAGCAATCTTAAAAGCAGTGCTCGAAAGCACTATGTGTAGCCATGCCGAAAGCAGCGTGCCCAGCAACTCGAGTCTACTCGGTCTCTTCCTTACCGACAAGGAAGTCGAGGGGTGCTCTCCGAGAACAATCGCGTACTACGAAAGCACCCTCAAACCATATGAGGCATGGATGGAAGAGAAGACGATGCTGAGCGAAGACGGCCGAATCGTCAGGGTGGACAACCCATGGTGTTCGTTCTACATCGACACCGAGCTGGCACCTGCGCTAGACGAGAGCAGGTGCGGGAAATGGATGTTCTACTTCAACGATATCGAGTTCGCGGAGGAAGTCTGCCGCAAGGCGGCCCTCGGAATGGTCGTCGCGGAATGCAAGCACAGCTCATTCAAGTCCGTTATCGAGAACGGCAGAGGCGTCGCCTGCTTCTACCTGACTTGGACGACGTCGAAGCACATCGCCGCGTTGTCGCATTCATGTTGGAGCATGGCCTGGTTCGGAAGACGAAGTCGGGGAAGCTGTATAACATCGGCTTCAAGTTGGATGACCAGGCACGGGCGGGAGAATATGGACCGGTTTCAAGGCACGAATCACGTTGAGCGATCGCTCGAATTAGGCGAATTTTACCTGCGAAGAACAATGAAGGGCGGGGGTGTATCGCTAATGCCGAACACCCCCGCCCTCGACGCGGTTAAAATAGCGAATGATTGAAGCGGATCAGCCTGGTTCCGCCCTCTCCCCTAGTCCCGTTTAAACAGGTCCTCGTGTACGCCTTGTCCGACACGTCCGCGAGCTCGTCGCTCCAACGGTTGGCAACGATCATGTCGCAGCCGGCCTTGAAGGCCTCCAGGTCGTGCGTGACCTCGGAGCCGAAGAACTCCGGCGCGTCCAGCGTGGGCTCGTAGACCACCACGGGCACGCCCTTGGCCTTCACGCGCTTCATGACGCCCTGGATGGAGCTCGCGCGGAAGTTGTCGGAGTTGGACTTCATCGTCAGGCGGTAGACGCCCACGACCGGCTTCTCCTTGCCGGCGTACACGCGGTCCCACACCATCTGCAGCACCTCGTCGGCCACGAAGTCCTTGCGGGTGCGGTTGGCCTCCACGATGGCCTCGATCAGGTTCTGCGGCACGTCCCTGTAGTTGGCCAGCAGCTGCTTGGTGTCCTTGGGCAGGCAGTAGCCGCCGTAGCCGAAGCTGGGGTTGTTGTAGTGGCTGCCGATGCGCGGCTCCAGGCAGACGCCGTCGATGACATCGCGGGTGTTGAGGCCGCGGACCTCGCAGTAGGTGTCGAGCTCGTTGAAGTAGGCCACACGCAGCGCCAGGTATGTGTTGGCGAAGAGCTTGAGGCCTCGGCCTCGGTGGTGCCCAGCACGAGCTCGGGGATGCCCTTCGAGCCGTCGGCGTTGACGCGATCGAGCTCGGCGGGGTCGGCGCCCTGCGCGAGCAGGCCGGCGAACTTCTCGGCGGCCGCGACGGCCTCTGGGTCGTCCTTGGGCGCGCCTACCACGATGCGGCTGGGATGCAGGTTGTCGTAAAGAGCTTTGCTCTCACGCAGGAACTCCGGGCTGAAGAAGATCTTGGAATCGCCCAGCCTCTCGCGAAGGCCCGCGGTGTAGCCGACGGGATGGTCGACTTGATGACAATCCAGGCGTCCGGGTTCACCGAGCGCACGGCGGCGATGGCGGCCTCGACGGAGCTCGTGTCGAAGAAGTTCCTGTCCGAGTCGTAGTTGGTGGGCGTGGCGATGACGGCGTAGTCGGCGCCCGCATAGGCCTCGGCCACGTCCACGGTGGCGCGCAGGTCGAGCTGCCGCTCCCCCGCCTTGGCCTCCGCCAGGAAGCGCTCGATCTCGTCGTCCTGGATGGGCGATACGTAGCTGTTGATCTTCTCGACCTTCTCGGGCACGATGTCCAGCGCGTGCACCTCGTTGTGCTGCGAAAGCAGGACGGCGAGGGACAGGCCGACGTAGCCGGTTCCGGCGACGGCAATCTTCATTTTCTTCTCCGATTCGAATCGGGTATTAAAGTTAGGCATTAGTACGCATCGCTTCCGTTGAAGACCTCCAGAACCGTGAGGAGGACGATCTTGAGGTCCATGACGATTCCGCGCTTGGCTATGTACTCGAGATCACGGCGGACCATGCCGTCGAACCCGGTGGAGTTTCGCTCCGTCACCTGCCAGAGCCCCGTAATACCTGGCTTCACTGCTAGCCTCTGCAGGTCGTACTCGGTGTACTCAGCGACCTCGTTGGGCAGCG
>ENA-OQCP01000894-OQCP01000894.1-human-gut-metagenome-genome-assembly--contig:-NODE-894-length-12476-cov-3.010851_pt1 | contig 12476 bp, 14 predicted proteins | sample MGYA00242760_ERZ504583 | MGnify/ENA primary metagenome ERZ504583 (study PRJEB26092, sample SAMD00036308) | human gut metagenome | host: Homo sapiens | study: EMG produced TPA metagenomics assembly of...
TTCACGGTATATCGTACTATTGGATAGCTCCATGCGCGTCTTGATGATCTCGCTGATTTTCTCGGCGTCGCTGTCGGGTTCGGTCAGCCCAACGATCTGCCCGTCATCCGCCATGCCGAAAATAAGCGCGCCGCCCAGCGTGTTCGCAAAGCGCTCATGCTCTTGCACCAGCTTTTGCGCGAACTATCGGTGCTTTAATTATACAACTTGGCAGGGTCGGTTTGCAATCGTAAGTTGTACTCTCCGGTGGTAAGTTGTACGCATGGCCGTAAGACCATAGCGGGATGAATCCAATTTTTTGTAGTTTTACGGATAGGATACGATAGTATATTAGTATTTTATTTATTTAATTATTTATTTGTGCAGGATTTACCTGTACAGGGAAATCCCGTTCAGGTAAATGCCTTTGCGGTAAAATAAAAATCCCCGGAAAACGGGGAATTTGGGGCAATATTTGGCTGGGAGGGCACGCTCCGACGCGGTGTGAATGCGCCTAAACAAGGGCGTTTCTCGCGGTGACAGGGGCGGTGTGCAGGGATGGTGTAGAGTTGGCTTGCGTACAACTTCTTGCTAGAGAGTAAAATTTCATCACCAGTTCGTTGGGCTTTTCACTTGCGTGAACCCTGTGATATGAGTATGCAGGACATTGTGACGATGCTTTGTCCCCGACCAGTGTGTGTATGCCACGGAGCACAGGATCCCATTTATCCTGTTGATAGTGTTCAACAGGTAATAGATCGAGCTGAGCAGGTTTATCGTGACGCTGGGTGCACCGACCATTTCCAATCTGCCATTTTCCCTAACGCTGGTCATGTGTTTGAGGAAGAACAACAGAAATATGCAATCGATTTCTTGAATAAATGGCTCTAATAATTTCTAGGCGTATTTGCGTTGGGTAATCCTATGATTGTGTGGACTTTTCTAGTTTACGGTGTAAATCACAATAAATTTAGGAGGCCGCATATGGAAAAACGTAAGGAAATCACGCAGAAAATGGAAACTGTTGCCAAAAAAACTGATTCGACATTCTTTCTTGGAGGGCGTTGAAAAGTGGCCACCGGAATGTTTCGGATTGTACTATCAGCCGCACCGCCCGGAGAAAGCCTTGTCCAAAACGCAGAAGCATAAATAATAGAAATTTTCTCGTCAAAATATAAGCCCCGTCGCATCTCAAATGCGGCGGGCTTTTTTATGCCTGCTTCTCGAAAAAATTCACAAAAAGTTCAAATAATTAGAGGACATTTTCTGCGCTATTAGCCTTTAAGATGATGAGCAAGGGAAAAACGAGCAGAAAAGAGGTGAGAGTGTGTCAAGTGCCGATCGACGCCAAGCCGAAATATTAGAACTGTTGTATATCCCCAAAACAGCGTCATTAGCGTCATCTGCGTCACTATCGTCACACAAGAGCAGCGAGGGGGTCTGGGGAACACCCCAGAAATGCGTTTGTGGATATCCAAACGCTATGCTAGCAAAACACGTCTACCCCAAAACGATGACAAACAAACCCGATACCCGCACAAATTCGTATATGCTCTCAAGAGTGAATCACTTCTGATTCATTCCCTGCGGCAGCCAGCCAAAAATTACAATTGCATCACGAAAATTACAATACGCAGATTCCACGGCACGCTATACTGGATACAGAATTCATTTACGAAAGGGAGGAAAACTGTATGCGTGCAAAATTGAGCAACTTACAAAGCATCCCGCAGGTGGTTGCGGAGATGACGCTGGATGAAAAATTGGATATGGTGGGGTGCTACCGCGCCTGCCACACACGGCCTATCCCGGATATGGATGTGCCCGCCATCTATCTGATGGACGGCGCGACCGGGCTGAATGGCACCCATGTGGTGCTGGACTACTTAACAGACCCCTGCCGTGCCGATGACCCGCGTACGGCGTATGCCACGCCGGAAATGGTGGCGCTGAACCGCGTTGATCGCAACGAGGCCGCGGAAAAGTACAAGGGCGATGCACTGATGACCGACCTTGTGGAGCAGGCGGCAAAATACCGTCCGGGCGGTCGGCAGCATATCAGCTTCCCGTCGGGCATCAACATCGGCGCGTCGTTTGACCCGATCACAGCCGAGACCATCGGCCACGCGGTCGGACAGGAATTGCGTGACGCCGGGGTGGATGTCTGCTTTGGTCCCAACGTGGATATTGCCCGCGACCCGCTGGGCGGCCGTAACTATGAAATGTACGGCGAGGACCCGGAGTTGGTGGCCCAGACCGCGGCAGCCTTTGTACGCGGTATGCAGAGCGCCGGCATTGCGGCCTGTGCCAAGCATTTCCTCGCAAACAATCAGGAAACGAACCGCAACACAACAAGCTCTAACCTTTCAAAACGGGTTATGATGGAACTGTATGCCCGTGGGTTTGAGGCAGCCATCGAGGATGGTCACGTCCTGTGTATCATGAGCGCCTACAACGCCGTGAACGGAGAGTTCACCTCGTATAGCAAAAAGCTGCTGACAGATTTGCTGCGCGGGGAACTGCACTTCGACGGCGCCATTGTCAGCGACTGGGTGCAGCCGGGCAGAACAAGAAGGTACGCTGGCGGCGGGTATGGATTTGATTCAGCCCGGTCCAAACGATATGACCGCCTGCAAACAGGCGGTGCAGGAGGGGCGGCTTTCCGAGAAGTTCTGAATGATCGCGTGACCCATATCCTGCAGCTTATCGTGGAGATCAAACAAAATCAACGCCGCATCCCCGCGCAGTATGACGCCGATGCACTGCTGCAAACCGCCTGCAGAACCATTGAAGACGGCGCGGTGCTATTGAAAAACGAGAATGCCGTCCTACCGCTGGCCGAGACCCAGCGTGTTGTGTTCTGGGGGGCGCGCAGCCGCGACACACTGGAGTGTGGCAGCGGCTCCACGGCGGTGGAGACGGCCCTGCACAGCAATGTGCTGGACGAATACCGCAAACTGCGCGGCGCGGCGGCCTTTGAGGAATGGACCGATGCCGACACGCTGGTGTACACGGCGGCTGCCCCGGCTGGGGAAAATGTGGACCGCGAAAGCATGGCGGTAGAGGAACAAGACCGCACCCGCATGACCGAGGTGCTGAAGCAGGCAAAGCAGAAAGGCATGAAAACCGTCGTGCTGTTGAATATTTCCGGACCGGTAGAGATGGCGGACTGGCTGCCTTACGCGGATGCAGTGCTTTGCATCTTTATTCCCGGCTGCATGGGCGGCGTGGCAGCGGCACGTCTGCTGACGGGGCTGGCCGAGCGGGAGGGCGCCTGCCGGTGACGTTCCCGATTCGTTACGAGGACACGCCCGCCTACCCAAACTTCCCCGGTGAGGCAACGATGCTACTACGGTGAGGGCGTGTTTGTGGGCTACCGCAGCTACGCAAAGCGCAAGTTAGCTGTGCAGTATCCGTTCGGATGCGGCTTGAGCTACACGGATTTTTCTGTGGAATTGTGTGAAAATGACTTCCGCTGGGATATGCGCACACAGGAAACACTGAATGTGCCTGTGCGGGTAAAAAATGTCGGCAGCCGCCCCGGCAGCGAGGTCGTGCAGATTTATACCCGCGAGGAAAAGCCCCATATGCTGCGCCCCGACCGCACACTGGTGGGGTATGCCAAGGTGCGCCTTGCCCCCGGTGAGGAAACCGTTGTGAATGTATCGGTCAGCAAAAAGGCATTGCGCTGCTATGACGCACTACTGGATAAGTGGGTGCAGCCTATCGGGGCGCACAAGCTGTATCTGGCATTGTCGGCGGAGAACATTTTGGCACAAGCCCCGCTGATGATAGAGGGTAAGAACCCCTATCCTTGAACGGTGAAAGCACAATTGGGGAAATTCTTGAAAATCCGCGCGCAAAAGAAATCGTAAATCAATTCACGAACGGTATGTTCGATATGATGCCGAAAGAAACACTGGACTTCATGGTGTACCGCAAGCTGAATGATATTCTGTCGGTGGGCATGATTCAAGTCATCCCCGACACAGTAAAACTGAGTGCAATTCTGCAGGGGCTGTATGACCGGCTTGCAGAACTATAAAGGAGGAAACAAGATGAGCTTTCCGAAGAATTTTCTCTGGGGTGCGGCCAGTGCTGCTTACCAGATCGAGGGTGCCTACAATGAGGACGGCAAGGTTCCCGGTATCTGGGATGCTTTGAGCGAGGGGCACGTCAAGCACGGCGAGAACGGTACTATCGCCTGTGATCACTACCACCGCTACAAGGAGGATGTAGCGCTGCTGAAAAAGCTGGGCGTCAAGGCGTATCGCTTTTCCGTCAGCTGGCCGCGCGTGATGTCCGGTCCCGACACGGTCAACCCCAAGGGTCTTGCCTTTTACAGCGACTTGGTGGACGAACTGAAAGCAGCGGGCATTGAGCCGATGGTGACGATTTTCCACTGGAATCTGCCCATGTGGGCGCACGAAAAAGGCGGCTGGTACAATGCGGAAATCAGTGATGATTTCGCCAACTACGCCCGTGTAGTGCGGATGCCTTGTCCGACCGGGTGCGGTTCTGGTTCACCGTCAATGAGCCGACGACCTTCATCGGCAACGGCTACTTTACGGGGGCGCACGCGCCGTTTGAAAGCCTGATGCAGGAGCAACCCGCCGTGATGATGAACAAGCTGGCGGTGCTGACAAAAAATGTGCTGCTGGCCCACGGCAAGGCGGTTCGCGTGCTGCGCAGCCGCGCCAAGCTGGCCCCGAAAATCGGTATGGCGCTGAACGGCAGTGTCTACCTGCCGGAGAACGAATCGCCGGATGACATAGAAAAAGCCCGCACCCAGATGTTCCCGGAGCAGGCATTCTTCTCGCATTTCAACTGGTGGGCAGACCCGGCCGTTCTCGGCTGTGTCCCGGCGGGTCTGCAGCCATTCTTCACGGCGGAGGAACTGAAGGTCATCTGCCAGCCGCTGGACTTCTTCGGCTTTAACTGCTACAATGCCTCCAACTATGATGAGTACATGGGTCCCAACCCCGCCGTTGTGCCGGGTATGCCCCGCACGGCAATGGACTGGCCCATTACGCCGGATGCTCTGTACTGGGCGGCACGTTTCTTGACGGAGCGCTACCATCTGCCCATTATCGTCACGGAAAACGGTATGGCAAACATAGACTTCGTCATGAGCGATGGCGCAGTGCATGACCCCCAGCGCATCGACTTTGTCAAGCGCTATTTGGCAGGTTTACAGCGTGCCGTGGACGAGAACATCCCGGTGACCGGGTATCTCTACTGGTCCATCATGGACAACTTTGAGTGGGCGGAGGGCTACGATAAGCGCTTTGGTCTTGTGTATGTGGACTATCAGACCCAACAGCGCATCCCGAAAGATTCGTTCTACTGGTATGCGGATGTAATCAAAAACAACAGAATATCATGATTCGGTATGGTGTTGCCTGCGATATTGCATCGGGGTAACACCATATTCTTTTTTGAATACGTTCTGAAAATAGCTCTGGCTCGAAAAGCAGAGGTAGCTGCTGATTTCGGCCAACGTCATATCGGTATAATACAAAAGGCTTTTGGCTTCTTCCAGCCGACATTCCGCAATATAATTGCCCAATGTCTGACCGGTTTCTTTCTTAAAGAGATTCCCGGTGTAGGACACACTGCGCCCGATAGAGGCAGCTACATCGTCAAGGCGCAAAGGGGTATTCACATGATTGCGGATGTAGGACATACAGGTGTATACCTCGCGGCTGATACCCGCAGGCAGGCGCAGTTCTCCGAGGCGGCGGCAGAAATCCAAGGCAGCGTTTAATTGTAAACGATCAATTTCCGGCACCGTCGCGGCGCGCTCACAGTCCAGCACATAGCTGTCTATCAGCTGGTAGGTTAGTTCGACGTCCATTCCGGCAGGATGGCGGACATCATACCGATTTTAGTGATGCAACCGATGAAAATGTTTTTTGCCTGCCGCAGCGGGGTATCAGCCATTGTGCCGTGGCCCACCCGCTGAACTATCCTGCATCAGAAAAGCCATTAACCTCTCCGGGTCGCCCTGCCGAATCAAATCGTAAAACATCAACTCCCACTGGTAGCTGTTGTGGAATTTCTCATTTTCCTTGCGCTCCAGCAGGTTCTCGACGGTATCGCGGCCAACAGTAAAGCTGTCGCGGTCGTTCGTCAAATCAAAGTAGACGGACGGGTCAAGGATTTCACCGTCCATGCAGTAGTAGAGATACGCGGCCTTGTCGAAAAATTCCAGCAGACTCAGATTTGGTGCGGCCTCCAGAATTGTATCGGCTGCGTGGCGCTGCGCAGCGGGATTTGATTTTCTGCCATAAAGGCATCCACAAGGCTTTCATTGAGCCTTGCGTTATAGACAGGGCCGATAACGATCCGCCAGCCGCCCTTGATCCGGATGGAAGCATAGCCTGCATGGCTGGGGGTGGTGCAGATGTCCAGCGTCCGTGCAGGGTCACGGCCAGCAAACAGTGCAGCTGTGTTGCGCTGCGGCTCCTCCGGGTACTGCAGGTGACAGGTATCTCGTTTGTCGTATAGGGAAAATGCGATCCCCTCGGCCCGGAAAAACAACATACAGAGATTGGTGATGCGGATATAGCGTGCGGTATCCACGGAGCAGACCTCCCCACAGATTGATAATTTTATTTTACAATATCCAGTCAAATAATGCAATATGCATGGAGAGGCAGATGCTATACTAAATTCAGAAACAAGGGATGAGTTCCCTAAAAAACAGGAGGAAGACAATATGGCATTCGGTAAAAAAGAGCGCCCCACTGTGGATAAGGACGGCGCAGCGCTCGTAATGCGCAAACGCGACTATCTCGCGGACTTCTCCGGCCAGTTGGGTCTGGGCCTTATGGCAAACCTTGTAGGTCAGCTGCAATACTTCTACACCGATAAAGTCGGGCTTGCAGTCGGCTCCGTGGGTGTGGTCATGGTCATCGCCAAGGTCGTGGATGCGCTGACGGACATCTGGTTCGGCAATATCATCGATCACTCCAAGGGCGGCAATATGAAGTATTACAAGTGGATGCTTCGTATGGCGGTCCCGGCCGCGGTTATCACGGTAATGATGTTCACGGTTCCCATCAAAGCCGGTCAGATTCCGGCTGTCGCTTACGCACTGGTGACAAACCTGCTGGTTACGGCGGTCATCTACACAATGATTGCCACACCCTTTGCGGCAACCATGATCGTGCGCACCAGGAGCCAGCAGGAGCGCGGCAACATGGGCATTCTGCGTGCGGTCGGCAACTATGCTTCCGGCATGGTCATTTCCATCGCAACGATTCCCATCACGAATATGCTGGGCGGCACACAGGCGGCGTGGATCAAGTACGGCGCGGTCATTGCACTGATCGTTCTGCTGAGCTTGCTCATCTGCTACGCCAACGGCAGCAAGGCTATGCGTAAAGCGGTCGAGGATGACACCGCAGCAGCAGAGCCGGAGGAAGAACCCGTTAATTTTCTTACGGCAGTCAAGTGCCTGTTCGGCAACAAATACTGGGTCATCGTGCTGCTGTTCAACTTGATTACAGCGGTTTCCTCGGCCATCGCCGCGTCGTCCGGCGCCTACTACTGCAAGTGGATTTTCGGCAATGATAATCTGGTAGCCATTGCCGGTTCGGCCGGTCTGCTCTCCACGCTTTTAGGCTTTGTACTGTCCAACCCCATCATCAAAAAGCTGGGCGTAAAGGGAACCATCAATCTGGGTCTGCTGGGGTACGCAGCTTCCTGCGCAGTGCGCTGCTTTGTGCCGACCAATCTTGCAGCGTACATCGGCTCCGATCTGGTAGGAAGCTTTTTACAGATCCCTTTGATGTGCCTGTACGGCGTTCTGTTGGCAATGGCGGTCGATTACAATGAGTACAAATATGATAAAAAGCTGGTGGCCGTCTCTTCCGGTGCGATTGGCTTCGGCAACAAGGTCGGCGGCGGTCTGGGTGCGTTGGTTCTGGCACTGTTCCTGATGATTGGCTCCTACGATTCCACCTAAGCGCGGCCACCACCTCGATGCGCTATGCTATCTACGCATTTTCCAACTATCTGCCATCGTACTGAATGTGGGCATGTTCTTGATTTTCCGCGGCTTCGATCTGGAGGAAAAGCTTCCCGCCATGCGTGCGGAAGTTGCCAAGCGGCATACACAAAAACCGGAGGAATAAGACCATGAAATTCACGATTCCCGCAAATGCACCTGCAAAGCCGTTCCATAAGCACTGGCAGTTCTGCGTTGCAGCGGTCATGCAGCCATGGCAATGCGCACCGATTACTGTGAGCAGCTCAAGCAGATCCATGACGAACTGGGTATTGAACGGGTGCGTTTCCACGGTATTTTCAGCGATGATATGCATACCTATGACACCATGTCCACGGTCATGCCGATGCCCGGCTCCGAGCAGGTGCCGTTCTATGAGAATAGCTTCCGCCTGCCGGGACTGGTCTATGACAATGTGCTGAAAGCCGGCATGAAGCCCTTTGTGGAGTTGAGCTTCATGCCCAGCCCGATGGCCAAGCGCCCGACACGCGGCACCTTTTACTGGAAACCATGCATTGCCCCGCCGAAGGATGAGGCACAGTGGCAGGCGTATATTCAGAAATTTGTCCGTTTTCTGCTGAACCGCTACGGCAAAGAGGAAGTGGAAACATGGTTCTTTGAGGTCTGGAACGAGCCGGACTTGAAAACTCCGTTCTTTGACGGCACGCAAGAGGACTATTTCCGTCTGTATGAAATCACCGCCAAGGCTGTCAAAGCAGTGGATGATAAACTGAAGGTCGCGGTCCCGCCACCAGCAACAGCAAGTGGGTCGCGGCGTTCGTGGACTACTGCAAGGCCCATGATGCGCCGGTGGACTTCATCACGACCCATCAGTATGCAGGAGATCCCATCAGCGAGGTGTGTGACCAGAAAGACGCGGATCACATGAAGGATACTGCGGAGATTCAAGCGGAATACAAGGTCGATTTTGCCCAGCTGTTTGCCGGTTTAAAGCCGGAGGATGGCTTGCTGCCCATGTTCCGCCGCACGATGCTCGACAACACCGAGACGGATGACCTGAATCGTGATCTGCTGCGCGATGCCGCCGAGCAGGTACAGAAGCAGGCTGACGGTCTGCCGGTATACTATACCGAATGGAACGGCTGCGCAACCTTTGGCGCGCCCGGTAACGATACCCGTAAGGTAGCCGCCTACGATGTGCGCGCGGCTCTCAGTGCTGAGGATTTCATCGACGGATCCAGCATCTGGTGCTTCAGCGATATTTTTGAGGAAATTCACCCCTTCCCGGAGGAATTTCACGGCGGGTATGGTCTTGTGACCCAGCACGGTATTCCAAAGCCGCTTTTCCACGCGCTGCGCCTGCTGGGGCAGGCCGGGGATAAACGGCTGGAGCTGCCCGGCGCACTGGACGGCGAGGTGAGTGTGGCAGCGTTCCGCGATGCTGCCGACACACAGCTTACCGTGCTGGCTACCAAACAGAACCTGCACCACTTTGCAGGGCAAAGCACCCCGGCCACCCCGGTGGAGATCGAGGTCGAACTGGACGCAAAGCCGCAGAGCGTGCAGCTTTGCCGCATCGACGAGGAACACGGCAACCCGCTGAAGTGCTGGCAGGCAATGGGTGAGCCGGAGGACATGACCCCGGCGCAGGTACAGCAGGTCATTGATGAAAGTGCAGTGGACTACGCCCCGGCTCCGTATGAATATGCGGATGGCAAACTCACCGTAAAGACAGAGCTTGTCACCAACGACTTGGCTTTTATCCGCATCGTAAAATAAAACTGCGGGGTGCATCCGATCGATGCACCCGTTTTGCGTAAAAGGGAGTTATTATGATATTGGATTTTAACGCCGATTGGCGCTTTTACAAGGCAGATGGAAGCTGCCGCACCGTGCATCTGCCCCATGATGCCATGCTGGAGGAACCCCGGCAGGAAAACTGCCAAAACGGCAAGGACTGCGGCTATTTTCCGGGCGGGAAATATGCCTATGAAAAGACGTTCTCTCTGCCGGGGGAGCACCTGAATGAGGCACTGACATTTTTGTTTGAGGCGTGTATCAGAATGCAGTCGTTTATCTGAACGGCGAAAAAATTGCCGAACACCGTTACGGCTATACGGAATTTACCGCCGATGCCACCGGAAAAGTGCGTGCCGGGGAAAACACCCTGCGCGTCACGGTGGATAACAGTCTGGAACCCAACTGCCGCTGGTACACGGGCAGCGGCATCTACCGCCCTGTGCATCTGATGGTAAAGCCGAAAGACGGCGTGCGCCCGGTAAAGATCCGCACGGTGTCGATTGCTCCCGCCGTAGTTGAGGTGCAGACCGAAACCGAACACGCGGCGGTAGAAATTTGGGATGGCGCGCAGTGCGTGGCAAAAGGAGCGCCGGGGGTCATCGAGATCCCGCAGGCTAAGCTGTGGGATGCCGAACACCCGAACCTGTACACCTGCGTGGTCAAGACCGAAAACGACGAGGAATCCGTCCCGTTCGGCATCTGCACACTGACATGGAGCGCAAAAACCGGTCTGTGCGTCAACGGCAAGGCGGTCAAGCTGCGCGGTGGTGCATCCACCACGACAATGGCATTTTGGCGCCTGCGGCTTTGCCGATGCCGAGGAACGCCGCATCCGCATTATGAAAAAGGCGGGTTATAACGCCGTGCGCTGCGCCCATAACCCGGCAAGCCGCGCCCTGCTGGATGCCTGTGACCGCTTGGTATGTATGTCATGGATGAGGCCTTTGACGGCTGGTACACACCCAAGACCTACCATGACTATTCCCGCATTTTTGCCGAAACTGGCAGGATGATTTGACCACTATGATTGCCAAGGATTACAGCCATCCCAGCGTGATTCTGTATTCCATCGGCAACGAGGTGTCGGAAACGGCCTTTCCGCAGGGCGTGGAAACGGCTGACAAGCTGACCCGATTCGTACACGCGCTGATGATACCCGCCCCGTGACAGCGGGCATCAATGTGCTGCTGAACGTCTACGCACAAAAAGGCATTGGCGTGTATAAAGAAAGCGGCCCCTACAAGCCGGAGCCACTGCCGCCCAAGCAGCCGGAGGAGAAAAAGAAAGAGTCGGGTTCTGCGTTCTTTAATATGGTCACGCAGAATCTCGGTCCGCTGATGTTCTACATGAGCAAGGGCAAAAAAGGCGACGCTGCCTGCCGCGATGTGGCGGAAAAGCTGGATGTTCTCGGCTTGAATTATGCGGCTTCCCGCTATGAGGACGACTGCAAAAACTATCCGAATCGCCTGATGGTGGGCAGCGAGACGATTATTGCGAGCTGCCGTACAACTGGGCGCAGGTGCAAAAGCATACAGCGCTGATTGGCGATTTTGCATGGGCGGCCATTGATTATCTGGGCGAAGCGGGCATCGGTCAGATGATCCCGCAGGATACGCCGGGTCTGCCGATTGCGGCGGGCAGCGGTGCGATTGATTTAACGGGAAACATTACAGCGGAAAGTTATTTCCAGCAGGCGGTGTGGAGCTGCGCAAAGCACCTTACTTGGGTGTGCGCCCGGTCAACTGGAACGGCAGAAAAATGACGGGCAGCGCGTGGCGTATGACGAACGCCGTGGAAAGCTGGACATGGCCCGGATGTGAGGGGCAGAAAGCACGGTGGAAGTGTACAGCGATGCAGAATTTGTGGCGCTGTACTGCAATGATAAGCTGATTGGCAAAAAGCGCACAAAGAAATTCCGCGCGATTTTCAAGCTGCCCTACCGACCCGGCACACTGAAAGCCGTGGCACTGGATAAAAGCGGAATCGCCCTTGGAGAAACCACACTGCAAACAGCGGGACAGAAAACCCGGCTGCACCTCGCCCCGGAGAAAACGACCTTGCGCGCAGACGGTCAGTCACTCTGTTTTATCCCCATCACGCTGACCGATACGGCAGGCATCTGGAAACCGTGCGTCAACGCAAAGGTTCATCTGGAAATCGAAGGTCCGGCTGCCTTACAGGCCCTCGGCAGTGCTGCAACACAGACGGATGAAACCTACCTCGGCAGCAGCCACACCACGTGGCTCGGACGCGCTTTGGCTGTCATTCGTGCCGGAACCGAGCCGGGCAAGGTGCGCGTCACGGTCACGGCAGAAGGGTACGAGCCGCAATATGTGGATTTGACGGTGGAGTAAAAAAGGTGGGCTTTCATGCTGAAATTGTACGATTTAACAACAGAATACAAACGCGAACCGCTGGGCTGGACGGGCGATGTGACGGCGTTCTGCCCCACGGCGGCGTTCAATGAGAACATTATGCCGTTTATGACCAAGTGGCTTCGTGACTTGGCCAGTGAACTGGGTCCCGATGTCAGTATGCCGCAGGTCGTACCGAACATTCTGGGCAACCAGCAGGACGGCGCGGCGTTCTGGGGCGATGTGGTGACCGTGCTGCCGTGGACACTCTACCGCGCCTACGGCGACAAGCGCATTTTGCAGCACAGCTACGACAGCATGAAGCACTGGGTCAAGTTTATCGAGAGCCAGTGCGGCGAAAACGGGCT
>ENA-OQCP01000895-OQCP01000895.1-human-gut-metagenome-genome-assembly--contig:-NODE-895-length-12466-cov-2.298728_pt1 | contig 12466 bp, 15 predicted proteins | sample MGYA00242760_ERZ504583 | MGnify/ENA primary metagenome ERZ504583 (study PRJEB26092, sample SAMD00036308) | human gut metagenome | host: Homo sapiens | study: EMG produced TPA metagenomics assembly of...
TTGATACCGAACGGCACGCAACGGAGCTGTCAACAGACCGCTACGCGTGGTAGCTCCCACCAGCGTGAAAGGATTCAAATCAATCTGTATGCTTCGGGCAGAAGGCCTTTGTCTATCATGATGTCTATGCGGTAGTCCTCCATGGCTGAGTACAGATATTCCTCCACTACGGGCTCAACCGGTGTATTTCGTCGATGAAAAGTACATCATTGGGCTCCAGGCTGGTAAGCACTCCCGCCAAATCCCCCGGCTTGTCGAGTACCGGACCGGAAGTTATCTTGAAACCTACGCCCAGTTCGTTGGCTATGATATTGCTGAGTGTTGTTTTTCCCAATCCGGGAGGGCCGTGAAGCAACACATGGTCCAGCGCCTCGCCACGCAGGCGGGCAGCTTTCACAAATATGCGCAGATTGTCCACCACCTTGTCCTGCCCGCTGAAATCCTCAAAATTCAACGGACGGAGAGCGTTCTCGAAATCACGTTCTCGGCTGGTGACGGGCTGCTGGTTGCGTATATCAAAATCTTCTTGTTCCATACTATCTATCATGTTCCAAACACTGCTTTATTTCCTATTGATTTTTCCACATTACCGTAACAATCCCAACTGTCTGTAGGCTTCTCTGACCTCATCCACAAATTGCCTATATGAAGGAAGCAGATGCAACTTTTCCAATTCCAACCTCGCACCAATGGAAGCATATAGTTCACTAATATCCAAATCCTTCCTATGCCTACGTGTCGTAGTCCGATTAGATTTACCTATGGCTTGTATAATGGTAGCCTTAGGATCAAGATAAAGTTCCGGCATACGATTTATACCCAATTCTTCATCCGACATCCTTGTACCCATTTCCTCTTTTAATAGTTCTTTGTCAGCAAGCATCCATGCTTCTACCATCCTCACTGGAACAATAGGAATCAGACTCTTGCAAATCTCCCCTTTCTTATCAGACAAGAACTCTTTGGCCGGATTTATCTTTTCAGCATAGGCTCTTTTAGTATCCTTACTATCAGCATCTGTATGGACACAAAGTATATCCATACCCATCTCTTCCATTCCTCGACGTGAAGCTTTCTCTACATATTCATTAAAACTAAGTCGCACTTTTTCCACAGTCAAGCATTTCACGTATGGTTCTAAATCATTCTCGCATTCAAAAGCCACATCAATAAAAGTCCTTTCCACCACACTCTGCAAGAAACGTACATCCGTAGGGCCTTCCGTGATTAATCCAATAAATAATTGTCTAGCCATATTACCACTCCTTTAGGGTATTTTCTAAGTACTCCTTAATCATTTGCAAAGAAAGCTTTCGTTCTTGCTCAGAGAAATTGATAGTCAATTGCCCTTCTTTAGGAACTTGTATAATTTTCGAAACATCGAGTTTCACCTTATTGCCCGATGGCAAAGAAAGCACTCTTGATTTCATCTCCGCAAAATGGATGGAAACATTCAAATCATCTTCCCATTTCTGAATTTCACCGACAAAAACGGTAGAATGCGTATTCACAATCACTTGTCTTAAAGGTAGATCATGGTCTTCAAAGTTAGTGGTCAAATCCTTCAATAATTTCGCCATTGATTTTATCCTAAATGGGTGAATGCCATTCTCCGGTTCTTCAAAACAAAGCAAACCGGAATATTTCATATCGTGTTGCAGGATGCAAAGCGTAAGCAATCGCAACGTACCCTCGGACAACACGCGGGAAGAGTATTTCTTTCCGTCCACATTCTTCAGATAAATGATATACTGCTTGTTTTCTGTATCATCTTCTACAAAGACCTGGGTATAGTTGGGAATAAAACTATTTAATTCACGAGATATCTCTACCAATGAATATTTATCTTCCTGCTGAATCCTAAATAATGCTGCAGCCAGGTTTTTCCCTGAAACACCAATGACATCTTCTCCCGTCCTCTTACTTGTGGGTTGACGTAAATCCTCCGGGTTCAACTGTAAGAAACGCCAACTGATCATTCCTGCTTCACGGCCAGAATATGGCGGAAATCAACAGAATCAATGCTGCTCAATACCGTACGCGTAGCATTTCTCAGGGGAAAACTTCGCTTGTTACCTCCACCACCATCTTGAGGAACAAATACCGTAGGCAATTCATTTTGCTCTTGTGTATAGATATAAGGTTGACCACGTTTCCCTGTAATTACTTTAGGTCTCCAAAATTCTATTTGTTCTTTAGGCAAAAGTTTTATCCATTTGTCTTCTTGATGTTTCAATGTAGCCAAATGTTCATAAACAACTTCTAAATCATCAATACCACTGGAGTTTACAAAGCGATGTATTTTTAGTTCATAACGCAACCTCGTATATTTCAATCTTGCAGTAGCTCCCCAAGCATCAGTCACTTCACGATTTACCAGCACTTCCACACAAAACTCCATTTCATCGGCATAAGCATGTTCATCATACTGAGTGAATAGTTCAAACAAATCACCTCTTTGCCCTTCTCTGAATGCTGTATGTATTTTGTCCACTTCAGCCAAGCGTGACAACAGATTCAATGCATCAAACAAGTTACTCTTCCCAGCAGCATTTGTTCCTGCAACAATGGTCAAAGGGGTAAACTCCATTTCAAAATTATGAAATGACTTAAAACCATTTATTTTAAGATAAGTAATCATAGGGATATTCCTTTTGTTTCCTGCAAAATAACGAATTTATTTTGAGATAGCACTCATCCCCTTTCTTTTTTCACATAAGTAAAAGGCGTATGACATACCTGGTACGCTCCATACAACGGAATATTATGCTGCTCGGAGGCAAATTACAGAAAAAACGATAGAAGTAGCAAGATATATACTTGAAATATATTTGCAGGTTCACACTTTCTTCCTACATTTGTGTAAAATAACCAGCCATTTACTGACAGCAAACCAAATCTACCCCTGCTGAAAGCACAATGCATAGAACACGCTACTTATGAAAGAAGAAATATCCTTTACCCAAGTCCCCTTCAACTACCCCTTGTGCCTCAACGAACAATGTCCCAAGCTGCCACCTGCCTCCGCCAGCTCGCCATGCAGAGCATGCCTACCGAAAAGGATTACTGGAAAATCATCAGCCCCAAACGCCTTGCCACCGTCAAAGGAGAATGCCCCTTCTACCGCTCCAGTCAGAAGGCGCGCTACGCCAAAGGCTTCATGAACATGCTGAACAGCCTACCCTACAACAAGCGGGGAATCGCCATCGCCAACCTGATAGCCGGCTTCGGCCAACGTACCTACTACCGCGCCCGCAAAGGCGAACGCCTGCTGCTCCCCGAAGAGCAACAATCCGTACTGAACGTCTTCAGACATCTGGATGCCGGCACGACTCCGGAGTTTGATAACTACGTAGAAGGCTACCTTTGGTAATACACTGGCAATCAAAGACTAATTTTGCCAACCCCTTGCCTCACCTTTGGCAAAACTTTGCCATGCCTATGGCAAAAGTTTGCCAACGCGGTGGCAAAGTCTTGCCAATAAGGTGGCAAAAACTTGTCAACTTGTTGGCAAGAAGAGCAAAATACAGTTTCACGATTTTCATTCCCCATCAGCGCTTCATAAACTCCTTGCGTTCCTCCTCCGGGAACTTCTCTATCGCATAACGCAACATCGTTCGCGGCATCGTCCTGCAATGCTTCTCCAAGAATTGCACCAGCAAGTCCTTGTCCCGCTTACCCATCTCCCGGAGCATCCATCCTACCGCCTTTTGCATCAAGTCATGCTTATGATGGAGCAGCCGTTCCGAAAGGCTAATATATCGATGAAATCACCATTTTTGATAAGTGTATAGGTAGATACCACGGCAATGCGCTGGTTCCAAAGCAGCGGACTATCCGCCAGCCGGTAGAGGTCTTTGCGAGGTTTGTCTTTCAGATATTCACCCACAATGCCGGGGGCAGACAAATCGACCAAATCCCAATTATTGATACGGGCTGTCTGCGAAAGGTAAAAGTCATAAATCTCCTTTTTCCCCTTTTCATCACTCTTTTTGAACCGCTCCACCAACATCAACAAGGCACAAAGGCGACACTCGTGCCATTCACTCTGAAGCAAGGCTGCCATTACCCCAAAAGGTTCGTGCTTGTGCTGCTTTGCCACCTGCCGGGTGTTGGGTACCACCACTCCCAGAAACTTATCCCCCTCGCCATACTGCCCCTTTCCGGTCTTGAAGAAACGGGGAAGATACTCCCTTTTCACCGGGTCGATATACGCCTCTAACTCCTGCTGAATCAATTCTGCTCTCTGCATTCTCTTTTCTTTTATAAAAAAACACCAATCACACGAACTCTGCAAATATACTCTTTACATCATAAAACGTAAAGAAGATTTGCATAATTCGTGTAATTGGCGTTCTGCCAGCAAGAATTGGCATTCTCTAAAAAGAATGTACTAATGCCTACTTGCATACAGAGAACTTATAAATACATTGAGTGTGATACTTCTCACCGGGACGTAACACAGCCGACGGCCATTCCGGTTTATTCGGCGTATCGGGATATTTATCCGTTTCCAGACAAACTGCCGCACGGAAGTTGTAGACAATTCCCTTTTTACCGGTTACTGTTCCATCGAGGAAGTTTCCGCAATAAACCTGAATACCCGGTTCATCAGTAAATACATCCAATATGATTCCCGTAGCAGGAGACTCAAGCGTTGCACATGGCCGCGTCATGTCACCTTTCGTATTGAGAACCCAGTTATGGTCGATACCGTTTCCATTCTTCAACTGTTCAAAATCCCGATTGATACGGCTACCGATAGTTACCGGTGTCCTGAAATCCATAGGTGTACCAGTAACAGAAGCCAACTCACCATTTGTCATAAAAGTACTGTCCACCGGAGTATAGTAGTCCGCATCTACTGTCAGCAGATAATCGAAATTATCCTCGATAGGATTGCCGTCCAGGTTGAAATAAGAATGATTGGTCATGTTTACAATTGTCGGCTTATCCGTTTCAGCGTTATATTCAATGTGGATGGCATTGTCATCCGTTAACTTCATAACCACCTTGCAACTCAGATTACCGGGAAACCCTTCTTCCCCATCTTTCGCCAGATAAGTAAGTTCCAGCTCCCGGTCACTTTTCTGTACACCGTCAAAAACTCGATACTGAAATCCCTTAGGACCACCGTGCAAGCAATGCCCATAATTATTTTGAGGCAACTGATACTGTACGCCGTCCAGTGTGAAACGTCCTTGATTGATACGGTTGGCATAGCGCCCGATAGTTGCACCGAAGTCAGAAGGATATTTTATATAATCCTGTATGGAATCGAACCCTAACACAACGTCACGCATCGTTCCCTCCTTATCAGGACCATGACCGATACGATACGGCCTCCGAAGTTTGTGATACAAACCTCCATGTTATTCTTGTTTTTCAGTACAAACAAATCTGTCCTCTTACCATCCACCTCAGTCTGGAAATCACTCTGCTTCAAACCGGAGGCTGTCAATTCACTCTGTTTCCGGGTGGTGGTACATGCAACCATCACAATGGCGCATGTCCAAAGAATAAACTTTTTCATCATGTTCTATTTGTTATAACGGAAAAAATCCACATCCACATAGCCGCCAGTCTCCCGGGTCGCGTAATTAAAAATGGCAAATTTATTGCCCGTGAAATGTGCCATACTGAAAATCATGTGGAACTTATCACCCAACTGCATCCATTCCCTATCATCCAAACTGTAAGAAAACAATGCGTCATCGGTAGTAAAATCACAATCCATTTTGAGATACAGCTGATTCTGATTAATTTCCACGCGAGCTTTCTCCACACTACGGTCAGTCATCAGCAGATACTTCTTTCCCCCTCTTGTGTCACAGTAAGATACCCGGTTCCGAACAAAATGCAGCCAGACCGGTACAATCTCCATCCTTCATATTTGTAAGATCCAAAGAAATTATCCCACTGCACTTCGGTCCTTCGGTACGCTGTGTCAAAGTATTGCGTGCCTCGAAAATACCGTTAACCACCTTACCTGTCTTCAAACGGAGAAATCCCGGACGTTCGGTCAACGACCAAAGCGTATTGTCAGGATTATGGTTCCATTGCCAGGTCAGGTCCAATTTGGTATCTTCGAAATCATCGCTCACCACCAGTTCCGTTTTCCCTTCATATCCTTTTATCGGTTTTTCCATAACCGGAGGCACCTTTCCATTCTCATCCCCCAACATCGGCCAACCATCCACCCAACGGCAAGGCATCAATACGGGCACACGTCCCACTGCCTCATGATCCTGGAACAGCATGGCATACCAATCCCCTTCTTCGGTATCGATGAAACATCCTTGTGCCACACCATGATTGGCATATCCCATGTCGTCTGAAAGAATCACCTTCATCTCATAAGGACCTGCAACCTTATCCGAACGGAAACAGATCTGGGTACGGATACCGCCTTCAGGCCACCAGATAAAAGTCATGTAGTATTGCTTCCCGTATTTGTAGAAGTGCACACCCTCAAGCAATCCTTTCGGTTCAGCCGGAATGACTTCCACATTCAAACCGTTCGGATTGATTCCCGACAAGTCATCATAAAATTCGATGATACGGATGTGGCGGGCACCGTAAGCAAGATAAATCTTACCGTCATCGTCGAACAACATAGAGGCATCATGGAGATATTCATCAATCACCAGTTTCTGCTCCCACTTGCCGGCAGGATCTTTTGCCGTATAAATATAAGATTTATTGCCTGTGCCGAAGAACACATAAAACAGACCGTCATGATAGCGTAATGAAGCGGCCCACTGTCCACGGCTATAAATGTTTCCTCCTTCCAGATTATTCTTAGGGCTTTCGTTTATCTCATCGAATACATAACTGATAATTTTCCAATTTACCAAATCTTTGGAGTGCATGATAGGCGCTCCCGGAGACATATGGGCAGTAGTGCTCACCATATAATAGTCACTGCCCACGCGGATGACATCCACATCGGGTACGTCAGAATAGATTACCGGATTGGTAAAAGTAGTTTCCTCCTGTTCTGCAACAGTTTTCTTCTTCGTATTTGTACATCCTGCAAGTAACATCAGTAGCAGGCAGCTTATCCACAAATATGTCTTATACATTCTTATTTTCTTATTTATGCTTGTTATCAATCTATTTCATATTACTTAGTTCCCGACGGTTTTTTGAACCGTTTGCTTTTGGGCTGGGGAGTACCGAACAGCGGATAATCATCTATGTTCCAGTCTATCTTCTGTGCACGGGGACTTCGCGTATCACCCATTCCCGGAGGATCTACCTGCGTATCACGTGCATGGTAAAGGATATAGTCCTCCTTGCCGTCGGGTGACTTGAAGAAACTGTTATGTCCCGTTCCATAAACCCCATTCTCGGGAGACTGGCGGAAAAGAGGTGCCGGAGCTTTCCTCCAAGAAGCCGGGTCAAGCAAGTCGGCATCAACATCGGCAGTCAGCATGCCCAATGCATAGTAGGGAGTCCACACACCACTTGCCGAGTAAACCACATGAATATACTTGCCTTTAGGACTCTTCAACGGCTGAGGGCCCTCATTGACAAATACCTTATGGGGAGGATTCCAGCCGGTTTTATTAATATAATGCCGTTCCCATTCAAGTTCCGGTTTAGAGATGAGCACACGTTCCGACCCCAATGTCCAGGGATTCTCCATCCGGGCAATGTAAATACATTGTGTTTCCGTATCTACCGGCGCGTTTGCCAGCCCGACCAGACCATATACAATTCTCCTTTGTGCTCAAACACAGAGCCGTCAATAGCCCAATTGTTGTCTTTGTCCGTACTGATACGCCCTTTCATCACAAACTCACCTTCAAACGGGTCCTTGTTTGCATTTTCAAGCACATACATCTGATGATTGTCCGAATTGCCGTCATCGGCAGCATAGTAGATGTACCATTTGCCCTGAATGTTATGAATCTCCGGTGCCCATAAGTTGTGCTTGTTGGAAGGATCGGTAGGAACCAAATAGTTTTCTTTTCAGCATTACGTATATCTGTTACATCTTTGGTCTTCCACAATACCAGGCTATCTATCATGGTATGCATATAGTAGTAGGAACCGTCATGCCACAATGCCCAGGGATCAGGACCATAATCGGACAAGGGATTGGAATAAGTGCCCTCCAAATCTTCCGGATTCTTGCTGAAAATGTCGTGAATCAACTGAGTATCGAATTTCGGAGTACGGTCATAGTAATAAACACCGTTCTGCTCTTGTTCCACATCAGTCAACTGAGTATAGCAATATCCCCATACATGGTCTTTCAAGTCGAGGATAGCATTGATCTGCCCCTCCAAACGCTGTAGGAATTCCTTTTCCGTCTTCGGTGCAACACCATATCCCCAAGATTGAGTGTCAGAGTTTGCCTTATCCTGATTCTTCGCCCATTTGATACCTCCGACCTCATCTATCAGATAAGGCATTTTACCGTCATACACCGGAAAGTCATATACATCATTCTGACGCAAACCATTGAATCCGACATTGGCGGGGGATACTCCTGCCGTATAATTGGGAGTCTGGAAATATTTTCCATCCTTGTAAAGAATATCCTTCAGTTTATCAGGATTCTGTTCGTAATTATGTACTGTCCAGATATCTGTCTTGATATGACAACCACCGCTGGCATCATTTACCGGACGGGTAGGATCCAATGATTTGGTTAGGTCATACAAATCCGCAGTGAAACGCGGATATTGAACGCGGTCCGGCCACCATTCTTCGTTCATCGGTGTCCATATCAGCAAGGAAGGATGGTTTCTATCACGCACAACCAGCTCCGACCACTCCATTAGGAAATTACGGGCCACTTCCACGTGGTTAGCGTTCATTCCCCAACTCGGCGCTTCTCCCCAAGTGATATAGCCAATTTATCAGCCCAATAATAGAAACGCTCTTCAAATGCCTTCTGATGCAGACGTGCCCCATTAAATCCCGCAGCCATTGAAAGCTCGATATCCCTTTTCAGGGCCTCATCCGAAGGGGCTGTCCAAATACCGTCAGGATAGAATCCCTGATCGAGTACCAAACGTTGATAATAAGGCTTATTATTCAAATAAATCTTGTTTCCCTCGATATGCACTTTACGCATACCGACATAAGAATTCACTTCATCAACAAGTTTTCCTGCCTCATCCATCACCTGATAAACGACATCATACAGAAAAGGAGATTCAGGTGACCACAGTTTAGGCTTTTTGATTGGAAGCACTACCACCGAACTGTTAGCTGTTTTTACAGTGGATGTCGCCACTGTCCGGCCACCATCTTTCACAGTAATCTTCAGGCAGTTCCTGCTATCGCTATGGAATTTAGGAAATACCACCAACTGTCCCTGGTCTATATCTGTGATGACTTGCACCGACTTCAATCCCGAAGGTGCTACTGCTTCCATCCAAACCGTCTGCCAAATACCGGTAGTACGGGTATAATTACAACCGTAAGATGCATACTGCAAACTCTGCTTGCCTGCACTTTGCATAGTCAAACGCAAGTCACTGGAAGCACGAACTACCAGGTGATGGGTCTTACCCGGTGTAACAAAATTTCGTAATATCCAAGCTGAACGAAGAGCTGCCACCGAAATGGCGTCCTGCCAGAACTCCGTCGACATAGATTTCCGAATTGAAATAGACTGCACCGAAGTTCAACCACACATTTTTTCCATTCCATTCCTGCGGAACCGTTATTTCACGGTGATACCATATATGGTTGATGAAATCTTTATACTCCACTCCCGAAAGAGAACTCTCAGGACAAAAAGGACACTACAATCTTTTTATCAAACGAGGTTACTTTCGGGAATCCCTGTTACATACCCGAATTCGAAAAATCGAATGTATAATCCATTCTCCATTCAAATTCACCCATGCAGCCCGTTCAAATTGCGGGCGTGGATATTCCTTACGTGGAATATCAGCGGCATTTGTCTGAAATGCCATGACGACAGCCAACAAAGCTGTACCAAAAACTTTTCTTATTTCCATAATCATTTTACATTAGTCACATCAGGTCCCAAATAAGAACGCTTCATTCCCCCAAAATCAAGAACCACCTTCTGTATAATGGTGCCCGGGTCAGAGCAAATCAGCTTTAACGTATGTTTGCCTGGTTTATCTATGTTCATATTTATCACACTTACAGCACTATTGCGGAATACATTCAACCGCCATTGGCTCGAATATTCTTTAGCATTGGTAGTCATCCACTGCACCATGCCGTCATCAATCATAATCCCATAGCGAGTGTCGTGTTTTGAATCGACCGGAAATAAAGGCAACGCATAAGCGTACACCGTAACATTACCGGCATTGAAAGTATAAAAATCATATTCCGCTTTAGGAGTCTTATCAGTGAACCACATATTCTGCGAAGGTTTGGTAGCTTCTCCCAATTGCACGCAATCATTCTCATATCCCAAACCTTTTATCGTCCGGATTTTTATGTCAGCATTTTCCTGTTTTCTGTGGAATTTGCCGGCATTAATGGAAACACACCCGTTATCTTCCACATAAATGCCTTTCAGACTTTCTACAGATGGAGTTGAAGGATTGAACACCGGTACAAATACTTTCTCCACTCTGCTTCCCGAAGAAATCTCTATCTCACCGACAATGTCATTTTCCATAGGAACCTTCGTCCAATCGACAGAAACTAAGATTCTTTCCTGCAAAGCTGTCTTACCGCTGGTATGACTAAGTCTAAGCCAGTTACTCCCAGTTACAGCTTTCCACGTAAACTCTTTACTCCCCTTATTATACAATTCCACAAACGAATCTCTCTTTGTATATGGATTTAGGCAAGGGAGAACATTTACCCCCGAAGTAGCATAAGTACAGTCCTGTCCGGGAATAAAGATCTGCATATCCGAATTGTCCGGTACTTCTATCTTAACGACAGGAGGCATTTCTTGATAAGTTGCTGTCCAGCCAGGAGTTATAGACATCATATGGTTCCACTTTCCCTCCAACAAAGAATTGAACTTGTTTGTATAAAAATTCAGACTATCGTGATAAGCTTGCGTCTTGTCCGCATACAGATTGGTTGCTGCACGTCCTTGCCAGGCATACCAGCGTTCTGCTGGGCAGTCAGCATCTTCTTGTTCATCAAGGCAGCCCCTTTTACGGGATAGAACAATAATTCGTAAAAGGCTGCCTTATAAGCTTCAGGAAGAGAATTCAGTATCTTTTCACTTTTATCGGCAATACGGTCATATTCTTTCATTCGGTCCTCTGCCTCGTTGTAATTGATAAAAGAAAAATCCGTATCTATCACCCGCTCACGATCATGATGATTATTCCATTCATATCCCCATCCCATAGCCTCCGGTTTATGCTGAAAACCTAACAGATAATAACCGTTCAGGATGTCTTTCAAATCATCTTCATAGCAGGTACCGAAAATAGAAGCAAGATAATCTGCCTGATAAGTGTATGTATTCTCAAAATCAAATTTGTCAATATCCCAAGCCATATCAAGGAATAACTTCATACCCCAATTCCCCGGGTTTGATATCGCCTACATTCAACAACCAGTAACGGTTTGCACCGGTGTCATAAGCCTTCCGCATTTCCTCATAAATTAAAGTGGGTGGAGTGGTATTTATCCACAAATAATCATGAGGCTCACCACAATAGGAGATATGATAATAAACACCTGAACCTCCCTTACGCTGCTGTTCGTCTTTATTGCTCAATCTTTTCAGATAACCGAAGTTATCATCCGGCCAAACAAGTGTCACACAATCAGGCACTTTCAATCCCCGTTCATAAATATCCATCACTTCTTTATAAGGAACGAACAACTGGGGAATAGAGTCTATATCTTTATCAATATATTTAGCCAAAATAGCTCGTTGATCGTATAACACTTCTTCCACCAAGCTGACTTCTTTTTCTTTAGGTACCCCTACCAATCCTGCATCATGAATACCACGCATGGCCAACGTATAATAATTCTCATACGGAGCATTCTCCGATATACGCTTATCCAGAACTTTATTAATACCGTCTTTGTTCGTGATATAGTTCCATTCACCCATAGTATCTTTGTCCCATTCCGTCACATTATTGAACAATAACGGTTCACAATGAGAGGAAGTCATAACAATACCGTAACTATCAGCCACCACCTTGTTTTCCGGATATTTATTGAATGTCCCCGAACCGGGATGCATAGCCGGTGCCAACATATTCCCTTTCATACGAAGAATTAATTCACATACCTTGGCATAAGTATTCGGACCGATATCTCCCAATTCCGGATCAAAAGTCTTGGCCGCCCACGGTGTGATTCCCCACCCCTCATCATTGATGAAGATACCTCTATATTTTACGGAAGGAGCTTTGGAAGTATAATCCAATGTTTCCAAAAACAAAGCTGATTGCTTTTTCACAGGGACATCAGACCACCAATACAATGGCGAATACACCCATTGCTTCTGAAAGGGCAAATGTACCATACGCTG
>ENA-OQCP01000896-OQCP01000896.1-human-gut-metagenome-genome-assembly--contig:-NODE-896-length-12452-cov-2.967221_pt1 | contig 12452 bp, 17 predicted proteins | sample MGYA00242760_ERZ504583 | MGnify/ENA primary metagenome ERZ504583 (study PRJEB26092, sample SAMD00036308) | human gut metagenome | host: Homo sapiens | study: EMG produced TPA metagenomics assembly of...
CGAAGGCAATTACATTGACGGACTGATGAGCCGCAAGGAATCTATCTACTCGCTGCTGCGTGCCAAATACATACTGTACAGCATTGCATTGCTCATTCCTACGATTCTGATGATTCCCGGTATGGTTACCGGGAAGGTATCCGTACTCGGTTGCATTGCATGGCTGATATTCATTCCGGGAGCCGTATACTGCTGTCTGTTCCAACTGGCAGTCTACAACAACAAGACTACCGACCTGAATTCAAAGATGACCAGCCGGCAGAATATAGGCACCGGTCTGCAGAATCTGATTTCAGGAGGTGCTTTCGGCATACCTTTACTGCTGCTTTTTGCACTGAATGCCATCTTTGGCAAAGAGGTCACCCCCTGGATACTTATCGGCATCGGCGTGGCATTCATCGCCACTTCCAAATTCTGGCTGATGAATGTATATCACCGGCTCATGAAACGCCGCTACAAGAATATGGAAGGCTTCAGGGACAGTAGACAGAAATAGAAATCATTAAACATCAATCACTAACATGATACGCATCAACAATTTACAAAAGAATTTCGGCACAAAAAAAGCCGTAGATATAGAGAACTACACCATCGGGCAAGGCGATATGCTGGGACTGGTAGGCAACAACGGTGCAGGCAAGACCACCCTCTTCCGCCTTATTCTTGACTTACTGCAGGCAGACCGGGGCAATGTAACCATCAATGACATTGACGTCAGCAAAAGCGAGGACTGGAAGAACTTCACGGGAGCCTTTATAGACGACGGTTTCCTAATAGACTACCTCACCCCCGAAGAATACTTCTACTTCATCGGTAAGATGTATGGTCTGAAGAAAGAGGAAGTAGACGAACGCCTGCTTCCCTTCGAACGCTTCATGAACGGCGAGGTAATGGGCCAGAAGAAATTCATCCGCAACTATTCTGCCGGAAACAAGCAGAAAATCGGCATCATCTCCGCCATGCTCCACCATCCGCAACTGTTGATTCTGGATGAACCGTTCAACTTCCTTGACCCCAGTTCACAGTCCGTAATCAAACACTTGCTGAAAAGATACAATGAAGAACACGGAGCCACCGTCATCATTTCCAGCCATAACCTAAATCATACAGTGGACGTTTGCCCGCGTATTGCATTGCTGGAAAACGGTGTTATTATCCGCGATATACGAAATGAGAACAACTCTGCCGAGCAGGAACTGGAAGCTTACTTCAACGTCGGCGTGGAGGAAGAAGCCGTAGTAGAAGAAACGGTAGAAGAAGAAGCCGTAGAAAAAATAACGGAAAAAGAAGAAAAAACGGTAGAAGAAAAAAAACGCGGAAGCATGAAAAAATATCTTTCTTATATAGTAGCTCTTACCATCATATTGATAGGTCTAAGTTCCTGCCATACCTCCGCGCCACGCCTGGACTACAAAGCCCTGGCACAGGCATCCGTCCGTTTGGGAGTGGATATTGAACTGCAGGACAACCACAAGCTGTACATCCATGCCTCCGAATGGATAGGCACCCCCTATCGTGCAGGCGGTGACAGCAAGCGTGGAACGGACTGCTCCGGACTGGTATCGCAACTGTATAAGAAAGTTTACCACACCCGTCTGTCGAGAAGCACAGACGGGCAACTGAAAGAGAGCAGCAAAATCTCCCGCCGCAACTTGCGTGAGGGAGATTTGGTGTTCTTCACCAGCCGTGCTTCCCGCAAAAAGTAGCCCATGTGGTATTTACCTCAAGGACGGCAAGTTTATCCATGCCAGTACCAGCCAGGGAGTCATAGTCAGCAACCTCCGGGAAAAATATTACACCCAACACTGGCTCTGCGGAGGAAGAATAAAATGATACTAATTTTTCCCCTTCTTGTGATTTTCTTTACTCTTTCCCGACTGATAGTCCAGAAACAATTAAAAGAAGAAAGCAATGAAGAAACTTTTAGGCATCCTCTTATTCATCAGCATTGCGCTGAGTGCCAATGCACAACTTTTATGGAAAGTATCCGGTAAAGGATTAGAGAAACCATCCTATATTTTCGGTACTTACCATCTCTCTCCACTCAGCATCAAGGACAGCATCGCCGCCATGCCGCAGGCCATGAACGAAACCACCCAAGTCTACGGTGAGGTCGTGATGAGCGAAATGGCGACTCCCGCCTTCATGCAAAGCATGCAACAGCAGATGATGATGCCCAAAGACACCACGCTGCAAAACCTCTTTACTCCCGAGCAATACGAAGAAGTGGGTAAAGTTGTAAAAGAGAATATGATGGTAGACATCGCCATGCTTGCTCAACTGAAACCGGCTGCCATCAACCAGCAGCTTGTCGTCCTGCTCTACATGAAACATACTCCGGGCTTCAACCCGCAAGAACAGCTCGACACTTACTTCCAGCAGCAGGCCGGACAGCAAGGCAAGAAAGTTGGCGGTCTGGAAACAGCCCAGTCACAAATAGACATTCTGTTCAACAGCCAGACGCTGCAACGCCAGGCAAACCTCCTCTACTGCGCTATCAGTGACATCGAGAAAGGTATCGAGCAAAGCAAGCGCCTGATTGCCGCTTATGAAAAGCAGGATCTGGATGCCATGCTGCAACTGATGGAAGAGCGCGACGGCAATTCATGCGACCCGCTGCCTGGAGAGATGGAAGCCATGCTGGACAACCGCAACAAGGCATGGGTTGAAAAGATGCCTGCTATCATGACAGAAGCCCCTACCCTTTTCGTAGTCGGCGCCGGACACCTGCCCGGAGACAATGGAGTGTTGAACCTTCTGAAGCAACAAGGATACACTATAGAAGCCATGAAATAAATCCTCTAACAATTCTCTCTAACAATTTTTAATGGCAAGCTATACAAAGCGTGACGGTCAAATACCATCACGCTTTGTTTGCATATACACTTTATTCTCCTCATCATACCGTACATCCAAAAAAAATATACTACTTTTGCACCAAAGTCTTGGCAGTTATAGTGATAACGGCCATTTTTGACTTGATTCGATAAGAACGCAAGAAGCGAAAGTTATTATCCCTGCCTATTCGGAATCTGGAAAATTCAATAAACGTCATGGGATGATAGCAACAGTTTCTTCACGTCTATGTTATTATATACTTAGGCGTGGGGACTGTTGTCTATTTATGACGTGGGCATTTTCCAGAGCCTCGAATGCAGATAGGCAATAACAGTCCTCGCGCTTTTTATATAATAACCTTCGTCAACGGGGACAGACGAAATGAAAGACACCGCGTATGCATCTTACATTATTTGGAGAAATACAGTTATTTCTGTTGATTGCCGCTACATCTGCAAGCTTTCTATACTGGATAAATTATAAATACAAAAGTATGAACAGGCAGATTATCCGGGCAATAGACATTCCGGTATATCTGCTGAACAGACAAGGTTTTGTCGTAAAACTGCTCAATACACCTACCGAAAAGGCGAACAGACTTCCATTCCAAAACCTGGGAACTCTCAACATCAAAGATTTGGTGACAGATGCCGATGAATGCCGAAAACACATGGCATCACTATTACGCGTACTGAATACCCGCACTTCGGACAGCCTAACCGTAAAGATAAAAGTGGAAAGTGGTGAAGAACTATATATTGCAGTGCGTATGGTCTACCTCAACAGAAATCATGTCATGGCCTTTATACGCAACATTACAGAGAGTGAAATCCAACGCCGGGAAAACGAAAAATACCGTTTCTTCCTTGAGAGTATCCTTGAGAACCTCCCCATTGCCACCACAGTAAAAGACAAGAACAATGAAGGACGCTACCTGATATGGAACAAAAAAGCAGCAGAGATGATGGAGCTCCCCGCCAAAAATATTGTAGGACACTATGAGGAGGAATTCAAGCCCTTAATGCCAAGTGATTTCATTCAGGAGACAGACAAAGAAGTTGAAGAGTCGGAAACTCCCCAATCCTACATCAAGCACTTTGTCAACCCCAAAGGCAGAAAGTATATTCTGTCATTTCACAAAGCGCTGGTGTCCTACAACAAAGGAAAAGAGAGGTGGATTGTCAGTTCTGCACTGGACATCACCGAACTGTTGGCAGCCAAAGAGAAAGCAGAAGAATCCAACCGCCTGAAATCGGCTTTTCTTGCAATATGAGCCACGAGATACGCACTCCACTAAACGCCATTGTCGGCTTCTCCTCCATACTGTCCGAATACATACAAGACGAAGAGGCAAAGGAATACATACATATCATCGAAGAAAACAACCAACTGCTGCTGCAACTGATTAATGATATTCTTGACCTGTCACGTATCGAAGCCGGCATTCTCGAATTCACAGAAGGAGATATGGATGTAAACAAGACGCTTGATGAAATGCAGACGATGGCAAAACTGAAACTTCCGCCCAAAGTCTGCATACGTCTCCTCCCCGGTACGGATTGCTGTAGCATTCATACCATTCCCAAGCGGGTAAGGCAAGTACTGAACAACTATCTGTCAAACGCCCTCAAGCATACGGAAGAAGGTTTCATCGACATTGGTTATCACCTGCCGCAAGAAGACAGGATTCGCTTCTTTGTCCGTGATACCGGGTGCGGCATTCCTCCCGAAAAGCAAAAGGATGTATTCGAACGCTTTGTCAAGCTAAACAGCTTTAAACAAGGCACGGGCCTCGGACTCTCCATCTGCACCATGATTGCCGAGAAAATGAACGGAAAAGTGGGCGTCAGCTCTATTCCGGGGAAAGGTTCCGAATTCTGGTTCGAAATACCCTATCAGCCTGCCGGAAGCCAACCTGCATAGAAAAGCCCGCCACTGACATGAACTCTGTCAACGACGGGCAACCTAAACCATCACCGATGCTATCCTGACTCACAATACCTATCGAAGCCTAAATCGCAGTTTTCCACTCTGCACCAGTTCTTCATGAGTGATACGATATCGGGACAGTTTTTTTCCTCCCAGTTCCATTTCACGGATATAAAGCGACTCTGCCGACGGGCGTTCCGTCTCTATCACCAGTTGGTCGCGTCCCCAATACTTAGGGTCGAGCTTTATGGTCACCTTATCAAATACCGGAGTAGACAGCGTATAAGCCGGTTCTCCGGGACAATCCGGATAAAAGCCCATCATATTGAAGATAGCCCAAGCGGACATCGTTCCGGTATCATCATTGCCGGGAATTCCGTCGGGGGCATTCTTGAAATACTTCTGCAAAAGGCGGTGCAGTTCTTTCTGCGTGCGCCACTCCTCACCCTTGAAATAAGAGAAAAGATGGGCGTATGCAATGTCCGGTTCGTTGGCAGGGTCGTACAGTCCTTCGTCGAACACGCGCTGAAGCTTGTCTACGAACGGCTTCTTTCCACCCATGAGCCGGGCAAGCCCTTTCACATCGTGGGGAACATAGAAAGTATAGTTCCAGGCACAACCTTCGTGAAATCCGGGGTTCGGCTCAAAGTTCTCTCCCTGCCTCGGTCGAAAGGAGCATAGAATTCACCGTTAGGCAAGATAGGACGGAAAGTACCGTACTCCTTACAGTAATAATGCTTGTAGCCCAGCGAACGTTCGTGGAACAGACGGGCATCCTCCTTCTTGCCAAGCGCAGCGGCTATGCGCGACAAAGCATTGTCGGCAATATAGTATTCCAGGGCATGTGAAACGGAATTGTCATACTGCTCCCGCAGGGGCACATATCCCAATGACACGTAGTCGTCATTGTCCGGACGGAGCAGGTTCTCCGCTCCCGGCAGGGTGGCTCCCTTGCGCATGGCTTCGTAGGCCAGTTCTATATCAAAGTCGCGCAGACCTTTCAGCCAGGTGTCGACGATGACGGGAATGGAAGGGTCACCTTCCATGGTCAGCGTCTCACGTCCGTAGAGTTCCCATTTGGGAAGCCAGCCGTGTTCGCGGTACATGTCGAGCATGGAGCGCACCATCTGCAATTGCCGTTCGGGATATACCAGCGTAAGAAGCTGGTGCACATTGCGGTAAGTGTCCCACAAAGAAAAGACGGTATAACGGTCGCCTTGGGTAGTCAAAATCTTATCACTCTCCATAGCGGGATATTCCCCGTTCACATCTTGCAGGATATTGGGATGTATCAGCGTATGATAGAGTGCCGTATAAAAAACGGTTTTCTGCTCTTCCGTACCTCCTTCCACAAGGATGCGCGAGAGGTCATCGTTCCAGCGGCGACGGGCTTCTTCCAGCACTTGACCGAAGTTCTTTCCCTGCTGCTCGGTATCCAGATTGAGGCGGGCATTCTCCATGCTCACAAAAGAGACTCCCATCTGTACTTCCACCTGCTCGCCTTCTTCGGTATCGAATGTAAGATAGGCGCCGATATCATCTCCCGCCAGTTCCTTCTGGTAGCGGGTGTAAAGTTTGTAGCGTCCGTTATCGGGGTCCCATTCGGCCTCTACACCGGTCATGGGGCGCTGCTTCTTCCAGTAGCCCGAAGCGGCGGGCTGCTTGTTGACACGCATCACAAAGTAGATGGGAAAAACGGCTTGTGGGTTGTAGCAGAAAGTACCCAGCAGCTTCATACCTTCAAACTCGCATTTACCCGTCTGGCGCAGAAAAGCTCCCGATTCATTGGTCAGGCCTTCGCCAGGTTCAGCAGCACATGGCTCTGCCCGGCAGGAAAGGTGAAACGCGCCACACCCGTGCGAGGAGTTGCCGTCACTTCCGTCTTCACATTGTAGCGGGTCAGGAAGTTGCTGTAATATCCGGGGGATGCCTGCTCGTCCTTATAGCGGCTTCCATATTCCTTATAATCTACGGACAGCTCTCCCGTAGTGGGCATCAGCAGCAGAGAACCCAATTCCGGACAGCCCACACCGCTCAAATTGACATGCGAGTATCCGGTAAAGAAACAATTGTGATACTCATAGGGAGTAGACCACCAGCGGGCATCTTTATCGTATTTGTTGTCCTCCGAACCCATCACGTTGAAGGCACTACGGACATCATTCCATTGGGACAGACGGCTCCCGGATTCGTGGTACCGAAGTTGGTGGTACCGACAAAAGGATTCACATAGTCCGCAGGATGCTTCTCCGCAGCCATAGATGCCGTGAGCATTCCAAAGGAGATGATACAGAAAGTAATCAGTCGTTTCATAATATAGTAAGGATTTGTTCTTTATTAGTTAGTGAGCACGCTACCCATGCCGGTGTCATTGCATGCACTCTGCAAAGTTATTGCAAACGGTCTGCAGTGACACTGCAAACTACTTGCAGTAGCACTGCAAAAAGCATGCAGTATCTTTGCAGTGATATTACACTAAGTATAAGGCAGTTACGGCAGGCGCTTTTCAGCAATACCGAGCGCCTGCCAACTGCTTGGTACTTACAAAATACTTGTGCGCTTCGTGAACTCCAGAATCTCGCGGATATACCCAAAGGCAAGCCCCACTACCGTATCGGCTGCACCGTAGTATACAGCTACACGTTCTCCATCTTGCAACGCTGCGCAAGGGAACACCACATTGGGAACATCACCTTGCAACTCATAAGGAGCAGCAGGCGCAAGCAGATACTCACGGGTGCGGTAGAGCAACTTGGCAGGATTGTCCTTATCCAGAATAGCTGCTCCCATGGAGTAACGGAAACCGTTACAAGTGGTTATCACGCCATGATAGAACATCAGCCAACCCTCGTCCGTGAGGAACGGTACCGAACCTGCCCCTATCTTGGTACACTGCCAGGCACTTTCGGGGAAAGGCGTAGGAGCCATCACATGGCGGTGTTCGCCCCAGAATTTCATGTCAGGACTGAAACTGATGTAAATATCTCCGAAAGGCGTATGGCCACTGTCGCTGGGACGGCTCAAGAGTGCATATTTGCCATCGAACTTCTGAGGCAACAACACACCGTTGCGTTGAAAGGCAAGAAAGCATTCTCGCACTGGAAGAACTCCTTGAAATCGAAAGTATAGCCGATGCCGATGGTGGGGCCGTAGTAGCCGTTGCACCACGTAATCCAGTAGCGGTCCTCAATCCATGTCACGCGCGGATCGTATTTATATTCGGACTCTATCATGTCCGTATTCCCGGCCTTGAACTTGATTGGCTCATGCTCTATTTCCCAGTGGATGCCGTCCTTGCTGAAACCGGCAAAGATATTCATCTGCACCGCCCGGTTGTCACAACGGAACACACCGGCATAACCATCCTTAAACGGAACCACCGCACTGTTGAAAATGCTGTTCGACGACGGAATATGGTAGCGTCTATTACGGGATTCTCCGAATAACGCCACATTACATCCTTACAGCCTGCCGGCCGTTCTTCCCAAGGCATTGTGATTTTGTTGCTCATAATTGCTCTATATTATTAATTGGTTATTGTTGTTTCTTCTCATCGGCATACGTAAATGGTATGAAGTACGTAATGAGGAACGCCGGAATGGTGGCAAACAGCGTGAAGGTAAAGAACGCCTCGTACCCCAACCAGTCGCTGACAAAACCGCTGATTGTGCCCGGCAACATCACACCCAGATTCATGATGCCCGAAGCAAAGGCATAATGTGCCATCTGGTGCTTTCCCGGCGCCACCTGCTGCATCATGAACAAAGTCAGTCCCACAAAACCAAAACCATAACCGAAGTACTCGAGCACGATGGCACTACCTATCAGCAACCCGCTTTCCGGCTGGTACATGGCAAGCAGGGTATACGCCACAAAAGGCAGATTGAAGATGCAGCACAGAGAGAACAGCGTCCGCCGCAATCCCCGGTGCGAAATGTAATAGCCTGCCAACAGTGACCCCAGCACAAAGGCTGCCGCCCCATAAGTGCCGTAGTACAAACCTATCTGCTGCTCATTCAGTCCCAAGCCACCTGCCGAACGCTCCGCCTTCAAGAAAAGAGGGACAATCTTCATGACAAAACCCTCGGCAAGGCGATAAAGGATAATGAACGCTATATAGTACCAGATGTGCTTCTTCAAGAAGAAATCCTTGATTACCGCCACCAACTGCTCCCACGTCTCTCTTGCCGACTTGGCGCCGGATGCGGCAGCACCGCCCGATGGCAGCATGCGCATGTGGTAGAAGCCAAGCAGCAGCATCACCGCCGCAATATCAGCATCACCGTCATCCATGCATGCCGGGTAGCCTCGTGGCGGACTGCCTCTGTGGCACCCTCCACCCCACCGAAACCTACCAGCAAGGCACCTGCCAGCCAGACCAACCCGCCGGACGCCACAATCTTCGCTATATTGTAGAAGGCTCCCTGCCAACCGATATACTTGGCCTGGTCCTGCTTGTTCAGTTCCGACATGTAGACACCATCCGTAGCCACATCGTGCGTGGCTCCGCTGAAAGCAATCACTGCCAGCAGCGCAATGCATATCGCAAAAAAGAACGGTAACTGCAACGCCAAAGCCACCAGAGCAAAACCTGCTCCGGTAACCATCTGCGTCAGTACCACGAAAAACTTCTTCGTCTTGAACATTTCAAGGAACGGACTCCAAAGGAACTTCAGCGTCCAGGGCATCATGATGAGCGACGTCCACAGAGCAATCTGCGCGTCACCGATACCCAGCCCCTTGAACATCAACACAGAAACCATGTTCAGCACCACAAACGGCAATCCCATGGCAAAATATACGGTGGGGACCCACGATATAGGATTATGATTTTTTCGGCTCATCCCTTCTGTATATTATCTGTGTCACTTCAACGGTTCACTGCCCATAGTCAGCTCCAGCGTACCGCCGTCCACTATATCCTGATGCGTGAAGAATGGAGTCTCCAACTTATTGCCGTTCAGCACAATGCTCCGCACATACTTGTTGTCGCGGCTGTTGTTGTGGGCTATCACCTTGAACGACTTGCCGTCTTTCAGATGAACGGTCGCCTCGTTGAACAGCGGGCGTCCGATGGAATATACCGGCTTGCCGGGGCATACCTGATAGAAGCCCATCGCATTCAGAATGTACCATGCAGACATCTGTCCGCAGTCTTCATTGCCCGAAAGTCCGTCGGGGTTGTTGAAGTAAAGCGTATGCAGCACCTCATCCACAATCTCCTGCGTACGCCAGGGCTGGCCTACGTAGTTGTAGAGATGGGCAATGTGATGGCTTGGCTCATTGCCGTGGGCATACTGGCCTATCAGACCGGAAATATCCACCGAGGTCGATTCACCTTCCAGCTTGGAATCGGCCGTGAACAGAGAATCCAACTTGCCGATGAAGGCGTCGCGTCCTCCCATCAGTTCCACCAGTCCATCCACATCGTGGGGAACGAACCAAGTCCACTGCCATGCCGTACCTTCGCAATAGTCATCATTACGGTGATTGGAAGCGCGGGGGTTGAAAGGCGTACGCCAGTTGCCCTCACTGTCCAGTCCGCGCATGAAGTGGGTACTCGGATCGAAATAAACTTTATATCCCTCGGCAAAAGCCGCATACTTATCGCGGTTGGCTTCGTCGTCCAAAGCACCTGCCAGTACGGAGATACACCAGTCATCGTAAGCATATTCCAAAGCTTTAGCCACAGATTCATTGTCTTTATCGCAAGGCACGTAGCCAATCTTGTTCTTCCAGTACTTGGCCTGCGGCATCAGAGCGGCACAACCAAGGATGGGTGATAATACCCGTCGTATCGTATTCTGCCGTACGGAGGCAAGCCTTGTAAGCCTCCTGCACGTCGAAGTTACGGTATCCCTTTACATAAGAATCCGCTATGAGGGAGGCTGCATGATAACCAATCATGGTACCCGTATAGTTTCCGGCCAGTTCCCACATAGGCAGGACGCCGCCTCGCGGGACTTCTGGATGAGCGAACGGATGAAAGCCTCGTTCAGTTCAGGATCAATAATCGTCATCAGCGGATGATAGGCACGGAAAGTGTCCCATAAAGAGAAAATGGTGTAGATAGCTCGTCCACCCTGCTTGATGGGGCTTCAAGTCCATACCAAAGTAACGTCCGTCAGCATCGGTAAACAAGTTGGGCTGCATACCCGTGTGGTAAAGTGCCGTGTAGAACATGGTACGCTGGTCGTTGTCCTTCGTATCGATGTCAATCTTGGAAAGATAAGTGTTCCACTGCTGGCGGGCAGCACGGCGCACACCGTCAAAATCCCATCCGGAGATTTCGGCTTCCACATTCTTGCGGGCACCGTCCATATCCACGGCAGACACACCTACCTTTACCAATACCTCCTCATTGGGCTCCGTCTGGAATTGCAGTAAAGCTTTAGCTGTAGGCAGAAGCGGACCGCCTTCGTCCAATGCCATGGAGTCCGTGACCAGCGTATAGGTGAATGGTTTGGAGAACTTGGCATAGAAGTTGATATACTGGTCGAAAGCCCAATATACAGTCTTCTTGCGTCCACGGATTTCAGTATCGCTGATTACTTCCAGCTCCATCTGTTCATTCTTCTGGCGCTGGATACTGTAATCCAGGTCGAGGATAAAACCTGCATCTTCGCTTTCGGGAAGGTATAGCGATGAATCGCCGCACGTTTGGTAGAGGTCAGTTCGGCTTTCACCCCGTAGCGGTCCAAAAATACGGAATAATATCCCGGTTCGGCTGTTTCATTCTCGTGGGAAAGGCAGAGGCGTACGCCATCTGCTGGCTCTTCGAGCCCATGGAGTGGTAATCCTGCGACCTACAGTGGGCATCAGCAGCACATCCCCGTAATCGGCACAACCCGTACCGCTGACGTGGGTATGTGAAAATCCGTTGATAGTAGTATCTGCATAGTAATATCCGGAGCAGGCATCCCACTCGTAGATACGCGTGTCGGGGCTGGGCTGAATCATCGTTGGGAACTACCGCTCCGGGATAGGTATGCCCATGTCCACCCGTACCGATGAACGGATTGACGTAAGACGCATAGTCCGGTGCCGTCTGGGTACAGCTGCAAACCGCCCCCAGCAGAAAAAGTCCGCCCAACAGTATGGAACTAGATTTCATGTTTTTCTTCATATTGTTTATTGTATAAGTAGGTGTATAGCTTCATAATAGAATCTTGTTATATGAGAATGCTTGAGGAGGGCCGCCCTATTACTTTGAGCAAAGCCCTCCTTTGTTTCATGTATGAAAAGGTTCAAGCATCCGTTTTCCGAAACCTCAGTTTACGGAAAACACGGCATCAGCGTACCTTCTTCATCGTATAGTTCTCACTCACGAAGTAAGGAACATCGGGGAAGATGTCGGTCTCAATCTCACCGCCTACATACTTATAGGGATTGATAGCCATCTGTTGCCTAAGCCATAGATATGCATATCACCGTTAGGAGCAATAGCACCATCCATATAGTAATCATCATAGTTAGGATATGCTTTCCACTGGAATTCTTGCTGTAAGTACCGAAATGCATCTTGTAGGTAGCAGGGTCTTCAGCATCGCCCTCATGAATGGTTTGCGGATAGATGAGCAGTGCACCGTTATAGTAATCGCAATGCATCGGATACTTACCGGTGATTTCGGGGAAAGTACCCCAGTTGTAAACCACATATCCGGTACCTTCTTCATCCTTCTCTA
>ENA-OQCP01000897-OQCP01000897.1-human-gut-metagenome-genome-assembly--contig:-NODE-897-length-12442-cov-2.161348_pt1 | contig 12442 bp, 17 predicted proteins | sample MGYA00242760_ERZ504583 | MGnify/ENA primary metagenome ERZ504583 (study PRJEB26092, sample SAMD00036308) | human gut metagenome | host: Homo sapiens | study: EMG produced TPA metagenomics assembly of...
CTTGCATCCAGGCTGCGTCCGCGAACGCTGGATGAGGTGGTGGGGCAGCAGCACATTGTAGGAAAAGATAAATTGCTGTATCGTGCTATAAAGGCGGATAAGCTGACATCTGTTATCTTTTACGGCCCTCCGGGAACCGGAAAGACCACCCTGGCAAAAGTCATCGCCAATACTACAAGCGCCAGCTTTACGCAGATCAATGCAACCGTAGCAGGGAAGAAAGATATGGAAGCAGTTGTAAAGCAGGCACAGGACGATCTCGGCATGTATGGAAAAAAGACCATTCTGTTCATTGATGAGATCCACCGTTTCAACAAGGGACAGCAGGATTATCTTCTTCCCTTTGTGGAGGACGGAACCATCATTCTTATCGGGGCCACAACAGAGAATCCATATTTTGAGGTAAACGGAGCGCTTCTTTCAAGATCGATCATCTTTGAATTGAAGTCCCTGGAGATACCGGAGATAAAGGAACTGATCTTGCGTGCGGTTAACGATCCGGAACGTGGAATGGGAAGCTATGGGGCGGTGATCGAGGAGGATGCTCTGGAGTTTCTGGCAGATATGGCAGGAGGAGACGCCAGAAGCGCCTTAAACGCCATAGAACTGGGAATCCTCACCACACCCCGTGATACAGACGGTAAGATCCATCTGACCCTTGAGGTGGCTTCTGAGTGTATCCAGAAGCGGGTGGTGCGCTACGATAAGAACGGGGACAATCATTATGATATCATTTCTGCCTTTATCAAGAGCATGCGAGGCTCCGACCCGGATGCGGCAGTCTATTATCTGGCAAAAATGCTCTATGCAGGAGAAGATGTGAAATTTATCGCAAGAAGGATCATGATCCTTGCTTCCGAAGATATCGGAAACGCAGATCCCCAGGCCCTCTGCGTGGCAACGGCAGCAGCACAGGCAGTGGAACGTGTGGGAATGCCGGAGTCCAGATCATTCTTTCCCAGGCAGTTACCTATATGGCCTGTGCACCCAAGAGCAATTCTGCAGTAAATGCCATACAGGAAGCCATGCGCTGCGTGAAGGCGAAGAAGACAACCGTTCCGGTGCATCTGCAGGATGCCCATTATGGTGGCCACGAAAGTCTGGGTCATGGTATCGGATATAAATATGCCCATGATTATCCGAACCACTATGTAAAACAGCAGTATATGCCATCAGAAATCGAAGGAGAACATTTTTACGAGCTCAGTGATATGGATATGAAAAGAAACTGAAAGAGCATATGAAGAAGATCCACGAAGAAGCGAAATAAATGAATATAAGTAAAACGGAGGAGCCTCTCAGAGAAGCTCCTCCATTATTTTGTCATAAACATTCTGGTATTTATAAGGCCAGCTTTCACATACAGACTGTGCAGCAGCAAGATTTGGCACATTGATGCTGAGATCAACGATGCTGACGCCGCTTTCGATGATCCGCAGACGTACCGAGTAGCTACCCTCTTTGGTGGATAGTAATCTGCAGGAGTCAGGAGATGTTCTTCGATCTTGCAGTGGAGGGAATTGAGATATTCTTCCACTTCTTTCTTGATGTCAGAGGAAAGTTCTTTGGAAAAATATTTCAGAGTGTTTTTTCCCTCGGAGGTCAGTCGATAGTAACTGCGGTTGGACTGTGAAGACATTTCCACCAGATCTGCCTCCACAAGTTCGGAAACTGCCTGCTGGAGCTGAAAATAATTGGTGTATTTCCGGTCCAGGATAAAATCGGTAATCTGGGAATTTGTGAGATCCCCATCGGAATTCTGCAGCATATATAAAATAATAAGCTTATAGGTTGTAAAAGGTGATGCCATAAGAATCCTCCTTTTTACTGGCTGCGGGAAAGGGCTTCGAGAGCTTTTCCCTGAAAACTTGCTCTTTCTTTCATCCGGTGATGAAGAAGGTTTAAAACTTCTCGTTTGCGGCTGGCCCATAAAGGTGCGATCAGCAGATCCTTCGGTCCATCGCCGGTGACCCGGTGGATCACGATATCCGGTCTGAGATGTTCCAGACAGTCAATGACAAGGTTCAGATACTCGTCCCGTTCATAAGTGCGGAAAAGACCGGCTTCATGATCAGCGGCAAGATCTGTACCACGCAGTACATGAAGAAGCTGCAGCTTGATCCCCTGGATATCCATGCGTTCAGATAAGCCATTGTTTCCAGGATATCCTTCCGGCTTTCACCGGGAAGCCCCAGGATGGTGTGGACGATCACTTCGATGCCGCCTGCGCGGAGATTTTTTACTGCGGTATCAAAACAGGACAGTGGATAGCCGCGCCGTATATATCTGGCGGTATCTTCATGGATAGTCTGGAGTCCCAGCTCCACCCACACCGGTTTGATCTGGTTCAGGGAATAAAGAAGATCCAGTACATCATCTCCCAGACAGTCCGGTCTGGTACCAATGGACAGTGCCACGATATCCGGATGGGAGATGGCTTCTGTGAAGATCTTACGCAGGTGTTCCACAGGAGCATATGTGTTTGTATATGCCTGAAAATAGGCGATATATTTATGGATCGGGCGTTTGGAAGAGAGACTTTTGATCTGTGTGTTGATCTGCTCTGTAATGGAAAGAGCGGCGTTTGCTGCAAAATCTCCGCTTCCGCCCTGGCTGCAGAAGATGCAGCCTTTTTTTGCCCAGGGTGCCGTCACGGTTGGGACAGGACATGCCGCCGTTTAATGCAACCCGGTAGACCTTTTCGCCGTATCGCTCCCGGAGCATATAGTCCAGAGAATGATAAGGCTTGTCGTTCCAGCGCTTCATTATGCCTCTTTCGGTTCGTTTTTCTCTTCGCCGTTTTCTTCGTTTTCATCTTTCGGTATATAGTTATCGAAGATCTTTACAAAGATCTTCGATTTCCAGTACGCCAGCGTAGAAAATCCCATCAGAATAAAAAGCATGATCAGGATGGATGTAAACCGTGCGTAGCTCACATAAGCAAAAAGCCACATCAGTAGGAGTGGGGACGCAGAGATCACAAGCATCAAAAGTGTCAGCGGAAGATGGCGGACGGACATCAGGAATGCATTTACAAAGGTATTCTTGACGGAATTAAAAAATTTGGAAAGGATCGGATAAATGTACAGAAGGATCATCGCATAGATCAGTGCAAATGCAATGAACAGACTGAAAAGTCCTTTGTACATAGCTCCGCTTCCGACTCTGGCGATCCGAAGATCGATAAACAGAACAGCAGCGGTGAGGAGCATGATGATATTGATGATGGTCGCCTGTTTGAAGTTCTGTTTGAAGGAGTGGAAAAAGCTGCGGGCAATATAGGATTCCTCGTCTCTTGCCATCTTTAGTGTGACATAGTAGAGAGCTGTTATGGAGCGCCTGCGGTGACAACCGGAATGCAGCAGAGGATGCACAGAAAATTCAGAAGAAGCAGGTCTGCTACGCGTCCCATGAACACGAAGAATTTGTTGTCCATGTTGAAAAACGATTCATTTGATAAGTCTCCTTTTCTTTTGGATATTATTTTAAGTATACCCAATCACAGCAGAAAAAGCAAATCCCAAATGTTTTCCGGGGCAGTGGAAATGGGAAAATCATGTGTCCGCCATAGAAAGACAAAAAAGAGAAATAGTTTATTAAATTTTCCTAAAAGGCTTGCTTATCACGATTTAGAGTGTTAAAATATCAGTATTGTATTAGACGAAATTCATGTATTTTAAAGGAGCGTAACAATGAGCAAAAAAATCAGGACGGAGCTGTGGATCATCTTTTTGAAGCGATCCTGTGCCTGAAGGACAAGGAAGAGTGTTATACATTTTTTGAGGATGTGTGCACCATCAATGAGCTGCTTTCTTTATCTCAGCGCTTCGAGGTAGCCAAGATGCTTACTGATAAGCGTACATACCTTGATATTTCCGAGAAAACAGGAGCTTCCACAGCTACGATCAGCCGTGTGAACCGTTCCCTGAACTATGGAAATGATGGTTATGAGATGGTATTTGCACGTATGAAGAAGGATAACGGGGAGCAGGGCGGCGAAGCAGAATAAGGCTTACGTCCATACCGTGATGATAACGGATAATGCTGTAACGAAAAAGAGACAGGCGATCGTGCGTCTGTCTCTTTTTTTTCGGTGCGCCCGGCGACGCACGTTTATGACCGGATGTGAGCTCCGGATATTATTTGTCTTTTTTGAGGAATCCGTATCTTTTGAGGAATTCATGTGGTCGATCATGTTTTCGATGATCATTTTTTCATGTATACGTCGAAGCTAAGAAGACAGATAAAGGAAAACTGGTGAAGGAATTCCTTATCCTCCGGGTCGGCGTCCTCAAAAATTTCTCCGGCACTTTTGAAACGGCGCATAAGATCCTTTTCCAGGTAACGGATCTGTGACTGCTCCATACTGAAAACCTCCTGGTAGATGTAAGTCATGTCCTTTTCTGTAACGGACTTGAAGTATTTCTCGGTGATCGGTCCCAGAAGGGTCTGGATATCACTGATGGAGAGGATATTCTTAAAATAGTAGATAAAGATCAGCATCAGCAGATGCTCCCGGGAATAGCGCTTCTTTTCCGGCGGGGGAAGGAGCTTGTTCTTTGCGTAATTGTTGATCATGGTCTTGGTCAGGATCTTGTCATCATGATGACGCTTGGTGGAAGCGAGATTATCTTCCATAAAGGTTGTGACCTGATCCATGTAAAGAGCAATATTGGGAATTTCATCGGGTTTTATATAATCAAGCTCAGCAATTTTTGCAAAATGCTGTTCATCATTTCTTTTTCGTTTTCTGTCATCGCATTATCACCTCTGCTCCTTATTATATAGTTTTAAATACTACTTGTAAAGAAACTTTTTTCAGAGAGGTGGGTTTACCGGAAAGTAAGTCATGATAGTATATAAAGATACTGTTCATATGGAAAAAGAAATGGAGATCAAAATGAGTATACATGATGCTTTGGACACATTGAATCCTATGCAGCGGGAAGCTGCCGTACATACAGAGGGACCACTTCTGATCCTTGCAGGAGCCGGTTCCGGAAAAACAAGAGTGCTGACCCACAGGATCGCCTATTTAATGGAAGAAAAGGGTGTAAACCCATGGAATATCCTGCGATCACCTTTACCAACAAGGCCGCCAGTGAGATGCGGGAACGTGTGAATAAAATTGCGGGAATGGGTGCGGAGAGCGTATGGGTCTCCACCTTCCATTCCGCCTGCGTGAGGATCCTGCGCAGACATATTGAGGTGCTGGGCTTTGGCAGTAATTTTACCATTTATGATGCCGACGACCAGAAAACAGTCATGAAGGAAATCTTCCGGAAGTTTGATATCAATACCAAGATCTACAAGGAACGCGCTGTTCTTGCTGAGATTTCCCATGCCAAGGATGAACTGATCACACCGGAAGAGATGGAGCTGAATGCAGGCGGCGATCCGGATGCACGGAAGATTGCCGGTATGTATAAGGAATATCAGTCTATCCTCCGGGGAAACAATGCGCTGGATTTTGATGACCTGATCGTGAAGACTGTGGAGCTTTTTCAGCATAATCCAGATATCCTGGACTATTATCAGGAACGTTTCAAATATATTATGGTGGATGAGTATCAGGATACCAATACTGCCCAGTTTAAATTTGTAAGTCTTCTTGCTGAGAAATACAAGAATCTCTGTGTGGTTGGTGATGATGATCAGTCCATCTATCGTTTTCGTGGAGCAAATATCGGGAATATCTTAGGCTTTGAGAAGGTTTTTCCTGAGGCTAAGGTGGTGCGCCTGGAACAGAATTACCGTTCTACCAGAACATCCTCAATGCAGCCAATGAGGTGATCGTCAACAACACAGAGCGTAAGGAAAAACGCCTCTGGACAGAGAACGAAGAGGGCGATAAAGTACATTTCCGTCAGTTCAACAACGGATTTGAGGAAGCGGAGTATGTTGCAGGAGAGATCATCCAGGGGCGCCGCAACGGGAAATTCCAGTACAAGGACTGTGCAGTACTTTATCGGACCAATGCCCAGTCTCGTCTCTTTGAGGAGAAATTTCTCCTGGCAAATGTTCCTTATAAGATTGTCGGCGGCGTGAACTTTTATGCCCGCAAAGAGATCAAGGATCTGTTAAGCTATCTGAAGACCATTGACAATGCCAGTGATGATCTGGCTGTGCGCAGGATCTTAAATGTGCCAAAAAGAGGAATCGGACTCACCAGCATCGGCCGTGTCCAGGACTATGCGGATATGATGAACCTGAGCTTTTACGATGCGCTCCGCGTGGTGGAGGAAGTACCGTCCATTGGCAGGGCAGCAGGAAAGATCAATGATTTTGTATCCTTTATCCAGGGACTGAAAAGTAAGGCAGAGCCTATACAGTCCGTGAAACCCTGGAAGAGGTCATTGAACTTACCGGTTATGTGAAGGAACTGGAGGCAGAGAAAACGGAGGAGGCTCAGGCGAGGATCGAAAATATCGATGAGCTGATCTCCAAGACAGAATCCTTCCAGGAAGCCATGGAGGAGGCCGGACAGCCGGCGACACTTCTGCATTTCTGGAGGAGATCGCACTGGTGGCAGATATCGATTCTGTTGATCCGGATCAGGATTATGTGTTGCTGATGACCCTTCACAGTGCCAAGGGACTGGAATTCCCCAATGTATTTATCGTGGGAATGGAGGACGGTGTTTTTCCGGGATATGCTTCCATCTGTCCGGTGATCCGTCGGATATCGAGGAGGAGCGAAGGCTCTGTTATGTGGGAATCACCCGTGCCATGAAGGAACTGACTTTAACCTGTGCAAAACAGCGGATGATCCGTGGGGAGACTCAGTATAACCGTGTGTCACGTTTTGTAAGGGAGGTTCCACGGGAGCTGGTAGATCTTGGACATACCATTCAGGAGAAAAAGCCCAGAGTAGATGATATCGTATCTCCGAAAAGCGCCTATGCCCAGATGAAAATGAATTTCCAGGCAAAGAGCACCCTGCAGAAAAAAGATTTCACAGTGAAGAAGGCGGACAGCCTGGACTATGGTGAGGGAGACACGGTCCGTCATGTGAAATTCGGAGTCGGTATCGTAAAAAATATCGCAGACGGCGGCAGAGACTACGAAGTGACGGTAGACTTTGACAAAGTCGGCGTGAAAAAAATGTTCGCCGGTTTTGCCAAGCTGAAGAAGATCTGAGAGGGATCTCTCCGGGCAGACTATTTCTGCAAAAAACTGTAAAAATCCGGCCTCAAGGTTGTAATTGGAAAACCGGTATGTTAGAATCAGTATCAGCGTAATTGAATTGCTGTGAAGTGAACAGTATCACCGGCACATATGCTGCCGGATACTGTGAGGAGGGAATCGGGTAAAAAGCCTGAGCGGTTGCGGCCACTGTATACAGAAGAAGGGATTTCACATGCCATTGCAGAAACTCATGTGAGAAGGCGAAATCCCGATGTCAGAGAGATTCTGGAGAAAATTCTGATACATCATTCATGATCGGCTAAAAGATGAATGGTGTATCAGTTTTTATTTTGCGGAGTTTTTTCTGAGTCTGTAAGTCAGGAAACCTGCTTGACAGTATGTAAGTCGGAGCTTCCGTACAAAGTGTTCCGTGCAGATTTTATGAAGCCCCATCTTTTCGGTTACCCATAGGCAACAGGAGATAAAACAGGCGAAAAGAGAGGAAATGAAATGAAAAACAAGTATGTATCCACAAGAATCATGGCAATGGTAATGGCAGCGGCAATGACCGTATCAGCAGCTCCGGCTGTTTATGCCGCAGAGAGAGCAGACTCCGAGACCATCAAGGAAGACAACCAGCCGGCAGCAGAAGACAGTACAGAGTCTGCAGACACCGAAGATTCTTCCGCAGAGGCAACCAAGACAGAATATCCTCTGACCATCACAACCTATGATTACGATGGAAACGAAATCGAAACCACTTATGAAAAAGCACCGGAAAAAGTCCTTGCTGTATATCAGGGAAGCATTGAGACTATGCTCGCACTTGGTCTGGAAGACCACCTGGTAGCTACCGCAGGTCTTGATAATGAAGTTCCGGAAGATCTCAAAGAAGCATTCTCAAAAACAAATTATCTTGATGAATTTACCCCATCCCTTGAAACTGTAACAATGCTGGAGCCGGACATGATCTTATCCTGGAGCTCTCTTTTCTCTGATAAGAATCTGGGAAATGTAACAGACTGGATCGACAAAGGCTGCAACACCTACTACAACACCAATACTCGTCCGGACGGCGACAGAACACTGGAAAATGAATTCACAGATATCTTAAATATCGGAAAGATCTTCGATGTACAGGACAAAGCACAGGCTATCGTTGATGATGCAAAAGCAGTGATCGACAAAACTCTTACTGCAACTGCAGATGTAAAAGACAAACCAAGCGTAATGGTATTGGAGCCTCTTGGAGATGACATCACAAACTATGGCGTAAAGAGCCTTGGCGGAGATATGGTAACACAGTTAGGCGCAACTCTTGCAAACCCGGATGCTTCCACCGTTGGAAAAGAGGATATCATCGCAGCCAACCCTGACGTGATCTTTGTGGTTTACATGCCATATGCAGGAGATGATCCGGAAACTGTTAAGAACAGCCAGCTTGCAGTGATCCAGGATGATGAGTCCCTGAAGAGTCTTGACGCAGTAAAGAACGGACGTGTTTACCCGATCATGCTCAGTGAGATGTATGCAAGTGCAACACGTACCCAGGACGGAATCGAAACTTTTGCAAAGGGATTATATCCGGACGTAAATCTTGACTGATCGGAGAAAATGCAGTGAAAGAAACAGCTTCACAGAGAAAAAAAGATAAGGTGCTCAGAACATCCATGTATGTGGCAGTTCTCATCGGACTTGCAGGATTCCTTATTTTTTCCATACTTGCAGCCATCACTTTTGGAAATGCGGATCTGTCACTGAAGGATGTATACAGCGTTATCGCTTATAAATTGTTTCATATAAAAAGTCTGTCCGCCTATGCGGAAGGCGCAGTTCATGATGTTGTGTGGCTGATCCGGCTGCCTAGAGTCCTTCTGGCTCTGGCAGTTGGAATGGCTCTTTCCGTGTGCGGCGTGGTGATGCAGGCTATCGTGCAGAACCCACTGGCAGACCCGTATGTGCTGGGTATCTCATCTGGTGCATCTCTGGGTGCCACACTGGCCATCATGCTTGGAATCGGAAGCTTTCTTGGTGGAAACTCTGTGGGAATCACAGCTTTCATTGGCGCGATGATCACTTCTTTTGCGGTGATCGCCATTGCAAACATGGGTGGAAAGGCAACTTCCGCAAAACTGATCCTTGCGGGAATGGCGGTCAGCGCAGTCTGTTCTGCTTTTTCCAATTTGTCATTTATATTACCAATGACAAAAATGCGGCAACAGAAGTTATGAAGTGGAGCATGGGAAGTCTTGCCGGAGCAAGCTGGACCAGAGTGGGGGTAATGCTTCCGGTCACGCTGGTGTGCGTGGCTGTTTTCTGGACGCAGTACCGGAACCTGAATCTGATGCTTCTGGGAGATGACGTATCCATTACCCTTGGAACAGATCTGCACAGACTGCGGACTTTTTATCTGATCGTTGCTTCTGTTATGATCGGATTTGCCGTGTACTGTGCCGGTGTGATCGGATTTGTGGGACTGGTGATCCCTCATGTGGTCCGGATCCTTTTTGGAACAGATCACAGAAAACTGCTCCCCTTAAGTGCGCTTCTTGGTGCATCGTTTCTGATCTGGTGCGATGTGGCATGTCGTGTGATCCTTAAAAATTCCGAGATGCCCATCGGTGTGCTGGTATCCATTATCGGTGCTCCCTGCTTTATTTATCTGCTTGTGCGGAAATCCTATGGATTCGGAGGTGCCCGGTAATGAAGATCACCACAGAAAATATTCAGGTTGGCTTTCACGCCAGACAGATCCTGAAGGGAATCTCCATGGAATCCAAGGATAAGGAACTGGTAGGAATCATCGGACCAAACGGAAGCGGAAAATCCACTTTGCTGAAATGCATTTACCGTATTCTGAAACCAGACGCAGGAGCCGTGTATCTGGACGGCGAGGAGCTTCATTCCATGAGTGTTCGAAGCTCTGCGAAAAAAATGGCCGTGGTGGCACAGCACAATTATTATAATTTTGATTTTACGGTCCGCGAGGTGGTTCTTATGGGGCGTGCGCCTCATAAAAAGACTCTGGAACGGGACAATGCAAAAGATTACCAGATCGTGGATGAAGCGCTGAAAACCGTACAGATGGAGGCGTTTGCAGACCGTACCTTTTCCACTCTTTCCGGAGGAGAGCAGCAGAGGGTGATCCTGGCAAGAGCACTTGCCCAGCAGACCTCTGCACTGATTCTGGATGAGCCTACCAATCATCTGGACATTACCCACCAGATCATGCTGATGGAGCTGGTGAAAAAACTTAATGTAACCGTGATCTCCGCTATTCACGATCTGAATATTGCAGCAGCATACTGTGATAAGATCTATGTACTGAAGGACGGAGTTCTGGAAGGTTACGGAACGCCGGAAGAAGTCCTGACCCCGGAGCTGATCCGCAGGATCTATAAAGTAGAAGCGGAGATCGTTTACGACAGCCGCGGAAAGATGCATATTTTGTTTTTATGATTCTGGCTGTGAGGCGGGATGCATAGAGGGAAAAAGATGAAAAAGATCGGGATTTTGACATGCCTTAATTCCAATGATGTGTGTACCAGGGCAGGATGTCTGTCTGCATTTCGGGAAAGAAGAGATTTTTTTTCCGGCTATCCGGAAGATACGATTCTGGCAGCTGTGATGACATGCAACGGATGCAAAGAAACCAATGCAAAAGAACCTGCTGAAGATGAGGGGATTTTGGAAAAGGCAGATCGGCTGGTCAGTGAAAAGATCAGCGTCATCCATGTCGGGGTATGCCGTCTGAATGAGGAAAAAAAGGAATGTCCGCGGATAACACAGATCTGCGGTCTGATAGAAGAACGCGGGATCAAAGTGATCCGAGGAACCCATAAAGAATAAGAGAAAAACCGCCGTATCTTTCCGGAAATGCCGGAAATACGGCGATTTTTTTACAGAATGTTTCTGCGAAAATTTGTGTAAGTTCTGGTAAAACCAGACATATGGTGGTATAATAAGAACATTAAAAAAAGGCTCGGGTGCAGCGACCTCAAAAAACGCTGCGCTGCAGATTTACTGACAGAAAGTACAGCCGAACAGAAAGAAAGGATGGTGCAGTGTTATGAATTTAAATACAACAAAACTTGAAGAACTGCTCGCAACACTGAAGAAAAAAGAAGAAGAGAAAGATAAGAACACAGTCCTTTGGGTACTGGCGATCATCGGTGCTGTTGCAGCTGTTGCCGGTATTGCGTTTGCAGTATACCGTTTCTTCGCTCCGGATTATCTGGAAGATTTTGAAGAAGATTTTGATGATGACTTCGATGATTATTTCGAGGATGAGGAAGAGTAAGAACTTTCACTGCAGAGGCTGTTTTGAGCAGATCAGAATGGCTGTCTGTTATGTATGAATATGAGAAGCGGATAATTGAAGCCCCGGCGCGATACCGGGGCTTGATTTTTGAAGACGGACCGTGAAACGCTGGCGTTTCATGAGCAGACAGTAAAGAGGATCCTGAATGTTCGAATTATTGTCTGCTGGTTATAAAACAGAAAGAGGATTTATGAAAAAAGGTGAAATTTACGAAGGTATTATAGAAAAAGTGGAATTTCCAAACAAAGGTTTTGTTTGGGTTGATGACCAGAAAGTAATTGTAAAAAACGGAATCCCGGGACAGAAAGTCCGGTTTATGATCAATAAGAAACGTTCCGGCCGGGCGGAAGGACGTCTTCTGGAGGTCCTGGAGAAATCTCCGTTGGAGACAAGAGAACCTGCCTGTCAGGAGTTTCCGGCTTGTGGCGGCTGCATGTACCAGACCATGAGCTATGAGGCACAGAAGGAGATGAAGGAGCGTCAGGTGAGGGAACTTCTGGATGGGGCAGTAAGAGAGAGCCTGGCTAAGATCGGGAAGAATGGTGATGGGACAAAAGAAGCTGAGGCTGCAGAGCATTTATATCACTGGGATGGGATCTACGGCAGTCCCATTGAGTTCGGGTACCGCAATAAGATGGAGTTTTCCTTTGGGGATGAGTATAAGGATGGGCCGCTGTCCCTTGGGCTTCATAAGAAGGGCAGCACTTACGATATCCTGAACACGGATGACTGTAAGCTGGTGCATCCGGATATGACGAAGATCCTGGTCTGTGTGCGGGAGTTTTTCCTGGAGCGTAATGCCAGCTTCTATAAAAAGCTGCAGCATGTGGGATATCTTCGACATCTTCTTCTTCGAAGAGGCGTCACAAGTGGTGAGATCCTGGTCCATGTGGTAACCACCACCCAGGAAGAATATGATCTGGAGCCTCTGAAAGATCAGCTTCTTGCACTTCCGCTGGAAGGGAAGATTGTGGGGATCATGCACATTTTAAAT
>ENA-OQCP01000898-OQCP01000898.1-human-gut-metagenome-genome-assembly--contig:-NODE-898-length-12409-cov-10.884872_pt1 | contig 12409 bp, 18 predicted proteins | sample MGYA00242760_ERZ504583 | MGnify/ENA primary metagenome ERZ504583 (study PRJEB26092, sample SAMD00036308) | human gut metagenome | host: Homo sapiens | study: EMG produced TPA metagenomics assembly of...
CGCCTTGTCCTGCTCCTTCGGAGCCGCGGACAAGCGCCACACTGGTCGAGGACGTTCTGAAACCAAGCCCGGCCCCCGCCGGACAGGTCAAACTACTCGCAGAGCAGCTTAGCGATCTGGACGGCGTTGGTTGCCGCGCCCTTACGGATTTGGTCGCCGCAGCACCAGAAGGTGATGCGCGCGCGGCTCGGGGTTCGAGATGTCGCGACGCACGCGGCGACCCAAATCAGGTCCTGGTCGGACGTATCCATCGGCATGGGGAAGCGGTCGTGTGCACCCTCGGCACCCAGATCGTCAACCAGCTTGACGCCGGGAGCGGCAGCCAGCGCAGCACGGGCCTCCTCGACCGTAATATCGCGCTCAAACTCGAGCGTAATGCTCTCGGAGTGCGAACGCAGCACGGGCACGCGCACGCAGGTGCAGTTCACGCGCAGCTCGGGCAGATGCATGATCTTACGGCCCTCGTTCTGCAACTTCATCTCCTCGGAGGTAAAGCCCTCCTCCTTGACGCTGCCAATCTGCGGAATCAGGTTGCTCGCCAGCTGGGCGGCAAATGCACGCGGCTCGGGAATCTCCTCGCCGCGACCCAGGGCGGCCAGCTGAGCCTCGAGCTCGGCCATACCGGGAGCGCCGGCACCCGAAGCCGCTGATACGTCGAGACGATCATGCGCTTCACGCCGGCGAGCTGATGCAGCGGCCACGTGGAACCAGGCCGATGATAGTCGCGCAGTTGGGATTGGCGATAAGGCCGTGATGCCACTTGATATCGTCGGCATTGATCTCGGGCACGACCAGCGGCACCTCGGGATCCATGCGGAAGGCATGGCTGTTGTCTACCACGATGGCGCCACGCTTGACGGCCTCGGGCAGCAGCTCCTTCGCGATATCGTCGCCGGCAGCGCCGAGTACGATGTCGCAGCCCTCAAAGGCCTCGGGGCAAGCCTCCTCAATCACAACCTGCTCGCCGCGGAACTCGACGGTCTTGCCCGCAGAGCGCGCGCTCGCTAGCAGCTTGAGCTTGCCGACCGGGAACTCCTGCTCGTTGAGACACTCGAGCATCTGGGTGCCAACAGCTCCCGTCGCGCCCAAAATAGCAACCGTGTACTGTTTCATGCTTCCCCCTTTTAAGGTTGTGGCTTTTGCCCGCACGCCGAGCAGGCTAAATGTTCTTGCCCAGTTTATACAAAAACGGGACGGGCATGAAACCCGCCCCGTCGAAACGAAACCGAAATGAAACGCCCCACGGCAGATTTTGGGGCATGTCCCAAATCTGCCGGAATGGCGCTACTTGTGGAGGGCGGCCAGGGCGGGTTCGACCGGCGCGGGAGCCTCCAGGTCCGCGACTTTCACAATGCCGTTCTCGTCGGAGAAGGCACGGTAAATGGTCTGAATCGCCAAGTTGAAGTCCTTCTCCTCGACGCCGATAATGATATTGATCTCATCGCAGCTCTGCGAAATCATACGCACGCTCACGCCCGCCTGGCCAAGCATGCCAAACAGGTGGCCCGAGATACCTGCACGGCCGCGCAGGTTACGACCGACGGTCGCGATAAGTGCCAAGCCCTCGACCACCTCGATCTCGAGCGGCTCGACCTCCTGCTGAATGTCGCCTACGAGCGAGTACAGCGAATCGCGCACGTCCTGCTCCTGCACCACAGCACCAAAGCGGTCGACACCGGTGGGCATGTGCTCGACGGAAACGTCATAGCGTTCGAAGACCGAAAGCGCACGGCGCATAAAGCCGACGCGCGGCTTGGTACGGTCGCGGGCAACGTTGATGGCGACAAAGCCGCGCTTACCGGTCACGCCGGTAATGATGGGCTCCGCCTCACCCTCGTCAGCCGTCTCGCTAATGATGGTGCCGGGGTCCTGCGGCGCATTGGTGTTCTTGATGACCAGTGGAATGCCTGCCTCGCGCACAGGGAACACGGCCTCCTCGTGCAGGACGCTTGCACCCATGTACGAAAGCTCGCGCAGCTCCTCGTAGGTAACGCGGGCGATGGGCTGAGCCTCGGGCACAATGCGAGGATCAGCAGAATAGAAGCCCGAAACGTCGGTCCAGTTCTCGTACAGGTCGGCGCCCAGGCACTTGGCCAGGATCGAGCCCGAGATATCGCCGCCGCCACGGTCGAGCAGCTTGATTTGACCCTCACGCGTCGCGCCGTAGAAACCGGGCATGACAAAGCCGCCCTGCTGACCGTACTCCTGCACCAGCTCGGAGGTGCGGTTCATGCTGAGCGTACCGTCGTGATGGAACGCCACGACCGTCGCGGCGTCCAGGAACGGCAGGCCCAGATACTCGGCCATCAGGCGAGCGGTGAAGTACTCGCCACGACTCACGAGCTCCTCGGTGGAGTAGCCGCCCGAGCGGGCGCGCTCGGCAAAGGCCGCGAACTCCTCGCGGATGGGATAGGTGAGCTCCAGCTCGTCAGCGATATCAAAATAGCGCTGGCCGATGTCCTCGAGCAGTTCCTCGCACGACACGTGATACTTAACGTGTGCGTTAACCAGATAGAGCAGGTCGGTCACCTTGGTGTCGCCCTTAAAGCGGCGACCGCAGGCGGAAACCACCACAAAACGGCGAGCCGGGTCGCATCGACGATGGCCTTGATCTTCTTAAAGTGTTCGGCGTCGGCGACCGACGAGCCGCCAAACTTGGCAATTTTTATCATGGGCTGGAGGTTACCTTTCTAAAAGCCTCTGCAAACCTGTTTTGCGCGCTCTGATACCATGGGTTCACCGATTGGGACCAAGGCATCCGAGGAGCAGTGTTATATGGGAACTTATCATAGTACACGAGGACGCACTTTATCGTGCTCAAGTAAGGTGGCAATCCGCACCGGCATCGCTCCCGACGGGGGTTTGTTCGTCTCGGACGAGCTGGGCACCCAGCAGCTCGATATCAGCTCGCTTGCAGATAAATCGTACTTTGAAATCGCTCAAGATGTGTTGGGAATGTTACTGAATGATTACACGGCCGAAGAAATTTCTGCCTGTGTGAGTGAGGCATACCGCGACACATTTGCAAGCGAAGAGGTCACGCCGCTCGTCAAACTCGACGCCGCACCGGGCGTCGACGCCCCTCAGACCTATGTGATGGAGCTCTTTGGCGGCCCCACGAGCGCCTTTAAGGACGTCGCCCTGCAGATGCTCCCCCGCCTTATGGCCCGCACCTCCGCCAAGGACGGCGGCGCCGAGCGCATCATGATCGTCACCGCCACGTCAGGCGACACGGGCAAGGCCGCACTCGCCGGCTTTGCCGACGCCCCGGGCACGGGCATTACCGTCTTTTATCCCGAGGCAAGGTCAGCCGCGTGCAGAATCTGCAGATGTCCACGCAGGAGGCGATAACGTCGCCGTCTGCGGCATCCGCGGCAACTTCGACGATGCCAGAGTGCCATCAAGCGCATCTTTGCCGATAAGGAGCTTGCCGAGCGCCTGGAAGCCGCCGGCACTGTGCTTTCGAGCGCCAACTCCATCAACGTCGGCCGCCTGGTGCCGCAGGTCGTCTACTACTTTGCCGCCTATGCGCAACTGCTACGCGCCGGCGCTATCGAGGCTGGCGACGCCGTAGAGTTCTGCGTGCCCACCGGCAACTTTGGCGATATCTTGGCCGGCTACTACGCCAAGCGTATGGGTCTGCCCGTCGCCAAGCTCGTCGTGGCGAGCGACAAGAACAACGTGCTTGCCGACTTCCTGACCACCGGCGTTTACGACCGTAACCGCCCGTTCTTCACGACCATCTCGCCGTCGATGGACATCCTCATCAGCTCCAACCTGGAGCGCATGCTCTACTTCCTGTCCGACGGCGACTGCGAGCTCGTTGCCGGCCTTATGGATCAGCTTGCCCAGACCGGCCGCTACGAGGTGCCCGCCGAGCTGCTGGCCAAGATCCAGAGCGTGTTTGGCTGCGGCTGGGCCAGCGAGGACGAGGTCCGCGCTGCCATCAAGAGCTGCTGGGACGCCAACGGCTACGTGATCGACCCGCACACCGCTTGCGGCTATCACGTCTTTGAGCAGGTCGCTTCCGCCGAGGGCGCCAAGGCCCGCGTGCTGCTTTCGACCGCCAGCCCCTACAAGTTCCCGCGCGCCTGCTGCGACGCCCTGGGGCTCGACGTTCCCGAGGATGATTTTGAGGCTATGCGTGTGCTCGAGCAGGCCACCAACACGGTCGCCCCGACCCAGCTCGCCGAACTCGAATCCAAACCCGTCCGCTTCGAAGACGTCTGCGACGTCGATGAGATGGCAAGCTACGTCGAGTCTGCAGCAAAAAAGATGGCTACTAACTAAACCCCTTATTAAGCGCCGGCGAAAGCGGCGCACCTTCTTTCATCAGATAACCCCCGGGATGATGACGAACGCGCACAGCGTGCCTGGCTGTTTAGTTCGTCGCGAGTTCCGCACGAGCCGAAAGCACGTAATGTGCTTTCCGAGCGAGCCAGGACTGCCCGAGCAGCGAACTAAACAGGCAGACCGCCCAGGAGGACCCACATGATCAAAATCACCGTCCCAGCAACGAGCGCCAACTTGGGTATTGGCTACGACACCCTCGGCATGGCCGTCAGCCTCTACTCGCACTTCACCTTCGAGCGCGCCGACAAGCTCACCATCACGGGCTGCCCCGAGGAGTTTCAAAACGAGAATAATCTGGTCTACGTCAGCTTTGTCGATGCGCTGGCCGCATGGGGCGAGCCGGCTTTTCCCGTTGCCATCGATATTCAAACCGACGTGCCCGTCGCTCGCGGCTGGCTCCAGCTCCACCTGCGTCGTCGCGGGCATTATGGCGGCCGCCGCGCTGACAGGTCACACCGTCGACCGCGCCGAGCTCGTCCGCATCGCCACCGAGGTCGAAGGCCATCCCGACAACGTCGCCCCCGCCATCTTGGGCGGCGCCGTCTGCTCCTTTACGCCGACCGATTCGCTTCCCCAGTGCCTGCGCTACGAGGTGAGCAATCGCTTGCGTTTTATTACCGTGATTCCGCCCTACGAGGTGCACACGAGCGAGGCGCGCAAGGTCGTGCCGCGGGAAATTCCGCTCGCTACCGCCGTATGCAGATGGGCCGCATCGCGGCATGACGCGCGGTCTTGAGACCGGCAACCTCGACCTGATTGCCGCCGCCAATGACGACCGCATCCAGGAGCCCTATCGCCGCCGCCTCATCCCCGACTACAACGCCGTGCGCGACACCTGCCTTAACGGAGGCGCCAAGACCATCTGGATCAGCGGTTCGGGCTCAACCCTCATGGCCGTGACTGACGACACCATCGTGGCAAAGTTCCTGCAGGTCAAGCTGCGTGAGCAGTTCCCCAAGTGTGACACGCATATTCTGACGTGCGACACCGAGGCGCTCAAATCGAGTACCTGTAGCGCCCTGCCTCATTGCTCTCACCGGTCCCCTTGGGGCTTCGCAGCCTCGACAGGATAATCGCATTCGCTGATTTAATTATCGCCCGATTCGCGGCGCAATCTATTTATCTCCGCTGCTCAGAACCGCCTCAAGTCTTTGCACGAGAACTCCGACGGTAATTCCAAGTGCCTCTGCATAGGCGAACTGCTCATAAACCCTAAGACTGCGTTCCCCGGTTTCGACTTTCGAGATGAACGACTGAGGTACCCTCAGTTTCTTTGCGAGTTCAACCTGAGTGATACCTTGTTCCCGACGAATCTGGGAGAGGCACTTTCCGCATGTCCTATTAGCATCAACGTTCATACCGTTTACGCTATATTCCATTTTGATATATCCCAAACTAGGATATATTCATGTGAGTATCTGTTTCACTTATCGCAATTGTTCGCATCGCACATTTGAAACGAGAGAGGGGACTCGATAAGCATGGATGACGAGATGAAAGAGCCCAATAGTGAGCAAACGCCCAGTGCATCTGATGAACAGAAGCCGAATATCGAAGGGAAGCAGGTTTCTGATGGTGCTGACGACACCACCTCCCCTGACGATCGATCATCAAATGAAGACGGTGCCACATGCAATAAGGAAGAGGACGATTTACTTCTAACGAGTGCCATTAACAAACTTGGTGGTAATAAACGAGCGGCTATCGCAACTGCTGCGATAGTTGCCGTCATCTTCTGCTTACCCATGCTGTTTCCTCAAATGTTTTGCACCCACAAACTTTGGACCAATGCAAACTGTACAAGCCCTCGCACCTGTAAAAGTTGCGGCAAAACCGAGGGGAAACCGCTCGGACATGAATGGGAAGAAGCAACATGCACGGTTCCGAAGACCTGTCAACGCTGCGGCAAAACCGAAGGGAAACCCCTTGGGCATCAACCAGGTTCTTGGACTACCGAAGTCGATTACGTTGACGCCACCTCGAAGGAAATTCGAGAATGCGGGAGATGCGGAGAGGTCGTTGACACCCGCAACGAAAAGGAAATTACTTCCTTTCTTGGCGACGGATCGTTTTCAATTTCACCTGAAGGCTTTATTGAACGACTTAACGAGGAATTCTCCGATATTCCCAATTGCAGCAGTATGAAGGCGAGTTACGAGTTAGACGATAGCGGCACGGGACTCGAGCTTCAGATAAAAAATGGCTCTACGCTTGCCGGTATTGGAGGTTTTTTCTCGGACTCGAGCAGTCAACTACTATTCAGCTATCTTGGATCAGAAAACTGCTTCAAAAACATAGTCATGTACTTCGAAAATTCAGATTATGCCGCGGCGACAGCATTAGCAACCATACAAGCAATTGATCCAACACTCTCATTTTCCGACGCTAAGGAGATTGGCGCTGCCTGCGTAGGTACGCCAACTGTCAAAAATGGAATTACGTACGCAATCTTAGCTTCAAATGGAGAATACTGGCTGAGCACCCGAATTGAATAATTTACTTTAATTGCTAAATGCAGACGCCTCTTACTCGCGGCATATTAAAGTTCAACCCCTGTTAGCATCGTCAATCGAAATATGCCCCGCCGAGCACTTTAGCTTGGCGGGGCATTTCGATACGTAGGCGGATTTTGATACCTAGAAGGCCCACATGCCCCCACTAGGCAGCCGGCTTCGCTGCTCAAATTGCTCGAACTGCAACTTGAGCAATCAGCGGCCAGCATCTCTTTTAGGCTGCGCTAGTTTCTTTGTATTCAAAGACTGGCTCTAAGATGTCTTCGATGCTGCAGTGCAGGACTTTCGCCATATCCCTTACGGTTGTTACCGATGCTTCGTTGATGTTTCTCTGGCGCTGTTCGTACATTTGGATTGAGCGGAGTGATACGCCCGATTCGTATGCCAGGTCTTGTTGGGTTTTCTTGAGCCTCTTTCTTGCTTGCGCCAGTTTAGTTTGACGAGGTGTTTTCTTCGCCATATCGCAAATAAGACGCGCCACACGTTCCTCTGAGGCTTCATGCCAGGGATAGTACAGACCGCGCAGCGCATCAAATGGAACGACATGCAGCAGATCTTCGAAAGACTCCCCTAAACGCCACTGCAGGTATGCCAGCATCCAGCCCGCCCAATATTCCGGCGTCTTCTCAAATCGATAGGTGCAGTCCGGTATAGGCCTGTTTTGATAGCCCGATCTTTCAGCGATAAGCGCGAACAGCTCAACGCCCGATTTTCCCGATACGACCCATGCGTTGCCGCGTTCGAACTCGCGAGCTACGCCGCTGAGGCAAAAGAGTTCAGCAACTTCCGATCCCTCTGCTCCATAATCATTAACGGCATAGTCAAAGCAGTCGCTAGGTTGTTCATTGCGTCCTCGAGGTAATAGACGGGATATGTCCTACTCGGCCCACAATCCGTTAACTCTTGGATCATTTAAATCGACCCTCCCTGCCATCAAATCCCTAATGTCGACACCCTCGGTGTCAAATCCGTTTATCGTATCCAGATACTTACGTCGAGCATTCTGTTCTCGCTCAAATCGTTTGGGATAAAACTCAGCTCCCGAGGCCTGCTTCCAATCGCGGAACCTGATCGCCGAGAACGCGCGCTCACTCATAAGAGCGTATTGGATGCCCAAATCGCCCAAACGCATAATGAGTTGCAGTTGCCTGAGCGAGATCATGCCGTTAACGAACTGTCTTGCAAACGAAAAGTAGGAATCGTCGGCGCGATAGCTCGAATAACGTCATAGGGAGAAATATCAATCAGGCAGTTATCCAGCAGATAACGAAGCCCCTCGCGTGCTACTGGCGTCGAGACATTAAACTCCCGGTTGTCGGCCAAAATCGCAAGCCAATTAAGAATTGAAAACTCCCCGGACTCCAAATCCAAGACCGCGAGACCATCCATATCGAGCTCATATCGATTCGCGATACCATCGGACTCGGTCCGGCATGCCCATTCCATCGCCATTTCCTCATGTGGCGTGCAATAAAACCCACGTCCATAGTCGTTGAACTGCTTACATCTATCCAGCGACGGATGCTCGGCAACAACCTCCGACCCGTGCCAAAGCTCCATATCGACCTCCTAAAAAATATCACCCCAGTGATAGTTTACCAATAACTATCACTGGTGATATAGATGAGAGCTTTTGAGGGGATGCTGCCCGATTAGAGGCAGGCCTCGGCGATGCGCTTTTTGAGTTCGTCGATGCCGGTGCCGGTCTGGGAGCTCGTGATGATTACATTCTCGGCCGGGACGTTGAGCTGCTTTTTGATGGCTGCTGCCTGGCGGGCCTGCTGGGTGCGGCTGAGCTTGTCGGCTTTGGTGAGGCAGACGATAAAGTTGAACTCGTTGCCCTGTAGGTAGTCAATCATGTCGTGGTCGAGCTTGCTGGGGTCGTGACGAATGTCCACCAGCGAGACGACCAAGTTAAAGCTGCGCTCGGAGTCGAAGAAGTCGCCGATGAGCTCGGCCCAACGGTCGCGCTCGGCCTTGGAGCGACGGGCGAAACCGTAACCCGGCAGGTCCACGAAATGCACGTCGTCGGCCTCAAAGAAGTTGATGTTGCTCGTCTTGCCCGGCGTGCTGGAAACCTTGACCAGGTTCTTGCGGCCAAAGAGCTTGTTCATAATCGACGACTTGCCCACGTTGGAGCGGCCGACAAAGCTCACCTCGGGGCAGGTGGACTCGGGAATCTGCGAAACCTTGCCGTAGCTGGCGACGAACTTGGCAAGCTGGTAGTTAATGGAATCGGCCATGGACACTCCTTGGTCGTAGGTTCTTACAAATAGACGCGCTATTGCGCAGCGGCAATGCGGCGGACGATATCGAGCGTAATGCCACTCGCGGTACGGGCATACTCGAACAGGTCGAACTCACGGTCGCAAATCGCATCGTACGCCTCGTCACAATTATCGCTGATAGCGCGCAACACCAGGCAATCGACACCATTTTTAGTTGCGACATGGGCAATCGCCGCGCCCTCCATGCCAACACAATCGGCATGCGTCGCCTCGATAGCGTCGTTGCGCATGGCGGCACCCGTCACAAAACGGTTGCCCGTGGCAATCGTGCCGACCAGGAACTGCTTGGTGCCCTCGTTCGAAGCGGCTGCATTTGTCGAAGCATTGACAAAGCCACGCTCAGCAAGCACATCGGCAGCAATATCGACCAGCGCAGGCGTCGAGCCAAACTCCTCGAGCCCCGGTGCAGACTCGGCGATAAGCGCGGTATCGGTATCCAGATAGCGCAGGCGTTTGCCAATGACTACGTCGTCGATATGGAGCTTGGGGTTCAAACCGCCTGCAATGCCCGAAAACACAACAGCCTGCGGAGCATACTTGCTAATGAGGTGCTGTGTTGCGGCGGCAGCGTTCACGGTACCCATGCCCGCCGTTGTGGCGACAACTGTCAGTCCGTCGAGCCCGCCGGCCACAACGTTCAAGCCCGCCTCCTGTACCATGCAAACGTTACTCAACTCTTCCTTAATCTGCATGATCTCTTTTTCGAGCGCACCGATAATCGCGATGGTAGCCATGCCATTCCCCAAACCTATACGAAATACTCAACCACGGTATGGTACCAGCATTTTGTTTGACCTCGCCAAACGAACACGCTAAGCCAGCGTAGCGCGGGTATCATAGAGCGCCTTGGCGATGGCAGTCACAACCTCACTCGAATGGTCGCTCCATGGCATCGATGTCATGATGCTCATAATGTAGGTGTCGCCGTCAACATCAATGAGGCCAGCATCGCACGTCGCATTGCAACCTGCCTCGCTGATCCAGCCGGCCTTGTTGCGCACCAAAGCTTGGTCGTCCGCAATGCCATCGCGCACTCATTTATGTCTGTCCCCAATGAGTGCCCTTGGGGAGCGAAAATGGCTCGCTAGCCGATGGCGTTTTTGAGTTCCGCACGGCGCTTTTTCATGCCGGCCATGACGGCGTTGCGCAGCTCGGGCATGCGCGCGGTATCCATCTGGGGCACGCCCTCGAGCTTATAGGGAATACCCAGCTGCTCGTACTTGACGACACCCATCGTGTGATACGGCAGCATTTCCAGGCCCACCACGTTGTGCCATGGAGCGATCAGGCGACCGAGCTTCTCGCATTCCTCCGCCGTATCGGTGATACCCGGCACCACCACGTGGCGAATAACAACCTTAATCTTGCGACGGGCAAGCTCATCGCCAAACGCCAGGATGCGCGCAGGATCGCAACCGGTCAGCTTTTTATGCTCAACCGGATCGGCATGCTTGATGTCGAGCAGCACCATATCGGTCTCGTTGAGAACAGCATCGAACTTCTCCGGATGCTTGGGATCAAATGCATAGCCACAGCTGTCTAGGCAGGTGTGTACGCGGCCATCGGGGTTGTTGTGCATTGCACGGAACAGGTCGGCCAAAAACTCGGGCTGCAGGAGCGGTTCGCCGCCCGAAACGGTAATGCCGCCGCTACGGTAGAACTCATGGTTGCTCTGGAACTCGTCCATGAGATGCTCGACGGTCACCATCGTGCCGCCGTTAACAGACCAGGTATCGGGATTGTGACAATACGCACAACGCATGGGGCAACCCTGAACAAACACTACAAAGCGGATGCCGGGACCGTCGACCGTTCCCATCGTCTCGATCGAATGCACGCGACCCAGGGCATACGCAGAGTCCTCGGGATGAGCATCCACACCCTCAAGCGTCATCTCAGCCATTCCCGCAACCTTGCCTCTCTTTGGTTTTGTCAATTAAAATGCCAGAGCCATTCTAGCCCATACGCCTGATGGCGAAACGGTTTAGCGGTCAATTTGATCGTCCTATTTGACTCCACGCAAAAGCGGCGGGAAGGTTGTCACAACCCGCTCGCCGCCGAAGCAATAGAAATCGATAGACGCCAGGCCCTACGCCTTAAGCGTAAGCACCGCGCCAAAGGCGGTCGGGCCGCAGTGGCTCGAGATGACGCCGCCGACCTGAGTCCAGGTAACGTCCTTAAAGCCCAGGTCGTGCGCATAGACTTCCATATCGTCGCGCAGCTCCTCGGAAAGGCCCACTGAATACGCCAAACCAATGTGCGAGTAATCAATATCGCCCTTCGCAACCATGTGGTCAATAAAGGCACGGCACATTTGAGCATAGAGCCGCGGAGCTTCTTGGTCGCCACGAATTTGCCACCCGTTACCTCAATGCAGGCTTAATCTTGAGCAGATGGGCGCCAAGAAACGCGACGTTGGACAAGCGACCACCCGCCTTAAGGAAGGCAAGGTCCGTAGGAACAAAGCCCAGCAGCACGCGGTCCATCACCGAATTGGTAAAGGCGAAAATCTCGTCGACGGTGGCGTCCGGATGGGCTTCGATATACTTGGCGGTCTCAACGGCGACAAGCGACTGGCCCACCGACACAAAGCGCGTATCCATGGAGAAGACGTAATCGCGGCCCTTTGCCGCAATCTTCGACGACTGATGCGAGCAGGTCGTAACCTCGGAATACGCAAGATGCAAAATGGTCGCATCGGGCCGCTCGGCGTGGATGCGGTCGTACACATGCGCAAAATCCGCCGGCGAGCAACCGCTGGTCTTGGGCATCACACCAAACTCGTTGCAGCGCGAGTAAATCTCAAGCGGGTCGATCGATCCGTCTTCGACGGTCTCGTCACCAATCGTGACATGCATGGGCACGCGCACGATGCCATAGCGCTCGCAGAGCTCCGGCGTCACATCCGAACCAGACTCAACCACGATTACGTACTTGCCCATTATCATCACAACCCATCTCGACGTTGGCTTTTGAATATGTGACGCACGTCCGCCGCCCTGCTGCAGAACGGCCTCCAAGCGCCAAAGAGACGCCGCCCCTTGCACACAACAAAGGACAGCGTCTCCCTGGAAAACTCCGTGCTTATCTGAGATTCTACACGGTTTATTAAGGAGTGTTACTTATTCCGCAAACGGTAGCTATACGCGATAAACGGTAGCAAGCAAGAATCCAGAACGCTCAACCCATTAGGAGAGTTCCGCCTAAAGGGTAACTACACAGGACCCCGCCGGGGCTGTTTGGGCTACCTCCCAA
>ENA-OQCP01000899-OQCP01000899.1-human-gut-metagenome-genome-assembly--contig:-NODE-899-length-12406-cov-3.908624_pt1 | contig 12406 bp, 16 predicted proteins | sample MGYA00242760_ERZ504583 | MGnify/ENA primary metagenome ERZ504583 (study PRJEB26092, sample SAMD00036308) | human gut metagenome | host: Homo sapiens | study: EMG produced TPA metagenomics assembly of...
CGCGAGATGTGAACCATGAGTATCGAGCACGCGCTGAGCAGCTCGAGGCAGAAGTCTCTGTCCGATACGCCGTCAAGGGTGTTGGGCATATAGCCGTCGAACCCGAGTGCCTTTGCGGTCATGGCGCGGTCGATGGGATATGTTGTCCCCGCGAGCGCACCCGAGCCGAGAGGGGAGAGGTTCATTCTTTCGGCAGCATCCTCAAAGCGTCCGAGGTCACGGCGGAGCATCTCGATATATGCGCGATGTGCGCCGCAAAGGTTATCGGCTGAGCGCGCTGAAGATGCGTGTAGCCCGGCATGATACAGTGGGCGTATTCTTTAGCCTTGCCGTCGAGAGCGTCAATAAGTCCGTTTATGAGCCCCGTGACCTGCGGCACATCCTTTTTGAGATAGAGCCTTATGTCAACGGCAACCTGGTCGTTTCTGCTGCGCCCGGTGTGGAGCCTCTTGCCCGCGTCGCCGATTCTCGAGGTAAGCTCGCCTTCGATAAAAGTGTGGATATCCTCAGCGTCGGGGTCTATCATCAGCTCGCCCGAGATAATGTCGTTTCGGATGTCCGAGAGTCCCGCAAGAATCTTCTTGCAGTCCTCCTCGGAGATTATCCCTTTTGCGGCAAGCATCGATGCGTGGGCGATGCTACCGTCGATATCCTCGTTGAACACGCGGCTGTCCGTTTTTATCGAGGAGTTGAAATCGTTGGTCTTTTTATCGGCTTCTTTGCTGAAGCGTCCCGCCCAGAGCTTCATGCCTTTGCCTCTCTCTCGGCGTCGAGAATGGCCTTGACCTTTATCGGCAGACCGAAGAGGTTGATGAAGCCTGCGGAGTCCTTCTGATCGTAGACATCGTCCTCGTCAAAGGTTGCGAAAGCTTCGCTGTAGAGCGAATAGGGCGAGGTGGTGCCCGCGTTTATTATGTTGCCCTTGTAGAGCTTGAGCTTGACGTCACCGGTGACGCGCTCCTGAGTTTTGTCAACGAAAGCGGCGAGCGCCTCCCTGAGAGGAGTGAACCACTGGCCGAAGTAGACAAGCTCAGCGTAGCGCAGAGCGACCTGCTCTTTGTAGTGCATGGTGTCCCTGTCGAGGGTCAGAGTCTCGAGGACTTCGTGAGCCCTGTAGAGAATTGAGCCTGCGGGATTCTCATAAACGCCCCTTGACTTCATGCCGACAAGGCGGTTCTCGACGATATCCGCAAGTCCGACGCCGTTTTCGCCGCCGATCTTGTTGAGCTTCTCAATCATGGTAACGCCGTCCATCTTCTCGCCGTCAACGGCAACGGGAACGCCCTTTTCAAAGCTTATTGTGATATAGGTCGGCTTGTCGGGAGCCTGCTCGGGGGACTGACCGATCTCAAGGAAGCCGGGCTTGTTGTACTGCGGTTCGTTTGCGGGATCTTCAAGGTCGAGACCCTCGTGCGAAAGGTGCCAGAGGTTCTTGTCCTTTGAATAGTTCGTCTCACGGTTTATCTTGAGCGGGATATTGTGAGCCTCGGCGTATTCTATCTCCTCCTCACGGGATTTGATGTTCCAGATACGCCAGGGAGCGATTATCTGCATATCGGGCGCGAAAGCCTTTATCGCAAGCTCGAAACGCACCTGATCGTTGCCCTTGCCTGTGCAGCCGTGGCAGATAGCGTCTGCGCCTCGGCTTGGCTATCTCAACGAGTCTCTTCGCGATTATCGGGCGTGCAAACGAGGTGCCGAGCAGATAGTCGCGCTCGTATACGGCGCCGGCTTTCAAAGTCGGGAAGATGTAGTCCTCGACGAACTCCTTTTTAAGATCCTCAATATAGAGCTTGGAAGCGCCGGTCTTGAGAGCCTTCTCCTCGAGTCCGTCGAGCTCCGTGCCCTGGCCGACGTCGGCTGAAACGGCAACGACCTCGCAGTTGTTGTAGTTCTCTTTGAGCCACGGGATTATTATTGATGTGTCAAGTCCGCCGGAATAGGCGAGCACAACTTTTTTGATCTCTTTCATGTTAAATACCTCCGTATTCATCGTATGCACATATTATACAACGATTATTCAGAAAATCAAGAGTTATATTCAAAAAATATACAACTTCTTGGAAAGTAACAAAAGAAGCGCCCCGAAGGACGCTCTTTTTGGTGGAATTTGTTTACTTGAGCAGAAAACCGACCTTTTTCATGACCTTGTTGAGCGTGCGCTCGGAGATGCGCTGCGCAGTCTCGGCGCCCTTTGCCATGCATTCGGTGAGATATGCCTTGTCGTTTACGATGCGGTTGAAGTTCTCGCGCACGGGGGTGAGTTCTTCTATAACAGCCTCGCCGACCTTTGTTTTGAAGTCGCCGTAGCCCTTGCCCTCAAACTCGCGCTCGATCTCGTCGAACGAAGCTCCGGTGCAGCAGGAATAAATGGACATCAGGTTGTTGATGCCGTCCTTGCCCTCGCCGTATCTGACAACAGCTTCGGAGTCCGTGACCGCGCTCTTGAACTTCTTCATAATAACCGAGGGCTCGTCAAGAATAGAGACGGAAGCCTTCGGGTTCGGGTCGGATTTCGACATCTTCTGATTCGGGTTCTGCAGCGACATTATTCTCGCGCCGACCTTGCCTATAAACGGCTCGGGAATGGTGAACGTGTTGCCGTATATGCCGTTGAAGCGCTCGGCTATGTTGCGGGTTATCTCAAGATGCTGCTTCTGATCCTCGCCGATGGGCACATAGTTTGCCTGATAGAGCAGAATATCCGCAGCCATGAGCACGGGGTAGGCGAAGAGGCCGACATTGACATTGTCCGCGTGCTTCTGGGATTTGTCTTTGAACTGGGTCATTCTCGAGGCCTCGCCGAACTGGGTGTAGCAGTCGAGAATCCACGCGAGCTGGGCGTGGGTATTGACATGGCTCTGGACGAACACAACGTTCTTGTCCGGGTCGAGTCCTATCGAGAGCAGGAGCGCAAAGGCCTCCATTGTTTGGCGTCTGAGAGTCGCGGGATCCTGTCTGACGGTTATCGCGTGCAGGTCGGCAACGGCGTAGACGCAGTCATAGTCGTCGCTCATCGCTTTCCAGTTGCGCAGAGCACCGAGATAGTTGCGAGAGTCGGAATCGCAGTCGGCTGAATTGCGCTGAGAACGCGCTGGCGGCGTTCGGGAGTCTGATTTTCCATATATGTTATTCTCCTCTCATTTCTTTGAGCACCCTGCCGAGGATCTTCATGCCCTCGACAATTTTATCGTCCGCAGGAGTCGAGAAATTGAATCTGACGGCGTTGCTCTTTCCGTTGACATCGGTCAAAAACGCAGTGCCGGGAACGAGCGCGACCATGTTCTCGGCGGATTTTTTGACGAACTCAAGCGCGTCAACATCCTCGGGCAGCTCGCACCAGATGAACAGACCGCCCTCGGGACGGACATAGCTGACTGCGTCGCCAAGCTCGCTGTCTATCATATCGCACATGAGATTGAGCTTTCTGCGGTATATCTTTCTTATCTTCTCGATGTGCTCGTCAACGTCGTATCTCTTCATCCACTCGGCGACTATCATCTGCATCAGCTGGGTTGTGTGAACATCGACCGCCTGCTTGCCGACAGTCATCTTCGCGACTACGGGCGCAGGAGCGACCGTGAAGCCGATACGGATGCCGGGCGCGAGGATCTTCGAGAACGAGCCGGAATAAATGACGATTCCGTCCTCGTCGAAGCTCTTTATATTCGGAACATCTTCGCCCGCAACGCGCAGATCGCCGTAGGGGTTGTCCTCAAGAATCATAACATTGTGCGCCTTGGCGAGCTCATAGAGCTTGTGGCGCTTCTCGAGCGACATCGTAACGCCCGCGGGATTCTGGAAGTTCGGAATAGTATATATCATTTTGGCGTTCGGGTTCTCGTTAAGAGCCTTTTCGAGAGCCTCGATGTTCATACCGTCCGCATCGACGGGCACGCCGACGAGCTTCGCGTTATATGAGCGGAAACAGTTGAGCGAGCCGATGAACGACGGGCTCTCGCAGATAACGACATCGCCCTCGTTGCAGAGGACTTTGGTCGAAAGATCCATGACCTGCTGCGCGCCGCTCGTGATTATAATCGAATCAAAGTCGCGGCCAATGCCGTATTTTGATTTCATTCTTGTTTTTATCAGGCTGATAAGCTCGGGGTAGCCCTCAGTCACGCCGTACTGGAGCGCGTCTATCGGGCGGTTCTTGAGTATATCTGCGGCTATCTCCTGAACCTCGGCGACGGGGAATGCGTCGGGAGCGGGGTTGCCTGCGGCGAACGGTATCATGCCCGGCACGCTTGTTGCCTTGAGCACCTCTCTGATAGCGGAGGGCTTGAGCGACGCTATTTTATCGGAAAAACGGTATTCCATATTTTTTCTACTTCCTTTCCGGAGACGGATTATAAGTATATATAACCTTTATAACTTAAAATTATATCACACGCTAACTCGGTTGTAAATCAAAATGTTTTATGTTATCATAGCTCTATCAAACCGAAAGAGGTAGAACCATGTTCCGTTATGCAATTTTTGATTTTGACGGCACGCTTGCCGATACGGGTGCGGGCGTGTTTGCCTCCGTGCAGTATGCCCTGCGCAGCATGGGCGAGCCGGAGCTTGACAGCGAGACGCTGAAATGTTTTATAGGCCCTCCGCTCGAGACGAGCTTTTCCGTCAAGTGCGGACTCGACAGCGAACGCTGTCACAAGGCGGTCGAAAAATACCGCGAATACTATTCGACAAAAGGTATATATGAACTCGAATTCTTCCCGAGCACGCTTTCGACCCTGCGCGAATTGAAAGCGGCGGGAGTGAAAACGGCTGTCGGCTCTTCAAAGCCGGAGCTTTTTATAAATCGTATTCTCGAGCATTTCGGGATATCCGACCTGTTCGACTTCGTCTCCGGTGCAACGTTCGGCGAGCCGCACGCGGACAAGACTGTTATAATCAATCGCGCGATCAACGGGCTCGGAGTAGATAATCTCGCGGATGCCGTTATGGTCGGGGACAGGAGCTTTGATATAGACGGCGCGCACGGCGTCGGACTCAAATGCATCGGCGTACTCGAGGGCGGCTACGGTGACGAGAATGAATCAAAACGCAGGAGCAGACTGGATAGTCGATACTCTTGCCGATGTGAAAGATATAATATTAAAATGATTCAAAGGCCGAGCAGTCTTTCGGCGTTCTTGCCGAGGATGAGCTCGGTTTCTTCTTCTGACAAACCGAGCGAGCGGACAAAGGCGAGTTCACGCCCGGTCGCGCTCCACGGATTGTCCGAGCCGAAGAGAACATGATCCGCGCCGAACGCCGCAATGCTCTCCTTTGCCCACGGCGGCGGCACCGAACCGGACGAAAACGCGGTGTCGATATATATTCCCGTTCCGCCGAGCAGCTCCGCCGCCTCACGCCAGAGCAGGAATCCGCCATGTGCGCGGCTATGACGGGCGCGCCGCCGAATCGCGGAAGTATCTTTTTGAGCATCTGCGGAGTGCAGTGAACGGGGTCGGGGACTCCGATATCGACTCCTGCGTGAAAGACCGTTATCATGCCGAGCGAGCCTATCTTTTCATATATCGGGAACATCCTCTCGTCGTCCGCGAAGAAGCCTGATAGTCGGGGTGCAGCTTGATTCCCTTTATGCCCGCGTCGTGCAGTCTGTCGAGTTCGCTCAGCGCGTCCGGGCTCTCGAAATGGACGCTGCCGAACGGGATTAGAACATCGTCGCCGAGCAGCGAGATGGCGAAGTCGTTGACCTTCGTCTGCTGATGCGCGTTTGTCGCAATGTTGAGCACCGCTGCCCTGTCGCGCCGCCGGAAATGACGCTCTCTCTGAGCCCCGACGCCGTGCCGTCGAATGCCGGATAGGGGTTGCCCGAGCGCATGGCGAGCATCGGCATAGCCTTTTTTGCGAGCTGGTCGGGGAAACAGTGGGTGTGCATATCTATAATCATAGCTGAAGCCTCCTTGCTGGCTTTACATTATATTATAGCACTCCGGCGCGCCTTGACAATAGTAAAAAAGCTGATATAATGAAAATCAGCTGCGGTACCTGCCGCAACATTAAAATGCCCGAAAGGCGGTCGATTATGAAATACACAAAGGAAGATATATTGAGGATAGCGGACGAAGAAAATGTCAGCTTTATCCGCCTGCAGTTTACCGATATTCTCGGCTCGCTCAAGAATGTCGCGATAACCCGCAGCCAGCTCGAAAAAGCACTCAACAACAAGTGCATGTTTGACGGCTCTTCGATTGAGGGCTTCGTGCGTATAGAGGAATCGGACATGTATCTGCATCCCGATCTCGATACCTTTGTTATCTTCCCGTGGCGCACCTCCGAGGATCACAAGGTCGCGCGCCTTATCTGCGACGTCTATTGCTCGGACGGCACTCCCTTTGAGGGCGACCCGCGCTATGTCCTGCGCCGCGCGATAAAGAAAGCGGCAGATATGGGCTATTCGTGCAACGTCGGTCCGGAGTGCGAATTCTTCCTGTTCCATATCGACGAAAACGGCAAGCCCACCACTCAGACCCACGATCAGGGCGGCTATTTCGACCTCGGCCCCGTTGACCGCGGCGAGAACTGCGCCGTGACATCTGCCTCGCACTCGAGGAGATGGGCTTTGAAATAGAAGCGTCCCACCATGAGGTCGCCGAGGCTCAGCATGAGATAGATTTCAAATACGACGAGGTTCTGACCGCCGCGGACAATGTCATGACTTTCAAATATGTCGTCAAGAGCATCGCCCAGTCGCACGGACTTCATGCGACGTTCATGCCCAAACCCATTTACGGCATCAGCGGCTCGGGCATGCACACCAACATCTCGCTGTTCAAGGCGGGCGAAAACGCTTTCTGCGACGAGAGCGACAGCTCAATCTCAGCAAGACCGCATATAGCTTCATCGCCGGTGTGCTCGAGCATATCCGCCCGATGACCCTCGTGCTCAATCCCCTTGTCAATTCGTATAAACGTCTCGTACCCGGCTATGAGGCTCCCGTATATGTCGCCTGGTCGGCTCAGAACCGCAGCCCGCTTATCAGAATTCCTTCGGCACGCGGCTTCGGCACCCGTATTGAGATACGCAGCCCCGACCCGGCGTGCAACCCCTATCTTGAGATGGCTTCCTGCCTCGCCGCCGGTCTCGACGGCATCGAGCGCGACCTGCCTGTTCCCGCACCGACTGACGCCAATGTCTATGACATGACTGCGGACGAGCGTGCCGCGGCGGGAATACACTCCCTGCCCAAGTCCCTCGAAGAGGCGACAAAGCTCTTCGCCGCAAGCCCGTTCATGAGAGAAGTGCTCGGCGACCATGTTTTCAACAAATATCTTGAAGCCAAGCGTGAGGAGTGGAGAAGCTACCGAGCAAGAGTCTCTCAGTGGGAGATCGACAGATACCTTGTCAAATATTGATCCGCGTTTATGCAAAGCGTAAATATTTGAAAAAAGCCTTGATATTGCGGGGCTTATGTGTTAGAATATTTATTGTAGGAATGTAAACTTGACGAAAGAGTGGGGTGACCCGCTCTTTCCTTTATGTTAGGGACTTTTTGAAAAAGGAGATGTGTCTGTGGCAGGCAAAGGCAAGGGCGGCAACACTGTAGCCGCCGTGTGGAGATAGCTGCTCCCGTCGCTGAACAGCTGGGGCTTTCAATCTGGGATATCCGATTCCAGAAAGAGGGAGTTTCCTGGTATCTCAGAATATATATAGACAAGGAGGGCGGCGTCGGTATAACCGACTGCGAGAATTTCAGCCGCGCCGTTGACGGCCCTCTCGACGAAGCCGACCCGATAGAGCAGAGCTATTATCTCGAGGTCTCGTCCCCCGGAGTCGAGCGCCAGCTCACCCGCGACGAGCATTTCAAAAAATATATCGGCTCGCCCGTTATGGTTCGCCTCATCCGTCCCCGCGACGGCGAGCGCGATTTCAAAGGCACTCTCGAAAGCTACGACAACGGCATGATAACCGTTACCCGCGAAGACGGCAGCGGAATATGCTTTGAAAAGAAGGAAGTCAGTTCGGTAAAACTCGACGACTTCTATGCTTCCGATGACGAGTAAAATCGCGCATAGCTGCGTTGTGAGAACCGTGCCCGTTCGGTCACGCACACAAAGTGCGCTCCCTCGCGTGCAGAACCTCACGCCTTGCTCTGCACAATTTTCTTTCGTTATCTACCTCGAACGGATTTTATGACGAGTAATTTTGCGCGATACTGCGTTGCATGAACCTGTGAATTCAGTCACGCTGTAGGGCGGATATCATCCGCCCGCGAATCAGATGTGGCTGACTGTTACAGTCGGTTTGCTATCCCCGGCGCGCGTGCGCCGTTTGAAATAAAAAATTCACTTAAAAGGATTGATTTGGAAAATGAATAAAAAAGAAAGAAACGAGGAAAGCAAGAAGAACAAGGAGTTCTTCGAAGCCGTGAAACTGCTCAGCAAGGACACCGGCGTCACCGTTGACGCGATGTGCGAGAGCATCCAGAATGTCCTCATCGGCGCGCTGAAAAAGGAATATAACAACAAGGACATCGTCTTCTGCGATGTCGACGCCGACAAGGGCGAGTTCCGCGTTTACCTGCGCAAGACCGTTGTGTCCGAGATATCCGATCCCGACACCGATCTGCTCGTCGAGCAGGCTCAGCAGTATAAGAAAGGCGCAATGCCCGGCGATATCGTTGAGATTCCCGTCGAGACCGCAAAGGTCAGCAGAATAACCGCCGAAAAGGGCAAACATATGCTTCGCCAGGCTATCCGCGAGGCAGAGCAGGGTCAGCTTCGCAGCGAGCTTGAGAGCCACAATCAGGAGATCATCACCGTCACCGTCCAGCGCGTTATCCCCGAGTCGGGCGATGCGGTCGTCAGCCTCGGCAAGACCGAAGCCGTGCTCTACAAGAGCGAGCAGCTCCCCGATGAGGTGCTTCAGCCCAACGATATTATCAAAGTCTATGTCGCCGGCGTTCGCAGCACCGACAAGAACACCCGCGCAACTATTTCGAGAACTCATCCCGGTCTTGTCAGAAGACTGTTTGAAGAGGAAGTTCCCGAGATATTCGACGGCACCGTTGAGATAAAGGCGGTCGCCAGAGAGGCAGGCTCCAGAACAAAGATGGCAGTTTACAGCGCAGACCCGGATGTCGATCCCGTCGGCGCATGCATCGGTCCGCGCGGCGCGCGTGTCGGCAAGATAGTTGACCTGCTCGGTGGCGAGAAGATAGATATAGTCAAATACAGCGATGTGCCCGAGGAGTTTATCGCAGCCGCACTCGCTCCCGCCGATGTCGTTGACGTCACGGTCGAAGAGGGCGAAGAGAAGGTCTGCCGCGTCAGAGTGCCGGACAGTCAGCTCTCCCTCGCTATCGGCAACAAGGGTCAGAATGCCCGCCTTGCCGCCAAGCTCACCGGCTGGAAGATTGACATAAAGCCCGAGAGCGGCATTGAAGAGCCGACAATAAACTTCGATATATAACGACTTATTACTTTTGAAAGGCAGGTGAGCGGTGTGAAGCAGAAGAAGATACCGCTGCGCAGATGCAACGGCTGCAACGAGATGAAGCCGAAAAAAGAGCTCGTCAGAGTGGTTCGCAGCCCGGAGGGCGAAGTTTCGCTCGACCTTACGGGAAGAAAGCCCGGCAGGGGCGCTTATGTCTGCCGCAGCGCAGACTGCCTCAAAAAGGCGATAAAGTCCCACGCTTTGAGCGCGAGTTCAACTGCGAGATTCCTCAGGAGTCTACGACCTGATGGAAAAGGAGATGGACGAAAGTGGAGAATGACAAGGCTCTTTCCATGCTCGGCATCTGCCGCAGGGCGGGAAAGCTCAGCTGCGGACACGACGCAGCGCAGACGGCGATAAAGCACGGTCATGCAAGATTGTGCCTGCTCTCGTCCGATGCGTCCGAGCGGCTCTGCGAAGAGTTTGAACGCGCGTGCAGCAGCGAGGGACGCTCAGTTCCGCTTATAAAGACCGGATACACCATGCAGGAGATAGGGCATGCAACTTCGCTGCGCTCCGCCGTGCTTACGGTCGACGACCGGGGACTCGCGTCCCGCATACAAACAATACTTAACATCGCCTATGGGGAGGATAATGTATGATAAATGCCAAATATCGCGTCCGTGACGTTGCAAAGGATCTGGACGTCAAGACAAATTACGTCACCGAGCTCATCGAAAAGAACTTCGGCGGCGCGAAAAAATCCTCGATGACGGCTCTTGAATCCGACGAGCTTGATCTGCTATTCGACACCGTGACCAAGGAGAACGCGGTCGACAGCTTCGATGAATATTTTGCTCTCAAGAGTAAGAAAGAAGCCCCCGCAAAGAAGGAGGCTCCGGCAGCCGAGCAGAAGAGCGAGCAGAAAGAAGCTGCGGCGAAGCCGCACAGAAGTCTGCTCCCGCAAAGGATGCAAAGCCCGCCGCAAAGGCCGAGAAACCCGCCGCAAAGGCGCAGGAGCAGGCGGCGAAGCGGCAGAGGACAGACCCAAAAAGAAGAATGATAACAAGCCGATGCAGTCGCGCACAAAGGGCGAGCGCAGAACCGTTGACACGAGAGCCGGCAACGTCGAGCTCGACAAGTATAACGAGCGCTACGAGAATATAGCCCCTGCCAACAACGGCATGCAGAGCGACAAGTCGGTTCACAAGCAGAAGCTCAAGCAGCGCTCCACGCAGTACCGCAAGCAGGGCATGCGTTCCTCGCGCCGCGAGACCGAGGCTCAGCGCCTTGCCCGTATAGCGGCAGAACGCGCGAAGAAGCCGCAGATAGTCGTAAAAATACCCGATGAGATAGTTGTCTCAGACCTCGCCGCCATGCTCAAAATGACTGCGGCTGAAGTCGTCAAGAAGCTGTTCTCCCTCGGCGTTATGGCTACTGTCAACCAGGTTATCGACTACGACACCGCCGCGATAGTCGCAACCGAGCTCGGCGCAAAGGCCGAAAAGGAAGTCGTTGTCACTATAGAGGACAGAATAATCGACGATTCCGATGACTCCGCAGAGGATCTTTCTCCGAGAGACCCGGTCGTTGTTGTCATGGGTCACGTTGACCACGGCAAGACCTCGCTTCTTGACGCTATACGCCATACCGATGTCACCGCGACAGAGGCGGGCGGCATCACCCAGCATATCGGCGCATACAGAGTTGACCTCAACGGTCAGAAGATAACTTTCCTCGATACCCCCGGCCATGCAGCGTTCACCTCGATGAGAGCGCGCGGCGCGCAGGCTACGGATATCGCAGTTCTCGTTGTCGCGGCGGATGACGGAATCATGCCGCAGACCATCGAGGCTATCAACCACGCAAAGGCAGCCGGAGTTGACATAATCGTCGCTATAAACAAGATGGATAAACCCGGCGTGACCACCGACCGCATCATGCAGCAGCTGACCGAATATGACCTCATTCCCGAGGAGTGGGGCGGCGACACGATATGCGTGCCCGTTTCGGCTGTTACAAAGATGAATATAGATAAGCTTCTCGAAGCAATACTTCTTGTTGCCGAGATGAAGGAACTCAAGGCGAACCCGAACCGTGCGGCAAGTATAGTCATAGAGGCTCGCCTCGACAAGAACAGAGGCCCCATAGCTACCCTCCTTGTTCAGAACGGTACGCTCCATTCCGGCGATATCATAGTTGCCGGCACGTCCGTCGGACGCGTCAGAGTCATGGTTGACGACAAGGGCAGAAAGGTCAATGAGGCGGGTCCGTCCGTCCCCGTTGAGATAATGGGCCTTGCTGAGGCTCCGCAGGCGGGCGACGCATTCGACGCAGTCAGCGACGAGCGCCTTGCAAGAGAGCTTGTTGAGCAGAGAAAGCAGAAGCAGAAAGAGGAACAGTTCAAGTCCTTTGAAAAAGTCACTCTCGAGAACCTCTTCTCATCCTCAAGGAGGGCGAACTTAAGGAACTCAACATCATCGTCAAGGCGGATGTCCAGGGCTCGGTCGAGGCTGTCAAGCAGAGCCTTGAAAAGCTCTCGAACGAGGAAGTCAGGGTTAAAATCATTCACGGCGGCGTCGGCGCTATCAACGAGTCCGATGTAATGCTTGCAAACGCGTCCAACGCGATAATCGTCGGCTTCAATGTCAGACCCGACCCGGTTGCGGCGCAGAACGCCGAGCGCGACGGAGTTGACATCCGCTGCTACAGAATAATCTATGACTGCATCGACGAGATTCAGGCGGCTATCAAGGGCATGCTTGCTCCGAAGTTCCGCGAGGTTCAGCAGGGCAGAGCGGAAGTCCGCCAGATAGTCAAGATTTCCTCCGTCGGCAATATCGCCGGCTGCTATGTCCTCAGCGGCAAGGTCACAAGAAACTCGAAGATTCGCGTGGTGCGCGACGCGTCGTCATCACCGAGGACGAGATTTCTTCCCTGCGCCGTTTCAAGGACGATGTCAAGGAGGTCGCGCCAGAACTTGAGTGCGGCATAGGACTTGCAAAGTTCAACGATA
>ENA-OQCP01000900-OQCP01000900.1-human-gut-metagenome-genome-assembly--contig:-NODE-900-length-12385-cov-2.064529_pt1 | contig 12385 bp, 10 predicted proteins | sample MGYA00242760_ERZ504583 | MGnify/ENA primary metagenome ERZ504583 (study PRJEB26092, sample SAMD00036308) | human gut metagenome | host: Homo sapiens | study: EMG produced TPA metagenomics assembly of...
CAATCTTGATTTATATTGATTTTTGTATGACATGAATACAAAGTTTTCTGTAAGTGGCCCTTTTCCGGTGAAAAGACCGGAGGGGCATTTACATGTATGCAACAGTTTATGTATGTATTCGCAGGAATACGAGTAAATACTACGCAGCTGCTACTGTTTAAAGCCTGTAGTGAAATTGACATTAAATATCTGGAATGATACGATAAAATAGAACATTTTGCAAGGCAGATTGCATAAAATTTTATTCTGATACGAGGTCAGAATTTTATACTTTATACCGCGTCTGCGGATCAACCGATAAAGACACAAAAAGAGTAAAATGGACTCTTGGAGTGTCTTTTTTTGTTTGGCAAAATGTTTTGACATGTATCAGATCCAATCACGCCAAAAGGAGGAAAGAAGTTTTTATGCCACGTAAATCAGATCAAACTATAGGGAGAAATTCAAATTCGTAATATATAGAGTGAAGAGTATACAACTCTTTGCTCTTTTATTTTATGATGAAGGTGATTGGCCTACGAAATTTCAAATTGGGACACCACGCCCGGAGAAAAATGTGTTAGCCAGCCTTCATTATTCTGCATTCGATTCAGCAAGTTGGGACCTGTGCTCCCGTTTAACCAACGAATATGAATGGATTCTGAAGAGCTGTATCCAATCAAAATACTATAAGTTAAAGGAGGTACCTTTATGATTGCTGTTGGTATTGATGTTTCCAAGTCAAAGAGTACGGTTGCCATTCTAAACTCTGATGGCAGCCTACGAATCAAGCCTTATGACATGAAACACAATCACCCTGAAATGAATGCACTTATTAACTATCTAAATGAACTGGATGAACCCATCATCATCTTGATGGAGTATACAGGGCACTATCACTATCCAGTTCTTAAGAAACTTACTGATGAGCATTTTCCTGTCTGTTTAGTAAATCCGTATCAGATGAAAAAATATGGTGATACGGAGTTGCGTCGTAGTAAGACTGACAAAAAAGATGCTATCAGAATCGCTACTTATGCTTTGGAAAAATCTTATCAGTTAGTTCCGTATTCTGTTGATGACCAAAAGTATGTTGACTTAAAAATGTTATCCAGACAATACAGTCAAAGAATGTCTACACTCACTATCAACAAAGTATATTTAGCAAATTTGCTAGATCAAACCATGCCGGGAATCACATCCATTCTCCCCCTAAGGAGCAGAGACCCTGAAACCAGTCTCAGTATGATGTTTATCAAAAAATACAAGTCCTTTGATTACATCTGCAAAATGGGAAAATCTCGATTCCTTGACAGTTACTCTCGCCTGGTCAAGAAATCACGTAATCGAAATGCTTCGCACCTTGGTCTTGCCATCTATGAACTAGCCACCAGCAGTATCACTACCAATGGCGAAAACGAATATACTGTGTTAGCACAAACCCAATGCATTGACCTTGTTGCAGAAGCTCAACGTTCAGCCGATTGCATCATCGCACAAATGCAGACAATTGCCGAAACCTTACCTGAATATAAAATACTTCGAAATATGCCCGGTGTTGGTGAACGTCTTGGTCCACTTATTCTGGCTGAAATCGGTAATGTCAGACGTTTTCACAGTGGAAAAGCTTTAAATGCTTATGCCGGAAACGATGCCCCACCATATCAGTCAGGAAATTTTGAAAGCCACAATCGACACATATCAAAACGTGGGAATGCGGCTCTCAGAAAATACTGTTTTGAGGTTATGCAGGCTCTCAAACTGATAAAACCTCAAGATGATCCTGTATATCTTTTTCTGCTAAAAAAAGAACAGGAAGGGAAACATTTCAACGTTGCCAAAATGGCTGCCGTGAATAAGTTCCTTAGAATTTACTATGCCAGAGTAATGGAACTCGAACAGTAAATCTGATTACATTATTATATATTTTTCAAAAATCTACAATAGGTAGGTTTATTAAAGTTACCCATTTTTAGGAGTAAAAGTTTTCTCAAAAACTTTTAAAAATTACTTGACTTACATTAGCAAGATTTTAGTCAGATTCCGAAAGATTCCAAAATTGACAGTGCAACATTTGCAGTCAGTCAGAAAACTGCATACAGTGGTGGTGCATCCCAGTTTGGACTTTATCGTGTAGATCAGTCGTGGAACACCTCCATCACATGGAAAACAAAACCAGTAAATCTTACGTTTCAGGATGTACAGAATGCAAGTACCAGCAGGAACAGCTATATCAATTATGACGTCAAAGATCTGTCAATGACTGGGTGCAGGGAACTCATGCGAATAACGGATTTGCACTGGTAGCCATTGCCGAGGCAAATAACCTTGGAGCTTCTATGCAGTGTGAGGTACTGAATAACAGGGCATCCGTTTATGGACCGAAACTCAGCATCCAGTGGTCACCGGCTGAAGATCCATATCTGCGAGATATGTCACTGGATGAAACAACGATCCTGCTTCGCCCGATGACAGAAAAGAATACAAATGGAAAGCTGAAGTTTGATGCCGTATTTGCAGACGGAATTGCAAAGAGCAAATCTACAGTAGAATATTATCTGCTTCCAGATGAGGAAAATGAAGAACATCACGAAACAGATGCAAAACCATTGTATTCCTATCCAGACAGTACTGAATACAATAAGCAGTTCCCGGAGGCGAATAAGTATTACAGCAAAGATTCCAACTGGCAGAGTGCACTGTATTCAGGGCTGACGAAGGACAAGCTTTATAAGATCAAAGCAAAAGCATCGAAAGAGATTGATGGAAAGCTGGAAACAGGAAAAGAAGTGACCAGTGACAGCTTTGTGATCTATGAAGTGAAGCAGTTTGATACATTCCCGAAGATTGCAAAATATTATGGTGTTCCGCTTAAGAACATTATGAAAGACAATCAGGTTATGGACGCACTGGTAGTCGCAAATAACACGATCTTTATCCGTAACCCACAGACAAATGTTCCATATAGTCCTGCACCGCTTACCGATCAGGATAAGATGCGGATTGACGGAGCATTGATGGGAAGAGGCCTGCACTGTGAATTTGGATTTGAACCAGTCAACTTAAATACTGGTAACTTCTACATGGATCAGTCCGATGCGACGATGAATGAACTGAATGGAGAATTCTCCATTACAAGAAGCTACAATTCCAAAGGAACAGACCAGCATTCCATGTTCGGACGTGGATGGAGCTTTAACTATGACCAGTCACTTTCTCAAATGGAGGACGGAAGTCTTTCTGTATATGAGAGGGGGACGGAAGTTATCTGATCTTTGATAAGAATGAAGATGGAAGCTACACTACTCCGGATGGTTATGTATATGATTTAAAAGCAGTCAGCTATAAAGATACAGACCATGACTACATCGGATGGGAACTGACAGATGCGGATCAGAGCGTCTGGTCATTTGATAAATATGGAATTTTACGTTATGTAACGGATGTGAATGGATTTAAGACAGTATTAGATTATGACGATGATTATAATCTGAGTAAGATTACAACACCATCCGGAAAAACATTCGGGGTAAAACAGGATAAATTCGGGCATATCAAGGAACTGTCTCTTCCAGATGGTGGAAAAGTTTCTTACAAATATGATGAGCAGGGAAATCTGATATCTGTAACAGATCCGAATGGAACAACAAAAGAGTACAAATATGATGATGACAGCCGTATGACAAGCTGGAAAGATGAGAATGGCAATACGGTTGTAAAGAATACTTACGATAAAGAAGGAAGAGTTGTAGAGCAGACTGATGCAGAAAAAGGAACGGCAACTTTCAAGTACGGAAAGAGTTCTACTACAACAACGGATAACGAAGGAAATAAGACCGTTTATCATTATGATGATCAGTACCGCACAACATCCATTGAATATCCGGATGGAACAACCTGTGAAAAGACTTATAATGCAGAGAATCAGCTTGCTTCCGAAACGACAGCAGCCGGAACAAAAACTTACACTTATGATACATTTGGCAATGTAGCAACGGAGACAAGAGAGGATGGAAAGACAGCCTCTTATACTTATAATGAGCAGAATAAGCTGACCAGTGCAACTGGATATAACGGAGCAACGGTTACTTACAGTTATGACGGTAATGGAAATATGGTCACATCTACAAAACCGGATGGAACAGCCATTACCTATACTTACGATGACAAACATCGTATGGTATCCCAGACAGACGGCAGAGGTGTCACAACAACGTATTCGTATGACGGACCGAACATGACCGGATATGTGGATGGAAATGGAGCAGCATGGGGATTCACGTATGACGCGATGAATCGTGCAGTTACCATGACAGATCCACTTGGAAATGTAACCTCGAACAGTTACGATGCGAATGGCAATCTGACTTCCAAGACAGCAGCCGATGGCGGTGTGACCGCTTATACGCTGGATGGTGTGGGAAATATTACAGCAAGTACTGACGCACTGGGGAATACCACCACTTATACTTATGATAAGATGTACAACATGACCAGTGGTACAGATCCGAAAGGAAATCAGATCAGCTACGTTTATGATAAGAATTATCAGCAGGTCAAAGCAACCGATGCAAAAGGAAATACAATTACTTATAAGTATGACAGCATGGGACGTGTCATAGAAGAGAGTAATAAAGATTTTGGAACAAAGCTCTATGAATATGACAAAGCAGGAAATCTGAAAAAATATACCGATGGAAATGGAAATGCAACCGTATCCAAGTTTGATTCTCTTGGACAGGTGCTTCAGTCCAAAGATGCAGTTGGTAATATAACCAAATATGAATATGACGCATTAGGAAATGAAACCAAGATTACTTATGGAGATGGAAGCAGCCATTCCAAGGAATATGATAACTGCGGAAGACTCGCTAAAGAGACAGATGAATTAGGTGCAGTTACCACTTATACTTATGATGCGGCAGACAATCTGGTATCAAAATCAGATGACAGTGGAAGAACCTGGACTTATACCTACGATAATACAGGAAACCGCTTAAGTGAAACCAACCCAGAAGGTGGAACTACCACATATACTTATGATAAAGCAGGAAATCTGGTATCTTCTACCGATGAAGAGGGAAGACAGATACTTATGCTTACGACAAGGCAGGAAATCTGACTACATCCAAAGATGCCCTTGGATATACCGTATCCATGAAGTATGACTTAAATGGAAATCTGGTATCCTCTACCGATGAAAATGGAAATACCAGTACCATGACTTACGATGGTAATGGAAACATGACATCGGTAAGCGATGCAAAGGGCAACATTACAGCAATGAAATATGATTCCACCGACAATCTGGAACAGACGGTGGATGCCCTGAAAGGAAAGACCACTTACGAATACGATTCACAGGGCAACAGCACAAAGATGACAGATGCCTCGGCAATGCGTATAGTTATGTGTATGATAAAGAGGGAAATAACACATCCATAATACTGCCGACAGGGGACAAGGTGCTGATGGAGTACGATGCCATCGGACAGCTTGTAAAATGTACGGATGCACAGGGACTCGTAATTACCTATCAATATGACGGAGCAGGCAACCTGATCCATTCCTCCGACAATGGTGGAAACAGTATGGATTATACTTATGATGGTGCCGGAAATGTACTGACACAGACCGATGAACTTGGCAGGACAGCAACATACAAGTACGATCAGTACGGCAGACTCCTGAAACTTACTGAAGCAGACGGAAGTATCACATCTTATGAATATGATGTTATGGACCGCATTACAGCGGTAACGGATGCGGAAGGTCATAAAACAACCTTTACCTACGATAAAGTCGGCAACCAGTTATCCATGACAGAAGAAGAGGAAGCCACATATAAATACGCTTACGATAAGAAAGACCGGGTTATTTCTCAGACAAATCCACTGGGAGCATCCAGCACCTTTAAGTATGACGGAAATGATAATGTGACGGAATCTGTCGATGAAACGGTACGGTTACCAAGTATGCTTACGATAAAAAATGACAATCTCGTATCCCAGACAGACGGAAATGGAAATACGACAACCTACCAGTATGATGAACTGGACCGCAAGATCGGTGAGACTTCTCCGTTAAAAGAAACAAATGAATACCGTTATGATGCCATTGGAAATCTTACCAAATCAAAAGATCCGATGGGACTCATTACCGAATACAAATATGACAGCCTGAGTAACATGACGGAACAGATTTCTCCAAAGGGAGCAGTTACCAAATATGATTACGACAAGCATGGCAATGTCATTTCTGTAACGGATGCAAAGGGAAATGAGACACAGTACAGTGTTGACCTGAATGACAATGTCACAAAGATGACACAGGCGAATGGTGGAGAGTATACCTATAGTTATGATAAAGCCGGACGTCTGAAGAGTATGACCAGTCCACTGGGTTATACTAAAAATTTCTCTTATGATAAAGTGGACAACGTGGTAAAAGAAAGCGACAGCTTAAAGAGTACCACTACTTATACTTACGATAAGCTCCATAACATGAAGTCTTCTACCAATGCACTGGATGGAACAACCAGCTTTTCTTATGATAAGTATGGCAATCTGGTGAAGGAGACAGATCCGCTTGGACGGAGCAATACCTACAGTTATGACCTGGCAGGTCAGATGACTTCTGCAGCTGATCCGCTTGGTAAGATAACTGCTTACACTTACGACCCGGCAGGAAATATTACTGAGATCACCAAACCGGGTGGAAGAAAGACCAGCTATGGATATGATAAGAATTATAATGTTACATCTGTAACAGATCCGATGGGCTATGTTGCAAAGACAGTCTACGATAAAGACAACCGTGTAACAGAAGAGACCGATGCACTGGGGCAGAAGGAATCCTATACCTATGATAAGGACAGCAGGGTAACTTCTATTACAGACAAGCGTGGATTCACAACGGGATTTGATTACGATGCACATGGGAATATTCAGGTTGTTACAGATAAGACCGGATTAAAGAGCCATCTGGAATATGACAAGAATGACAACCTGACCAAAGTAACTGATGCCCTTGGCGGTGTAACAACTTATGGTTACGACAACATGGATAACCTGGTGACCTTCACCAATGCAGCAAATAAGACAACGAATTATACTTATGACTTAGAAGGCAACCTGACATCCATCAAAGATCCGGCAGGAAGAACGGAGAAATTCGACTATGATGAAAAAGGCAGACTGACCGGACATACACAGGCAAGCGGCAAGAAAACCACGTATGATTACGACAAACTGAATGACCTGTTGGAGAAATCTTATCAGGACGCAAAAGGCGAGACATCCGAAAAGGACGTGACCTACGCATATAACAGTGCCGGGGAACGGGTATCCATGAAGGATCAGACAGGCAAGAGCAGCTACGAATACGATGCACTTGGAAGAATCACCAAAGTGACAAGCGGTTCGAAAAAGGATGTCAGCTACGTTTATGATGACGCAGATAATCTGCAGGCAATCGTATACCCGGATGGGACAAAGATCAGCTATGAATACGACTTAAATGATAATCTGGTAAAACTGACAGACCGTAATAGAAAAGTAACCACTTACAAGCATGATGCACTGAACCGTGTGACAGAAGTTACTAGAAGTAATGGAACAAAGACGGAAGTATCTTACGATGCAGAAGATCATATCACAAAGATTGTGAATACCTGTGGTTCCTGCGGCAAAGTAATCAGTACTTATGAGTACAAGTACAATGATCAGGGATATGTAGTTGGAGAAACAGCTACGGAACTGGAAGCTGGAACAAGAAAGACGCCAAGCTGGGAAGACTGGTACAACTGGGGCGATACACAGAAAGAGACAGACAAAGCAGACTGTGAGCATCAGGAAAAAGAGATCCAGACGACACGTACCTATGAATACGATGACAACTGGGAACTGACACGCTGTACAGAAAAAGCAGAGGGCGGTAAAAAGACAGTCCATAATTATACTTATGACAAGATTGGAAACCGGACCTCTTACGAGAAGATCGAGGATGGTGTCAGCAAAGCAAAATATAACTATAAGTACAACGATTCCAACCAGCTCATCAAACGCACCAATGCAAAGATCTGGGGCGATCCGGGAACAACCTACAGCTATGATAAAGATGGCAATCTGATCCAGGAATGTGATAAGACAAACAGTGCAGATCCGGTTACTTATGAATACACAGCAGAGAATCGTTTGGCAGTAGTAAAACAGGGTGGAACAGTCCTGATGGCAGCCATGTACGATGGAGATAACAACCGGGTATTCGAACTTGATAACACCTATAAATGGGAAGACTGCTATGGCGATGAAGTCCTGATCCCGGCGAACCAGCGTACCGAAGATGGAAACAGCCGAAAGAGCAGCTTGCCTCTCTGGTAAAAGGCGGTTCCAATGCCAAAGGATACACACTGACAGAGTATATCAACGATATCAATCGCGAGAATACAGAAGTCCTTGCAGAGTATGGAGCAGACGAGAAAGTACGTCAGGCTTATACTTATGGAGAAAGTGGAATCGGAGAACGGGTAAGCGTTGATAAATCGGAAGAAAGCAGTTATTATTATATGACGGAAGAAACAGCGTGACCGGAATCCTGACCGAAACAGCTAATCTGACGAACAGTTATCAGTATGATTCATACGGTAACCTTACATCAGGAACAGCAGACGGTGTCAATTACTACGGTTACAATGGGGAGTCCACAAATGTAAAAACAGGACTTCAGTATCTGCGGGCAAGATACTATAACGCAGAGAACGGAACCTTTACAACTGAAGATAGTGACCTTGGAACGACAGAAAATCCATTGACCAGAAACCGCTACGATTATACGACCAATAATCCGCTGAATTACAGTGATCCGACAGGACATTCATTGTGGAGCAGGATTAAGAGTACAGCTAAAAAAGCAGCGAAAGCAGTCAAGAGTGTCGGCAAGAAAATCGTTAATACTGCGAAAAAGGTAGTCAAAACAGTAGTAAATACAGCTAAGAAAGCAGCAAAAACTATTGTTAACACAGTGAAGGGGGTAGCAAAAACTGCCAAAAATGCAGCTAAACATGCAAAACAGACATATCAATCTGTGAAAAATCGTGTAACCAGTAGCAGTACATATCAAAAGATCACATCCAGAGGAAGTCAGTTTATTCGTTCTGTAAGCAATGGGGTACAGAAAATTGGAAAAACTTATACATCTTTCAAATCCTATGTTTCAGAAAGAACGGCAGAAATCCGCTCAGAAGTGGTACGACATATGTGTACGACAACAAATCGTATTACAGATAAGCTTGGAAAAGTAGACTGGAATGCGGTGAAAAAAGTAGCCATTGGTATAACTGCGGTTACAGTTTCTGGTCTTGTAGTTGCTGCAACAGGCGGTTTGGCTGCAGGAGCAGTTCTGGCAGCATTGCCAGCAATGGGTGGCTTAGGAACGGCGATGGTTTCAGGAGCAGTTATTGGAGCTATTGGTGGAGCTTCATATAGTGCAGTGAATTCAGGTTTGTCTGGAAATAGTCTGAAACAAGTAGCAAAAGATACGTTAGTCGGTGGTATTGCAGGAGCAGTGACAGGTGGCGTTATGGGTGGCCTTAGTTATGGGGCTGGGAAACTTTTGAATGTAGTAAGGAGTGCAGGAAGTACCATAATGATGGGATTGATAAATCGTTTAAAAAATTAGTTGCAGAAGTAACCGAAACAAAATTGCCAGAAGGCACTTGGGAAAAACCACCATTAGAGCGAGGAGATATTATTGACAAAGCTATGGGAAATAACTTGGGACACAATTTCCCGACCATAGATAAAGTAGAAAATGGTGTTGTGACTAGTGTTAAAAGCCGAGACTTAGGTGCAAAGACTTATCAAAATGGTAATAAATTGGAAAAGGTAATTGTCAAGGACATTAATAAAGTTTCAGGATTTATAGGAGAAACATTTAATGGTAAATTTGTTAATGCGGAAGAAATAGTGGGTAGACAATTACAAGTAGTTGTTCCAAATGTAACATTAAGCGAAGCTCAGATAAATGCAGTTAATAATGCTACAAAACATGGTATTGATAAAGGTGTTAAACTCATTATTACAGTAGGAAAATAATAGCAAAGTAAATAGCTTAAGGGGAATATTTTATTCCCCTTAAGTAATAGAGAGGAGAAAACGGATATGATTTCTGTATATTATAATCAAAAATATGGTTTCTTAATTGTGCCTAATGCCATTGAAAGGTTTATGGGATGTTATATTTCTATCGACCTACAATTGAAATTATGGCTGAAGAAACAATAGATAAGATAGGCTGTGCAATTAGAAAAGGAATAAAAATTGCAGAAAGTTCCCCAAAAGTAGACGAATCTCAATTAAACAATTTTTGGAAACAAACAAAATATAAAAGTTTTCCAACATTTTCCAAGAATTATCAAAGAATTGATTTGAAACAAAATGGAGATGAATTAGAAATTAGAAGATGGGAACGGAATAATAGAGGGGGATATTCGCGAAAAACGGAAGAAAAAGATTATATTAATTTTATAGAAATGTCGGATTATGAATTGGGCTTGTTTATAAAAAAATGTTTGAACCATGTGAAATTAGAATTGATGAAACAGAAAGATTTGAAACATTAGAGGGGAAAATAATTAGTTATTCGATTCCAAATGAGCATTATAAAAATATTGGTGATGGTCATACAGATTCTTATATGACATATAGAAATGAAGATTATGATAAGTTGTATATTTCTTTTTTGATAGGTGATGGAACTGATTGTACAGATGAAGTAAGCATAAAAAATCATTACAAAAAAATATACAAGCAAATGTCGAATATTAAATTTGAAAGTAAATGTAATAAAAAATATGTACATTTTTTAACAGAAAATGGAGAAGTATTGCTGAGTTTTATTGATAATGGTTATGTGGAGTTTTTTATGTGCATTCCATATAATATTGAAAGAAAAGTTCAAAAGGAGTCAATAGAACAGTATTTAAAAATGTTATTTTCGATAAAAATTGAAGATAAATAAAGCGTGAAGGAGAGAATATGCAAAAGAAGAATTGTGTTTTGTGCATAAGTATAGGAATTATAGTATGTATATTGTTATCAGCTTGCTCCAGACAACCAGACTTTGATGCCAATCCTACGTCCAAAGTTCTCTTGATGCACACTATCATGGAGAATATAAGGACTATGCGAATCTGTTAGAAATCTCGGAAAAAGATGCCAAGAAAAGAAATCGAAGAGGATTTTAATGAGAGTATCCAACAGCAATTTGATGATTCCGATAACATTACGGATAAAGGAATTGCTGATTATGCGGAAAAACTGACAGAAGTAAAGAAACTGGCAAAATACAAAGTACAAGATGTGAAAGAAGAGGATGGAGTCTATACAGTAAGTGTACAAGTTGAACCATCCAATGTATTTCAGACATTGCAACAAAGCTCTACAGAGGTAAGCAATGAAAAAATAAAGCAGGGATTGGATGGAAATGATCCGGAAGTCTTTGCAGCTGTATTAACAGAAAGTGTCCAGAAGAGTCTTGAAAAGAACAGATATGGAAAAGCTGTTACTGTAAACGTATCCGTGGAAAAAGATAACTCAGGAAAATATGGTCTTTTGGATACAGAGATGAATAAGTTGGAAAGCAGCGATGTTCCCAACAGAATAAGAATGAATGGAAAGCTATCAGAGGAAAAAAACTGGTAGCTTTCTTTTAAACTCCAAGACAAGAAAACTTGTTAAAAAAGCTATTGTAATAGTAGAAAAATTATAATAAATAATGGATGACAAGAGTCTTTTATTCATTATGAGAAAAAGAAGGAATCTCCTATGAACCAACAAGAAATATTCACGTAAGATGGAAAAAAGTGCTGTAATCGAAGAGGTTGCAGCATTTTTTTCTTCGACATTTTTCGAACATTATAACGTACCTATCCGGTCACCGCCATGCTCCGATTTGATTTCTATATCAAAAATCAGATCGGAGGAAAGATAAATGGCTTATAACAAGACAAGTGAAGAACGAAAGTGGAATTATTGGAAAGAACAGGAAGAAAAGAAATTGCGTGAACTGGGAATGGAAGAAGAGAAGATCCAAAAGCTGCGCCAGATGGACAGGGAAGACTTCTGGAAGAGCGCAGATACCGGGAACATCTGGATGAAACGATGCAGGATATGGATTCCATAAAAGAAAAGGACAGCGAGCTGTTTGCAAGGGATGTAAAGGAGCTTCTGGATCACATAGGTGATAAGCGAATCTATGAACTATTGAAAGAAACGGAGCATCAGACACTGGAAATCCTCTTACTCAGTACATGGGGATATTCTGGAAGAGAAGTTGCTAAGATTATGGGAATGGCAGAACAGACGATTTATACCAAAAGAAACCGTTTGGAAAGTAAAAAAAATTT
>ENA-OQCP01000902-OQCP01000902.1-human-gut-metagenome-genome-assembly--contig:-NODE-902-length-12375-cov-8.294170_pt1 | contig 12375 bp, 17 predicted proteins | sample MGYA00242760_ERZ504583 | MGnify/ENA primary metagenome ERZ504583 (study PRJEB26092, sample SAMD00036308) | human gut metagenome | host: Homo sapiens | study: EMG produced TPA metagenomics assembly of...
GGCCACCCGGGCGGGCCCTCCTCGGGCCTCGGGGTGCTCGGCCTTGCCGCGGCCCTTTCCACGGCCACGGCCCTCGACCTGGCTCTGAGCAGCGCGGGTATCGGAATCGGCATCGCGACGACGGCGCTTGGGCATCGACGTGCCGGCAAGACGGTCGGCGCTCGACAGACCATCGCCCACGTCGACGCCGTTCTCGCGATCGAGCTCCATGAGCGCCAGGCGCATCTCGGGCGACTCGATGCGCTCGAGCACGTCGCGCGTCACGCAGTCGGGGCGCAGTTGCAGCCCTGCTCGGCGGCCTTCTTTTTGCAGCCCTCCGAGCACGTCATATCGGCCAGGTTGACCTTAAAGACTTTGCCGTTCTCCAGGCGCAGCACCAGCTGCTCACGCGGCGTGTCATATTCCTGAATACGCGCCTTGCCAAGCGGCGTATCGATGAGCGTCTTCTTTTTGGGCGCACGGCTCTTAAAGTCCTTGTACGCCTCGAACTCATAGCGCAAGCAGCACATCAGCGGCCGCACACGCCGCTGATTTTGGACGAGTTGAGCGGCAGGTCCTGCTCTTTTGCCATGCGGATCGAGACGGGCTCAAACTGTCCGCCAAAGCGCGTGCAGCAGAGCTCCTGTCCGCATTGGGCATAGCCGCCCACCAGGCGGGTCTCGTCACGCACGCCGATCTGGCGCATGTCGACGCGAATGTGCAGCGTCGAGAACAGGTCCTTGACGAGCTGACGAAAATCGACGCGCTCCTCGGCCGCAAAGTAGAACACGGCCTTCTCGCCGCCAAACAGGTACTCGACGCCGACCGGCTTCATCTCGAGGTCGAGCTCCTTGACCAGGCGGCGGAAGTCGACCATGGCCTCGTCGCCCTGGATGGCCAGGTCGTCGGCAAGCTGCAGGTCGATGTCGCTCGCCACGCGCAGCACGGGCTTGAGCGGCTGACCGATCTCGTCTTGCGGCACCTCGAAGGGATCGGCCGTGACCAGGCCGATCTCGGTTCCGCGCTCGGTAGAGCAAATGGCATAATCGGCCTCGAGGATATCCAAATCCTGCGGATCGAACCACAGGTCGCGCGAGGCGTAGGTAAACTTAACGGGTACGACTAACGGCATTTCAGTGCCTTCCTGATATCGAACAGCATGACCTCGATGGCCAGCTGGGGAGTAACGTTTCTGGCAATGTTGCGCTCGGCGGTCGCGACTGCCTCGAGCGCCCGCGTGGCACCCGCAACATTGGTCGCGGCGGCAAGCCGCCCGATCGTGTCGCGCACGTCCTCGTTCACTACGTCGGCTGCCTCGTCCTGAAGCGTCAGCAGCACGTCGCGCATAAGCGTCCGCGCGCTCGCCAGCGCTTCCATGATACCCGAACGCTCGCGCGCGTGAGTTCGCGCTTGTTGCGGTCCTCAAGCTGCTTCAATGCTCCACGCGACAGGTAATCGGCGTTTTGCTCGAGCACCTTTTCCTGCGTGGACTTGACCTCGGCGAGCGGCGCCTTAACGGCGACGATGAGCGACTTGGCGCGGCTGAGCACATCGGCCTCGTCGGCGGCGATGAGCGAATCGATGGCACGGACCATCTGGCGGCGAGCATCCTGGCGCTCGGCGCTCTTGAGGAACTCGATGCCACGCGTGGGGCTTCCCGCTACGGCGACGGCTATGCGGCAACGCGCAGGGTCCTGACCGGTGGCGCGACTCACGGCACGCGCGGCCACGGCGGGCGACACCAGCCGAAACGGCACGCACTGGCAACGGCTCACGATGGTGGGCAACATCACGTCTGCCGAGGTGCCCAGCAGGATGAACATGACGCCCTCGGGCGGCTCCTCGAGCGTTTTGAGCAGTGCGTTGGCGGTGTTGGCGCGCAGTTGCTCGGCACGGTCGATGATGTAGACCTTAGCCTTGGCGCGGATGGGCGCCAAGGGCACGTCATCGAGCAGCTCGCGGGTCTGCGCGATGAGGTAGCCCGTGGCGCTCTCGGGCGTGTAATAGTGCACGTCGGGATGCGTATGGCGCGCGACGCGCACGCAGCTGTCGCACGAGCACAGCCGTCCTGCTCGCACAGGAATGCCTGGCAAGCGCCCATGCGGCGTCGAGCTTACCGGCACCGGGCGCGCCCAAAAACAGGTAGGCGTGCGATGCACGGCCGCTGGCGACGGCATTGGTCAAAAAGTCGCGCACGCGCTCTTGGGTGTCGAGCTTGGCCAGCAGGCTTGCCTGAGCGGGGGCCATGTTACTCGGCCTCCTTGGCGAGCGCGGCGGCGACAGCATCCTGGGGGATATCGAGACCGTACGCGCGAACCTGCTCGACCGTCTTCTCGAAAACTTCCTCGACGGTCGTAGTGGCGTCGATGAGCTTTACGCGGTTTGGCTCCTCGGCAGCAATGGCACAAAATCCCTGGTACACACGCTCCTGGAATGCCATGCCCTTAGCCTCCATGCGATCTGCCGCGCCACGGGCTGCCATGCGTAGCGCCGCCTGCTCGGGCGTGATGTGGTAGACGAGTGTGAGCGCCGGGTGCGTTCCCGCGACGGCCAGGTTGTTGGCGTCGCGCACCATCTGGCGGTCGAGACCATCGGCAAACGCCTGGTAGCAGGTCGTGGAATCGTAGAAGCGATCGCACAGGACCACCTTGCCGGCCGCAAGGGCGGGGGCTATGACCTCGTGCACCAGCTGGCACGCGCAGCCTCGTAGAGCAGCAACTCGCAGGTGTCGCCCATCGCCATATTGGCGGGGTCGAGCAGCAGGGCGCGGATCTTTTCGCTGATGGCGGTGCCGCCCGGTTCGCGCAGGCTCACAACCTGGTGGCCAGCGAGCTCGAGCGCGCGGGCAAGCAGGCGCGCCTGCGTGGACTTGCCGGCACCGTCGACGCCCTCGAGCGTGATAAAGCTATGTTGAGCAGGCTCAAAAGCCATGGGCGCAGCCCCTTCCTACAAGGCGCGTAAATGCGAGTTATAGCAACCAAGCCATGATACCCCAGTGCTCGGCACGTCCCCAATGGCTAAAGGCGCCTTTCCAAAGTTGCGGTGAAATAGGGACTGATTGAAGCTCTGAGACCGCCAAACAGTCCCTATTTCACCGCAACGTATGATGGGGAATTTTGGATGCTGGGTATAATCGTCGTATTGCATTGAAATGTGGCGAAAGGAGTGGCAATGTCTCGGTATTGCGCCTCGTGCGGCAAGCTTCTTGAAGATAATGCCAAGTTCTGCACCTCGTGCGGTGCACCCGTTGAGCAAACAGCCGCGAGCGATAGCCAGCCCGCTTTTGAGCAGACCGGCTCCCTTGATACGCCGCAAGCCAAGGCGGACGACCCCCTCGCCTATAGCCCCGACCCCGCCGCAAGGACCGAAGCCGTCGAGACCACGCAGCGCATACCCGTCGCGAGCGGCTCGCCCCAACAGCAGCCGGCTCCCGCATACGCGCCCGCTTCGCCACAGACCCCCGCTCCCAAAAAGAGCGGCACCGGGCCGCTTATCGCCGTTATCGTTGTGCTGGTGGCGATCATCATCGCCCTGGTCATCTTCTTTGCGATCAGACCGTTCGACAACGCCGCCACGCAGACGACTGCCGAGGTAGCTAAGCTGCACCATGACGTCGACGACGATGACCTAAAGCCTCTCGGCAATCCCAACAGCCTGTACGACGATGATGACGATGACGACGAGGATGGCGGCGAAGCAACGCTCTCCGAGCAGAACCTCTACCGTCGCCTGAGCGAATACTACGACTTGCTCGAAGATCTCGACAGCCAGGTCCGTGGCTGCGCGCAGAACTTCAACGGCAACTATCTGGAAGAGGATCGAACCACCCGTCAAAATCTCGCCGACGTCGCCGAGCGCACGGAGGACACCATCGAGCAGTATTACGACATCGTCGAGGACCTGGACGTCCCGACGAGCTCCAAGAACTACAGCTCCTGGAAGGATATCATCGCCCTGTACGACGACCTGGATCACCGCATTGACGCAATCTGTGATGCCTGGGAGATCAGCCTGAAATACGCCAAGCCTGCGGACCACAAGAATGAGATCGTGGCGCCGCTGTCGCGCGACAACGTGGCGGGCACCAATGACAATAAGTACCGCCTAGACTTTGAGGAGCGCTATCCCGGCGCTAAGCCTGTCGAGGTGAACTAGCGCTTTGTCGTTCCCGAGCCGCAGTAGGAGCGTTCCTAAACTGCCGGCAGAAAAGGAACGTCCCTAACTGCCGGTCAACGAGCGAGGATCGCGGGGTCCTCGCTCGTTTTTTTGGGCAATGTTTCGACTGCGCCGTTACTTGTCGGCGGCTGCTTTCTTGGCAGTCGACTTCTTCGCGGTCGTCTTCTTGGCGGCAGTGGCTTTCTTAGCCGTCGTCTTCTTTGCCGTGCTCGCCTTGGTTGTGGTCTTGCGACCGCGGGCGGGCTTCTTCTCCTTGGTCGGGCAGTCCATGTTGACGCAGATACGCCACGGACCGCGCGCCGTGTTGACCACCACGATGGGGGCGCCGCACTCGGGGCAGGTCTCGCCCGTCGCCTCGAGCTTGCCGCGCGCCGGCAGCGGATAGCTCACGCCGCAGTCATCGTAGTTGGTGCAGCGGATAAAGCGCTTGCCGCTCTTCTCGCTCTTGTGCGCGATCAGGTCGCCGTGACGTCCGGCCTCGGCACACACCTTGCACTCGCCCACCTTAAGATCGGCTCGTAGTTGGTGGGGCACGTGGGGTTCACGCAGATCTCGAGGCCTTCTGGCGGAATGGCTGGCACTTGATGCGCGGCGCGCCGCACTCGGGGCACACGGCGGCCTCGCCCTCGAGCGGGCTCACCTTGACGCCACTCGGCACCGGATAGGTCACGTCGCAGTCGGGCCAACCCATGCAGCCGATAAAGCTGCCGCGGGTCTGGCGCTCGTCTTCATAACCAGGTCCTTGCCGCACTTGGGGCAGGCGCCCACGCACGCATCGGCCGTGACGGCGTCGCTGATGGCGTCGCCCAGCTCCTGCGTATGCTTGAGCAGCTCGTCGAGCACGCCGGCCAGCAGCGCGCGCGAGTGTGTCACGACATGCTCTTCGGTATCCTCGCCGCGCTCCACGCGGGTCATGTCGCCGTCGAGCTCGCTGGTCATATCGGGGCTCGTGATGCGCGGGGCAAACTGCGACAGCGCGTCGATGATGGCGATGCCCAGCTGGCTCGGCTCAACGGGATCATTTTTGAGATAGCGCACGGCATACAGGCGCTCGATGATGCTCGCGCGCGTGGACTTGGTGCCCAGGCCGCGCTTTTCCATCTCCTGCACGAGCTTGCCCTGGCTGTAGCGCGCGGGCGGCTCGGTCTGCTTGGCCTCGAGCTTAATGTCGAACACGTCGACCGTGTCGCCCTGCTCAAGCGGCGGCATCTGCTCGTCGCGCTTGAGGCCGTACGGATATGCCTCGCGGAAGCCCGGGGTCACGAGCACGTCGCCCGAAGCCACGAACGGCTCGCCGTTGACGTCGAGCTCGAGCTTGGTGTTCTCGATGGTCGCGGGCCCCATGAGCGTTGCCAGGAAGCGACGGGCGACGAGGTCATAGAGTTTGCGCTGGCCGCCGTCGAGCGTGGACGGATCGCCCTCGCCCGTGGTAGATAGGCGGGTGGTCGGTGGTCTCGACCTTGCCGCGCGTGGGCTTCATGGGCCGGCGAGCACCTTTTTGCACACGGGCGCCAGCGCCGGGTTGATCTTTGCCAGGTCGCTCACCACGGCGCCCAGATCGAGCGTCGCGGGATACACGGTGTTATCGACACGCGGGTAGCTGATGAGACCGGCCATGTAGAGGGACTCGGCGATGCGCATCGTACGCGCAGGCGAGATGCCCTCGGCCGCGGCGCAGCCTGCAGCGAGGTCGTCGCAAACGGCGTGGGCGCTGCTGCTTACGCGAGCGCTTGGTCACCGCGGCGACGTTGCCGTCGTAGCGCCGTCAACGTGACCGTACGCCTCTCAGCAGCATCCTTGTCGGTAAAGCGCGCCGTCTTGTGCGCGATCTTAAAGCGATCGTCCTCGGCAGCGCCTTGCGCGGCGCCCATGCCGCGAATCTGCCAATAGTCCTCGGGCACAAACGCCATGCGCTCGCGCTCGCGCTCGACCACCAGGCAAGCGTCGGCGTCTGCACGCGGCCGGCGGAACGCACGTTGCCAAAGCCGCCAAACTTGGCGAGCGTCAGGTAGCGCGTGAGCACCGCACCCCAAATGAGGTCGATGTGCTGACGGCTCTCGCCGGCGTCGGCCAGGTTCTGGTCGAGCGAGACAAGGTTATCGAAGGCCTGCGTGATCTCGGCCTTGGTAAACGAAGAATACTGGGCGCGGGCGACCGGCAAGTCGGGCGCCACCTCGCGCACCTTGTTGAGGGCGTCCGAACCGATCAGCTCGCCCTCGCGATCGAAGTCCGTGGCGATGATGACGCTGTCGGACTTTTTGGCGAGGTTCTTAAGCGAGCGGATGAGCTCTTTCTCGGCCGGAAGCTTAATGACGGCGCCCAGGTGAGATAGGGCAGGCTCTCGAGCTTCCAGCCTTGATGGAAATGCCATCGGCAAGGAACGGCTTGCGCTTGGTGTCGTACGGCGGGCGGGCCAGGCCATCGGGCATATCGGCCGGCAGCATTTCGCCGTCCTCCGTGACCGAATACCAGCAACTTTTATCGAACAGCACACTGTCGCAAAAATCGGGTGCCAGGATGTGACCGGCAAGGCCGATCGTCACGCACTCCTCGCCCTTCCACTCAAAACGGTAGATGGCGGTGTTGTACACCTTGTCCTTTTTGGGCTTGCCCGTGGACAGACGCTCGGCGATCTGACGCGCGGCGTCGTTTTTCTCAGCGATGATGAGCTTCAAAAGAGGCTCCTATCTCGTGTGTCTGCGGCTGCGCCCGCCCTCTTGGCGGCCGACTTACGCCCTTGCTTGCTCAATCTGCCCGATGAGCCAATCGCACCAGGCATCCATGCCCTCGCCCTTGCGCGCGCTCACGGCAAACCGCGGCGCCTGCGGATTGAGGTCATCGAGTGTCTTAGTATACCTATCCATGTCAAAATCGAAAGCCGGGGCCACGTCGACCTTATTGAGCAGCTGCGCGCCGGCGTGCTGGAAGATGCCCGGGTACTTGATGGGCTTGTCGTCGCCCTCGGGCACCGAGAGGATCATGATGGACAGGTTCTCGCCCAGGTCAAAGTCGACCGGGCAGACCAGGTTACCCACATTTTCGATAAAGATGACGTCGATGTTCTCCAGACCGACGGCCTGGTCGAAGGCGTCGACGGCCTCCATGATCATGTTGCCCTCGAGGTGGCACAGGCCGCCCGTGTTGATCTGGATGGCGGGCATGCCGGCTTCCTTCATGGTGATGGCGTCGACATCCGAGGCGATATCGCCCTCGATGACGGCACAGCGTAGGCCGGCCTTGTCGCGCAGGCGCTCGTTGGTGCCCAGAATCGTGGTGGTCTTACCCGAGCCGGGGCTCGACAGCACATTGATCACGTAGGTGCCTGCCTCATTAAATCGCTGACGCAGCTGATCTGCCAGGCGCTCGTTGCGCGACAGGATCGGCGACGCGATATCAATCGTTTTCTCGGCCATACTTAGCGCTCCTTACTTTGGCTCCTTTATACCCCATCACCAGATGGCTAGCGGCTAATCGTCGGGGGTTTCGATTTCGATACTTGCGATATCGAGCTCGCGGCCGTGCAGCAGGCGCACGTTGGCGCCGCCACACTGGGGGCAGCGACAATGGAAACGGTCGTGCTCAAAGACCTCGCCGCAGTCCAGGCACTCGCTTTGTGGATGGACCTCCTCCACGGCAAGCTCGCAGCCGCGCGTGAGCGGGTCCTCGTCGCGAAACGTCCCCCACGCAAAGTCGAGCGCCTCGCGCACGACCTCGGTCATATCCCCGATACGCAGCGTTACCAAAACGCGCGCGAGGCCCCCGCCCCACGCGCCGCGCGAATCACTGTATCGAGTATGCCGTTGACAATGCCAACCTCGTGCATACCGTTTTACTCCTCGTCGTCCTCGTCGTCCGAGAACAGGTCCAGACGGCTCACGAACAGGCCCTCCTTGCCCTCGCGCGCGGTAATGACCACGCGGGCAATGGCGAGCGAGATCTCGTAGAGCGAAAGCAGGGCACCGTACATAAGGCCCAGCGTAACGGGCGAGCCGTCGGGCGTGATCACAGCCGAGCCCACGAGCAGGCCCACGTACACGTAGCGCCAGGCGCTGCGGAAGGCCGCATAGGACACGATGTGAAAGACGGACAGATAGAAGATGATGAGCGGCAGCTCAAACGCCACGCCAAAGCCGATCATAAAGAGCAGCTCCATGTTGACGTAGTTCTCCAGGTCGGGCAGCGCCGTAGCGACGGCCGAGGTCTCGCCGATGAGCCACTCAAAGCCCGCCGGGATGATGATGAAGTAGCAGAAGATGGCACCCAGGAAGAACAGAACCGTCGAGGCGAGCACCGTGGGCACAACCCACTTGCGCTCGTTGGGGCGCAGTGCCGGCAGGAAAAATGCCAGGATCTGCCAGATGATCATGGGCGTGCACATGACCACGGCCATCTTGATGGCCAGCGAGAAGCGCAGGCCAAAGCCGCCGAGCGTGGTGGTGATGTAGAACTTACCGTCCGGCACAAAGGAGCGGATGGGGTCTTCCAGGATATCGAGCACCACAGGCGTGGCGAAATACAGCACGATAGCGGCGGCAAACACCGATACGACCACGATAGTCAGGCGGCGACGAAGCTCTCCCAGGTGATCGAAGAGCGGCATGCGCGCAGGTCCGATCGGCATTACTCATCGCCTCCCTTCGGGGCGTCGGCGGCAGCAGCCTCGGCATCGTCCTCGACCTCGAGCTCGCGAGCGAGCTGGTCGACGACGGCCTTGCGTTTGCGGGGACGACGGGCGTAGAGGTCAGCCGTCGTGGGCTCTGCCGGCTCGGGCTCGGGCTCTGCAGCAGGCTCGGGCTCGACGGCAGCAGCAGGCTCTGTACCCTCGGCCTCATCAACAGCGCCTTCGCCCTCAGCAGCACCCTCGCTTGCGGCCTTCTCGGCAGCAAGACGGGCGCGACGCTCGGCAAAGGTCTCCTTCTTGGCGGGCGCTGCCGTCTCGGCGGCATCCTCGTCCGCATCGGAATCGTCGTCGGTCGCAGCGGCCTTCTTGGGCTTGACCGGGGCCGACGCGGCCTCGCTCACCGGATCGATAATCTCGGACTGAACAACGGCCGTCATCTTTTCCTGCGTCTCGCGGAACTGACGGATGGCACGGCCGATCGTGCGGCCCATCTGCGGGAGCTTATCCGGGCCAAACAGCAAAAAGCCGAAGACCACGATGATCGCGAGCTCACCCTCTCCAATACCAAACACACATACCTCCAAGGCTCGATGTGAGTCGAGCCCGCACCGCGCCATTCGGCCGGAACTCGTCTATTCATTCGGTCAAGTATAGCGCCCGGACGCCAAAACGTCCGAGCGCATCACAAACATATGCCAAACGGCACGCCCTTTTGGGGGCAAAGATTATGCAGCGGTGATCGAAATCTCCTGGTCGACGCCCAACAGCTGAACCACGCGCATCACCGGGGGCTGCACGTTGACGCAGCTAAAACGCTTACCATGATCAGCTGCGTGGTGTGCGGCGCCCACAAGCACGCCAATGCCCGTCGAATCGATGTAGCTCACCTGGCAAAATCGAGCTCAACGGCCTCAGTGGGCTGCTCGAGCGCCAGGTCGATGGCATTGCGCAGGCTATCGGCGTTAGAGATATCGATCTCACCGGTCACCTTAATGGTGTAGAGCTCTGGCGTGGGTTGGTGGAAATACCCAAATCCATGTATACGCTCCTTTACGTATCGAAAGTGCGGATAGTACTAGGCGCGGACTTGCGGGGCCCTACGCGTTAGGCGCGCTCGGCACGCGCAAGCTCGGCAGCGACGAGCTTGACAGCCAGCACCAGCACATCGAGCGCGGCCTCCAGGTCCTCGACCGTGGGATAGCTCGGCGCGATGCGGATGTTGGTGTCGCGCGGATCCTTGCCATAAGCCAGGTGGCACCAGCCGGCGTGAGCTTGACGCCCAGGTCGGCACAAAGCGCGGCGACCTTCTGGGCCGAGCCCTCGGGGCCATCGAAACTCACAAAGTAGCCGCCATGGGGATGAGTCCAAGTGGCGCAACCCGTGTTGCCCAAGCCCTCGGTGAGTTTACGCTCAACGGCCTCAAAGCGCGGGCGCAGGAACTCGGCATGCTTTTTCATGTGCTCCTTGACCGCCTCGATGGTGGGAAGGAAACGCACGTGACGCAGCTGGTTGAGCTTGTCGGCGCTGATGAGGCCGGCCTTCAGGCGCTTGGAGAACTCGGCGATAACCGCGGGGCTCGCACCAATAAAGCCGATGCCGGCGCCGGGAAGGTGATCTTGGACGTCGAGGCAAAGGCCACCACGCGATCCTCGGTGCCCGCCGCGCGAGCGAGGTCAAAGATATTTGCGAGCTCGTCGGTCTCGTCGTACAGGTCGTGCACGCAGTAAGCGTTGTCCCAAAAGATGCGGAAATCGGGCGCGGCCGTGGGCATCTCGACCAGGCGGCGCACAGTGTCCTCGCTAAAGGTGATGCCCGTGGGGTTGGAATACTTGGGCACGCACCAGATGCCCTTGATGGAATCGTCGGCGGCAACCAGGCGCTCAACCTCGTCCATGTCGGGGCCGTTGTCGGTCATCGCGACGGGGACGTTCTCGATGCCCAAGTCGGCGGTGATGCCAAAGTGGCGATCGTAGCGGGAACGGGGCACAGGAACTTGACCTTCTTGCCGTCGTGCGCGGCTCGTAGGCGTCCCAGGGCTCGCTGCCGCACGAGCCGCAACGCCAGAACATACCGGCGATGTCATGCTCAATCAGCAAACTCGACGAGCCAGCACGAGCGTCTGCTCGGCAGGGCACCCCAGGAACTCCCCCGCTAGCTTGCGTGCCGAGGGAATGCCCTCAAAGCAGCCGTAGTTGGAGCAGTCGACGTTGCCGTCGTGCAGATCGGCATCGGCATTGAGGATATCGAGCATAGGTCGAGAGATGTCCACCTGGGAGGGCGACGGCTTGCCGCGGGCCATGTCGAGCGCCAGGCCCTTGGCCTTGACCTCGGCGACCTCGGCTTTGAGCGCCTCGATGGCGGCATCGAGTTCGGTGGTTTCCATCTTCTGGTAGATCGTCTGCATGGGTGCGACCTTTCGCGAAGCGGTACGTTGCAGTTCGTCTAAGTATAGACCGCCACCGCCACAACGGTATGAAGCCGTGATAGATTAAGTCATCGCAATGAATTACGAATCGCCGCGCATGGCGGCGTGGGGCGCCCAAGGAGGCACTATGGAGTACGGATCGTTTAGGGCCGAGGAATTCGGCGACCTGCAGCGCCTGGTCGACGGGCTGTTTTACGACCGCCATGCCATCGACCGCCTGGACCTGATCGTACAGGCCGAAATCTTGGACCTGGCGCCCGATCTCATGGAAATCGTCAACCTGCTACCGCCCGGCTATTACGACCGCCAGTCACTCTGCGACCAGCTCAACTCCGCCTTGGCCGCCCACGGCTGGGGCGCCGTCTACGGAACGGTGGAATAAGCCTCGAGGCCGGCGATTTGGCCCGCTTCCCGACCTTGGCGAGGCTTGTTTTAGGGCTTGTGGCCAAAAAAGGGCAAATATGAGTACTGTTACCTTTTTAGTAGCAGCGATTTTTGGTCGAAATCGGCAAAACTCGACTTGAAACTTCCTAATCACCGTCAGCTAGCGCCAAATTGGAAGTCGATGGTCACTCATTAACGTACAGTTCTTATAACTTTGTTCATTATTTTCCGCACCTAAAATGATACGCCGTTTGTGACAGTACTCACAAACGGCGTTTTTTGACCACTGGCGTGTCTGGCAGGCGGCAAGCACCGCCAGAATCCGCATTTTGGACGCGCCCGAATCGGTTCTGGAGCCGGTTTTCGCGCTCTTACTCGTCTTTGGGCGAGGGATGCTTGCAGACCACGCTCATGTAGATCATGCCGAGCACGGCTGCGGTGACCGAACCGGCGAGAATAGCGGCCTTGGCTGCAAGAACCTCAAACTGGGCCGTCGGGAAGGCAAGGCCGCTGATGAGAATCGACATGGTAAAGCCGATACCGCCCAGAATGCCCACGCCGGCAATCATGTGCCAGTTGACATTGTGCGGCAGCTCGCAGGCCTTAAGCTTAACCAGGCAAACGTCATACCAAAGATGCCGATCGGCTTGCCCAGCAGCATGCCAAAGTACACGCCGAGCGTCACCGGATCGGTGAGCAGCGTGCTCATGTCCACGCCCACTAAACGAACCTGAGCGTTACGAACGCAAAGATCGGCAGGATCACAAAGTTGACCGGCGTGGAGATTCAG
>ENA-OQCP01000903-OQCP01000903.1-human-gut-metagenome-genome-assembly--contig:-NODE-903-length-12373-cov-3.224155_pt1 | contig 12373 bp, 17 predicted proteins | sample MGYA00242760_ERZ504583 | MGnify/ENA primary metagenome ERZ504583 (study PRJEB26092, sample SAMD00036308) | human gut metagenome | host: Homo sapiens | study: EMG produced TPA metagenomics assembly of...
GGTAAAAAACGCATTGAACAGGAGCTAAGACAGCGCGGAATATCGCGCGAGACGGCGAGCGAATGTGCCGAAGAGCTCGACGGCGACGATGTTGAGCGGATAAAAAATCTGCTGGAGACCAATGCCGGCAAATTTTCCGATGAAAAGGGCAGGCGGCGCACTTTCAACGCCCTGACCCGCCTCGGCTATGGCTACTCCGATATCCGTTCGGCAATGCGCGCGATGGACGAGGAATATGAAGATACGGACGATCAATTTTCCTGTTAGAAGATAAGAAAAGGAAAAAATAGTGTATAATTTCTGTTATCAAGCGAAAGGAAGAACTGTTTGATGAAGAAAAGAAGAGTTTTATTCGTGTCGCTCGGCTGCCCGAAGAATCAGGTCGACGGTGAGCTGATGCTTGCAAAGCTTCAGAACGCCGGATTTGAAAATGCGGACAATTTCGAGCGCCTCGACGCAGTTATAGTCAACACCTGCGCGTTTATCGACTCCGCCAAGCAGGAGGCTATTGACACAATTCTGGAGATGGTCGGCCTCAAAAAAGACGGACTCGTCCGCGCGGTCATTGTCACCGGATGCCTCGCCGAGCGCTACCGCGACGAGATACTTCAGGAGATTCCCGAGGTTGATGCGGTCGTCGGCATCGGCGCAAACGGCGATATCGACAAGATAGTTGACGAAGTTCTCGACGGCAAGCAGGTCAACGTGTTCCCCGACAAAAAGGAGCTTCCCATGTGCGGCGAGCGCGTGCTCACCACTCCCGATTACTGGGCGTATCTCAAGATAGCGAGGGCTGCTCGAACTGCTGCACCTATTGCGCCATCCCGTCCATCCGCGGACCATTCCGCAGCCGCGACGAGGAGAGCATAGTCGAAGAGGCGAAGACCCTTGCGAATGGGGGTGTCAAAGAGCTTGTGCTTATCGCGCAGGATGTCTCGTCCTACGGCATTGATATCTACGGCGAATACAGGCTCGCTCATCTGCTTGATTTGCTCTGTGAGATCGACGGCATCGAGTGGATACGCCTGCTCTATTGCTATCCCGATAAGATAACCGACGAGCTTATCGACACCATGGCTTCCCAGCCCAAGGTGCTCCATTATATAGACCTGCCGCTCCAGCACGCGGACGATAAAATCCTCAAGGCGATGAACCGCCACAGCACCGCAGAAGAGACCCGCGAGGTCATAAGAAAACTGCGCGAGCGTATGCCGGATATTGCTATCCGCACGACATTTATAGTCGGCTTCCCCCGGCGAGGGCGACGACGAGTTTGAGACTCTCGCCGAGTTCATCAACGAGGAGGAGTTCGAGCGCCTCGGATGCTTTGAATATTCCCCGCAGGAGGGTACTCCCGCCGCGAAGATGGAGAATCAGTCGACGACGATGTCAAATCCCGCCGCGCCGAGGTCATCATGCAGGATCAGTATGAGATAATGACCGAGAAGAACAACAATATGATCGGCAAGACCCTGCGTGTGCTCACCGAGAGCTACGATGATTATACCGACAGCTACTCGGGTCGCTCATATATGGACGCGCCCGATATCGACGGCAAGATAATCTTCACTTCGCCCGATTTCATAAAAGAAGGCGAGTTCGTCGATGTCGAGATACTCGGTGTCAACGAATATGATCTGCTCGGAAGAACAGTAAAATAAACCCGGAAAGGGGAATTGAAATGCAGAAGCTGAATCTGCCAAATAAACTGACGCTCATAAGAATGTTCCTCGCGCCTATTTATCTCGCGCTGATGCTTATTGAGTTCCCTTATCATTACATAGTCGCGCTCGCTGTTTTCTCGGTCGCGTCACTGACCGATATGCTCGACGGCAAGATTGCACGAAAGAATAATCTTATTACCGTTTTCGGCAAGCTTCTCGATCCGCTCGCCGATAAAATGCTCACCACCGCCGCTCTGCTCGCATTCATGCGCGAGGCTGGTGCAGCATCTGGATCGTCATGATAGTCCTCACCCGCGAGTTCGCCGTCGCAGGCGTCCGCCTTATCGCCACGGCGCAGGGCATTGTTATCCCCGCAAACTATTGGGGCAAGGCGAAAACCGTCAGCCAGATGGTGTTCACTATTGTTATCATGCTCCTTGCCGAGCTTAACGCGACGTTTGATATTTTTGCAAATGCCGGCTGGTTCACTCTCACGAGAGTGTCGAATATCATGCTTTGGATAACCGCCGTTCTGACGGTCGTTTCGGGCATCACATATTTTGTGGACAGCAAAAAACTTATTGACTTTTCCAAGTGATTTCAATATAATGATTAGTAGATATGTAAGTCATATCGGCTGACAAAAACCAAAAAATAACATGCGTTTACCGGGAGAAGTAGCCGGATATCCGCGGCATCAGAGAGGGAGCCCGAAGCTGAGAAAGCTCCTTGCCGTATGAAGGTGAAATGCACCCGTCAGCACGCAGGGGGAACCGAAGTATCCCTGCGCGGAAGGCACCGTTATCGGCCGGGCGCGTATTTGCGCGCAGAGATATAAACAGGAGTGGAACCGCGCTCAGGCGCCTCCGTTGTCCGCAAGGATAACGGAGGCTTTTTGTATGTTATTTGCATATTGAGCGGCTGTAGGGGCGGATATAATCCGTCCGCGAAAATGCACAGACTTATTAACAGCGCATACGCACTCCAAACAACTAACGCCGCATCGCGGCAGCAATTTTATCCGAGCTCAAGGAGTTGATGTTTATGTTTGACAGGCTCAGGGAGGATATAAGCACCTTCAAACGGCGCGACCCCGCCGCGAGAAACGCGCTCGAAATCTTCTTCCTCTATCCGGGTCTAAAGCTATAAGAATGCACCGCAGAGCCAATTGGTGCTATCGCCGCAGGATGTTCTTCCTCGCACGCTGGATATCGCAGCGGGCGGCGCGTAAAACCGGGATAGAGATACACCCGGCGGCGACCATCGGCAGGCGCTTTTTCATCGACCACGGCACCGGCGTCGTTATCGGCGAGACCGCCGTTATCGGCGACGATGTTATGATATATCAGGGCGTGACCCTCGGCGGTACCGGCAAGGATACCGGCAAACGCCATCCGACTATCGGCAACAATGTCATGATCGGCGCGGGCGCAAAGGTGCTCGGCCCGTTCAAAGTCGGCGATAACTCGAATATCGCCGCGGGCGCGGTGGTTCTCGATGAGATTCCGCCAGACTGTACCGCCGTCGGCGTCCGGCTCATATCGTTCGCCGCAACGGAGTCAGGGTCGACGATCTCGACCAGGTGCATATACCCGACCGGTCGCGCAGGAGCTTTGCAGGCTCGAGCATCAGGTCTCCCAGCTGAGAAAACAGCTTGAGGAGCAGGAAAGCACACAGTAAATTGACTGAAAGGAAGATATAAATGAAAGTCTATAACACTCTCACAAGAAAAAAAGAAGAGCTTGTCCCGATAACTCCGGGCGAGATCAAGATGTACGCCTGCGGCCCGACCGTGTATAACTATATCCACATCGGCAACGCCCGCCCGCTGTGCATCTTCGATATCCTGCGCCGCTATCTCGAATATCGCGGCTACAATGTGAAGTTCGTTCAGAATTTCACGGATATCGACGATAAGATAATCAGACGCGCAAACGAGGAGCATGTTGATTTCTCCGAGATTTCCGAGCGCTATATAAAAGAGTTCTGGACCGATGCCGACGGACTCAATGTCCGCCACGCAACGATAAATCCGAAGGCTACCGAGAATATCGACGCCATCATTCAGATAATCTCGACCCTTATCGAAAAGGGCTACGCCTATGAGGCGCAGGGCGACGTTTATTTCAGCACCGAGAAGTTCAAGGATTACGGCAAGCTCTCGCATCAGCCGCTTGAGGATCTTGAGGCGGGCGCGCGTATAATGGTCGGCGAGGTCAAGCGCGAGCCGATGGACTTCGCCGTCTGGAAAGCCGCGAAACCCGGCGAGCCCGCATGGGATTCCCCGTGGGGCAAGGGCAGACCCGGCTGGCATATCGAGTGCTCCGCGATGAACTGGCGCTATCTCGGCGACACCATTGACATTCACTGCGGCGGTCAGGATCTCATCTTCCCGCACCATGAGAATGAGATAGCCAGAGCGAGTGCTTCACAGGCAAGCCGTTCGCCCACTATTGGATGCACAACGGATACATCAACGTTGACAATGTGAAGATGTCGAAATCTCTCGGCAATTTCTTCACCGTGCGCGACGTCGCCGAAAAATACGGATATGAGCCCATACGCTATCTGCTCATCTCCGCCCAGTACAGAAGCCCGATAAACTACAGCACCGATATCATCGAGCAGTGCATCTCCGCGCTCAACAGGCTCTATACCTGCCGCGATTCGCTCGATTTCGAGCTCAAGAACGCTGTCGACGCAGAGCATGACGGCGATAAGGCGATTATCGACGGATTTGATAAATACAGAGAGCAGTTTATCTCCGCCATGGACGACGATCTCAACACCGCCGACGCCATCGCTTCGATATTTGAGCTCGTCCGCGATATCAATACAAATGTTGTCGCAAGACCCCCTCAAAGGCGCTTGTTGAGGGTGCGATAGCCATGTTCGACGAGCTGACCGGTGTGCTCGGACTCGTCTATAACGCAAGACCGAGACTCTCGACAGCGATGTTGAAGCTCTTATTGAGGCGCGCACGAACGCCCGCAAGGAGAAAAACTGGGCCGAGGCGGACAGAATCAGAGATCAGCTCAAGAAAATGGGCATCGTCCTCGAGGATACTGCCCAGGGCGTGAAGTGGCACAGAGAATAAATCTATAGACAAAACGCATAAATTAATGTATAATACTATGTGACTTTTTAATTAAATTGCGGAGGTTGAGTAAGTGAACGATCTGAAAACCCGATTCTTTGACGATGTGGACAAAAACTGTCCTCTTCCGGAGTATCCCCGCCCGCAGCTTGTGCGCGAGGATTGGTTGTGCCTCAACGGCGAGTGCGATTATGAGATAACCCCGGCGGGCGACGCCTGCCCGAAAGATTTCAGCGGCAAGATAATCCTGCCTTTCGCCATCGAGAGCCAGCTCTCCGGCGTCAGCGCGCGCTTCAGCCAGACGAGCGCCTTTGGTACAGAAAGAGGTTCACTCTCGACAGCCGCTTTGATAATAAGCGCTGCATTTTGCATTTCGGCGCTGTCGATTGGCAGTGCGAGGTGTTTGTCAACGGCGTCTCCGTCGGCACTCATACCGGCGGCTATTGCCCGTTCTCTTTTGATATAACAGACGAACTTGTCGACGGCGAAAATGAACTTGTTGTCAAGGTCTATGACCCGACCGACAAGGGCTGGCAGAATCGCGGCAAGCAGGTTCTCAAATCCGTCGGCTTCTGGTATACCGGAACCTCCGGAATCTGGCAGACCGTGTGGCTTGAGCCCGTGGCTCAGAGCCATATCACCTGTGTGCGCCTGACCCCTGATATCGACGCGGGCGAGATAATCGTCTCCTGCACCGGCGAGGGACTTGACGGCTGCACGATAGAGGCTGAGATTTCGCTCGGCGGCGAGCAGGTGTATTCCGGCGAGATGAAGCTCAACGCGCATCTTCCCGTGCCCGATGCGAAACTCTGGAGCCCCGAGAGCCCGACTCTCTATGACCTTGTGCTCACCGTGAAGAAAAACGGCGAGGCTGTTGATACGGTCAAGAGCTATTTCGGCATGAGAAAGTTCAGCATCGGCAAGGATAAGCAGGGTCTGCCGCGCCTTATGCTCAATAACGAGCCCTATTTCCAGCGCGGCCTGCTCGATCAGGCTATTGGAGCGACGGCGGTCTGACTCCACCCAACGACGAAGCGATGATATTCGATATCGCCGAGATGAAGCGCCTCGGCTTTAATATGCTCAGAAAGCATATCAAGGTCGAGCCCCTGCGTTGGTACTATCACTGCGACAGACTCGGCATGATAGTCTGGCAGGATATGGTCAGCGGCGGCGAGTATATCGGAAATATCCTTGCGGGTGTTCTGCCGAATATCGGCATCGGCGTCAAGGATAATAAATATAACTGGTTCAGCCGCGGCGAAAAGGAGTGGCGCGATGACTACCGCCGCGAGCTGTTCGAGATGATAGACAATCTCTATAACTGCACCTGCATCGGCTGCTGGGTGCCCTTCAACGAGGGCTGGGGTCAGTTCGACGCGAAGGAGATCGGCGATGCCGTCAAGGCATACGATCCCTCGAGAATCGTTGACCACGCGAGCGGCTGGTACGATCAGAAGGCTGCGACCTCAAGAGCATGCACAAATATATCCTGCCGATTCATATGCCGAAGCTTGACGGCAGACCGTTCGTCATAAGCGAATACGGCGGATACAGCATGATTCTCGACGGCCACGTCTGGAACAAGCAGAAGAGCTTCGGCTATATCATGTTCAGGTCGAAGGAGAAGCTCTCCGCGGCTTATAAGAAGCTGCACGAGAAGCAGGTCATCCCGCTGATAAAGAAAGGACTTTGCGCCACTGTTTATACTCAGGTCAGCGACGTCGAGTTCGAGGTCAACGGAATGTATACATATGACCGCAAGGTGTTGAAGCTCGACGAAAAGACCGTGCAGGAAGTTAATTCCAAGCTGCATTTTTAAGGAAGAAAGCGACAGATGAAGTCACTGCTTATAAGACTGATAAAAAAACTCGGCGATATGCGCCGCCACCTGCTCTATTACCGCATTTGGCCTGCGGTCTACAGGCACGCGGCGAAAAAGCCGATAGACGAAAAAAAGGTGCTCCTTGCTTCAAACAGCAAAACGCTTCCGGACAACCTGTCCTGCATGAAGCGTGAGCTTGAGGCGCGCGGGATGCACTGCACCGAGATGCTCATTCCCGCGGGAGCGGGCAGTATAAGCGCGAGGGCTGCGGAGTTCAGGCAGAATATCCGCTTCCAGCGCGAGTATGCGACGAGCAAACTCGTCTTTGTTGAGGATGCGTTCTTTCCGCTGTTCGCGAATCATCCGCGAAAGGGCACCGAGGTCATTCAGCTTTGGCATGCGTGCGGTGCGTTCAAAAAATGGGGCTATTCGACCGCCGACCTCAAGTGGGGCGCGGACAGAAAGAGCCTCGAACGCTATCCAATCCATAACACCTATACCGCAGTCACCGTGTCGGCGCGCAATATTATTCCGTATTATGCCGAGGCGTTCAACTGCCCGGAGAGCATAATCAGACCTCTCGGTGTGCCGAGGACGGATATTTATTTCAATCCCGATTTCGTCTCGTCCGCCCGTGAGGAAATGCTCAAAAAGTTCCCGCAGATAGGGGACAGGAAGATAATTCTCTATGCCCCGACATTTCGCGGCAACTCGATTCTCAAGTCCTATATGGATCTGAAGCTCGATATCGAGCGCATGAATGCGGAACTGTCCGACGATTTCGTCCTGCTGTATAAGCTCCATCCGCAGACGGCGAAACGCTTTTCGCTCAGCGCCGAAGAGCGCGAAAAATATGAGAATTTCGTGTTCGATATCTCAAAAGATGTGCGAATCGACCTCGCAATGTGCGCTGCTGATATGCTGATAAGCGACTATTCGTCCGTGATTTTTGAATATTCGCTGCTCAGCCGTCCGATGATATTCTTTGCCTATGATCTCGAAGAATATGACCGCGACCGCAGTTTCTATAACAAATATGAGGACTTCGTTCCCGGCCCTATAGTCCGGGATACCGAGGGCATTATTTCCGCCGTCAGGCAGGCGCAGTCCGGCTTCGACAGCGCGGAAATTGAAAACTTCAGAAACTATTTTATGGACGCCTGCGACGGGCACAGTACCGCGCGCATCGCCGAAGCTTCATGGAAAAATAAGGTGTATCATATGAAAAAGACTTTCAAAGCCACAGCGGCATTCCTACTCATCCTGGCAGTCGCATAGGTATGTGCGCGTGCTCGGGCGGAGCCGGAGGCAAAGTGCCCGGCAAAAAGATCGCCATAGTCACAGCGACCCTGTCGCAGAACCTCGAGGAATATCAGCGTGCGGCTCAGCTTGCAAGCGAATATTCCTATGTCGAGCATGTTGTCTATACCGACACGCGCGTCGGCACTTCGGGCATTCTCGATTTCTATAAGCGCGTCAACGATATCGCCTCCGATGCGAGCTACGGCGCGATAGTTATCGCGAGAGCGAATCTCGGAGCCGTCGCGGCAGTCAGAGCGGCAAAGGCAAAGAACCCCGATAAGCTCATCGTCTGCACAGCACCCGAGGAGAATATCCAGACTCTTGCGAAGTCCGCCGATGCCATTCTTGCGATAGATACTGCCAAGGACGCGGCAATGATGGTCGAAGAGGCGCACGGACGCGGCGCGCAGGTCTTTGTCTATTACGCCACCGGCGTTCAGCAGAGCACCCCGAGCATCAAGGAGTCGCGCGAAGCGGCTGAGAAGAAGTGCGAGGAGCTCGGCATGACATATAAATTTGTCAACTGCTACGATGTCTCGCAGGCTCTCGGCATAAAGGGCGCGCAGAGTTTCATGAAAGAGGATATCGCCCGCCAGCTCAAGAATTTCGAGGGCAAGAAGATTGCGGCTTATTGCGCCGATATATCTTCTCAGGCGGAGCTTATAAAGAACGCCTGCCCGAACGGCATAATCGTCGCGGGCACAAGCTTCCCGAGCATCTATGACGGCTACACTGCCGCTTTTGATATCGAGGTCGGCAAGAAGTGGGACAACAAGTCCAAGGTGTTCAGCAAGGTCAGAGCCGCGATAAGAGCGAACGGCGGCACGAAGAACCAGTTCATCGTGTGGGACGATCTGACCGCATCTTCAATGACCGAGGCAGCGTTTGAATATGCAAGAGCCACTCTCTGCGGCGAGCAGATTGATATGGCAAAGGCGGTCAAGTCGAGCTTCCCGTCGAAGATAAAAGTGTCTGACAAACAGCTCGACAAATGTACCTTCATTTACACGGAGGACTACCGCGTATTATGAGAGGAAAATTCATTGTAGTTGAGGGACTTGACGGCTCCGGCAAGGGCACCCAGACGGCTCTGCTTTGCGCTTATCTTAAGTCGCAGGGCAGAAATGTGTATCCGACCGCCGAGCCCACCGAGTCGGTGACCGGCGGTATGATAAGAGATGTGCTCAGCGGTGCAAGGCAGCGCACATCCTCGGAGCTCGCTGCGCTCTTCCTCGCGGACCGCGTGGCGCACAATATGAACCCCGTCAACGGCATAGAAAAGACGCTCCAAGCGGGAATCGATGTCGTGTGCGACAGATATTATTATTCGTCCATCGCCTATCAGGCGGTGGGGGAGGACAGGCAGTGGGTCATCGATATGAACCTCGACTGCCCCGCATACTCAAGCCGGATATCTGCATCTTCTTCGATGTCGACCCGGAGAGCTGCCACGAGAGAATAGAAAACGGGCGCGTGTATCTCGAAATTTTTGAGCGCGACCCGGAGCAGATAAACGCCATCCGCGAGCGGTATTACAGCGCGTTTGAACTGCTCAAAGACAGAGACAATATCGTCGTCATCGACGCCGCACGCGATATAGATTCCGTCGCCGCCGATGTCAGAAAAGCGATTGATACGGTTATAAAATAACTAATCCGCCCAATTCCGGGCGGATTTTTCGCTTTAACTCAAGGCGATGTTGGCAAAAACAAGGAGCATAGCGCCCGCTCCAAGGGCGATAGGCGACTATGTTTGAGAGTCGCTCGTGCGGCTTGCTTCGCAAGCCGTTCCCTCGCCCATCTCAGTTAGACTTCAAACACTGCGGCGCGGCTGTTGAAAGCTTGATTATAAAAATTGGCTGAAACACTTGCTTTTACTTTGCTGTGGCTCGAGTGATGGACAAATCTCAATTTTGCAATACCGAAAAAACAAGCCGCCCGGTTACCCGAGCGGCTCAAATTATTTATTCAGCTTTGGATTAATACATTCCGCCGCCGGCCTGTGCAGCCATCGCTGCGGCGTTTGCCGCGTCTGCTGCCGGGTCGGGCTTGTCGGTGACAAGGCTCTCGGTGGTCAGAACCATTGCCGCAACGGAAGCGGCGTTCTGCAGAGCGGAGCGGGTGACCTTTGTCGGGTCAACAACGCCGGCCTCGAACATGTCAACATATCCGTCAGAAGCGAAGTTGTAGCCGTAGCCGATCTTTCCGGACTCAACGATGTGATTGATGATAACCGAACCCTCAAGTCCCGCGTTGGAAGCATCTGGCGAACGGGCTCTTCAAGAGCTTGAGAACGATCTTCACGCCGGTCTTCTCGTCGGAATCCTCGGTGCTGTCAAGCAGAGCCTTGACTGCGGGGATAGCGTTGAGCAGTGCGACGCCGCCGCCTGCAACGGAACCCTCTTCAACAGCTGCCTTGGTTGCTGCGAGAGCGTCCTCGATGCGGAGCTTCTTCTCCTTCATCTCAGTCTCGGTAGCTGCGCCGACCTTGATGACCGCTACGCCGCCTGCAAGCTTTGCAAGGCGCTCCTGAAGCTTCTCTCTGTCATAGTCGGAAGCGGTGTTTTCAATCTGGGTGCGGATCTGGTTGACTCTGGACTTGATAGCGTCCTTGTCGCCTGCGCCGTCAACAATGATGGTGTTCTCCTTGGAGACCTTGACCTGGCGTGCGCGGCCGAGATCGGAAATCTGGGTGTCCTTGAGCTCAAGACCGAGTTCGGAGGTGATGACCTTGCCGCCGGTGAGGATAGCGATATCCTGGAGCATCTCCTTGCGTCTGTCGCCGAAGCCGGGAGCCTTGATGCCCACGCAGGTGAACACGCCGCGAAGCTTGTTGACAAGGATGGTCGAAAGAGCCTCGCCCTCGATGTCCTCAGCGATGATGATAAGCTTTCCGCCTGCGTGCATGATCTGCTCGAGCAGGGGAAGAAGATCCTGAATGCTTGCAATCTTCTTGTCTGTGATAAGGATGAGAGCGTCGTCGATGACGGCTTCCATCTTGTCGGTGTCGGTTACCATGTAGGGGGAGATGTAGCCTCTGTCGAACTGCATGCCCTCGACAACCTCTGCCTCGGTCTGTGCAATCTTCGACTCCTCAACGGTGATAACGCCGTCGGAGGTGACCTTCTCCATAGCGTCGGCAATGATTCTGCCGATATCCTCGTCGGCGGAGGAAATGGTGGCTATTCTCGCGATGTCCTCGGTGCCTTAACAGGCTGAGAGTGGGACTTGACAGCCTCGATAGCGGCATCAACAGCCTTTTGGATGCCCTTTTTGATGACCATCGGGTTTGCGCCTGCAACAACGTTCTTCATGCCCTCGCGGACGAGTGCCTGAGCGAGCAGGGTAGCGGTGGTGGTGCCGTCGCCGGCGACATCGTTTGTCTTTGTGGCGACTTCTTTTATAAGCTGAGCGCCCATGTTCTCAAAGGGATCTTCGAGCTCAACATCCTTGGCGATGGTGACACCGTCGTTGGTGATGAGGGGAGCGCCGTACTTCTTGTCGAGCACAACGTTTCTGCCCTTGGGGCCGAGCGTAATTTTAACTGTGTTAGCGAGCTTATCGATACCGGCCTGGAGAGCCTTGCGGGCTTCCTCACCGTAAATGATCTGTTTTGCCATGATGAATTACCTCCGATTATTCTACGATAGCGAGAATGTCGCTCTGACGGACTATGGTGTATTCCTCTTTGTTGAGCTTGACCTCAGTGCCGGAATATTTGCCGGTTATGACTCTGTCGCCGACCTTGACGTACATCTCAACTTCCTTGCCGTCAACGAGTCCGCCGGGACCCACTGCAACGACCTCAGCGACCTGGGGCTTCTCCTGTGCGGAAGCGGCGAGGATAATGCCGCTGCTCGTAGTTTCTTCAACCTCGACAGGCTTGACAACAACTCTGTCTGCAAGCGGTTTAATGTTCATATCGATTCCTCCTGAATTATAAAAAATGCAAGCTTAAAAATCTTTTGGCACTCTACATCCCCGAGTGCTAATTCATATTCTAAACCCATTTGTACCAAAAATCAATACCTTTTTCCAAAGTTTACAATTATGTCATAAACTTTGTCAGCAGTTTGAAAAGACGGTATAATACACAATAGTATTACGCCCGCCCGAAAAGATGCCGGAGCGTGAATATAAAAAGGCAAAAAATTACGGCACCGTTTAAAACAGTGCCGTGAATATCTGTTCGGTCATCAGACAGCGCGTGTAACTTTGCCGGAACGAAGGCAACGAGTACATGCATAAACTCTCTTGGGAGAGCCGTTCACTATAGCCTTGACCCTTTTAATGTTGGGCTTCCAGGTTCTGTTTGAACGTCTGTGAGAATGGGAAACCTTGATGCCGAAAGACACATCCTTACCGCAATATTCGCATTTTGCCATGTGTCGCACCTCCTTCTTTACTCGGTAACAGATGATATGATAACAGATAACTCGCAAAAAGCAAGCTTTTTTTATTTTTGTAGCTCCGAACGCGAAAAACT
>ENA-OQCP01000904-OQCP01000904.1-human-gut-metagenome-genome-assembly--contig:-NODE-904-length-12359-cov-3.226946_pt1 | contig 12359 bp, 16 predicted proteins | sample MGYA00242760_ERZ504583 | MGnify/ENA primary metagenome ERZ504583 (study PRJEB26092, sample SAMD00036308) | human gut metagenome | host: Homo sapiens | study: EMG produced TPA metagenomics assembly of...
TTGTTCCGACGCTTGTCAGCGTCCTGCAGCAATAATAAAACGGAAAAAGAGAGGAAGGATAAAATGTCCAGACAAATATGGAAACCGGGAAACATGCTTTATCCGCTTCCGGCGGTGATGGTCAGTACCGCAGATAAAGAAGGAAACAGTAACATAATTACGATTGCATGGACGGGAACCGTATGTACGAATCCGGCGATGGTATATATTTCTGTTCGTCCGGAGCGCTATTCTTATCATATGATAAAAGAAAGCGGGGAGTTTGTGATCAATCTGACGACAGAAAAATTGACAAAAGCGACAGATTACTGTGGAGTTCGTTCGGGAGAGAATGTAGATAAGTGGAAAGAATGTCGTCTTACGCAAGGAAAAGCATCATCTCTTGAATTTGCTCCTATTATAGAAGAAAGCCCGGTAAATATTGAATGTAAAGTAAAAAAAAATGGAGGAGCTTGGAAGTCATCATATGTTCCTTGCAGAAGTGACTGCAGTTCAGGTGGATGATTCATATATGGATGATAACGGAAAATTTATGCTGAATAATACGGGATTGATTGCCTATTCTCACGGGGAATATTTATCTCTGGGAGAGAAGCTTGGTCAATTCGGATATAGTGTGAGAAAAAAGAAAAAGCAGACAAAGAAAAAATCCGGAATGAAATAACGTCAGGTGGACGTTCTTTGATGAATGTGGTATCCTTATTTCAGATGACAGAAAATGATAAGATTAAGATTTAAGTATGAGGTGATTTAAGATGAAGAAACCGGTATTGGTGATTATGGCAGCGGGAATGGGAAGCAGATACGGCGGATTGAAACAGATCGATCCGATCGATAAAGAAGGTCATATTATTATGGATTTTTCTATTTATGATGCAAAGCGCGCCGGATTCGAGAAAGTCGTTTTTTATTATTAAAAAGGAAAACGAGACGGACTTTAAAGAAGCAGTCGGAAAACGGATTGAGAAAGTAATGGATGTAGCTTATGTGTACCAGGAACTGACAAACATTCCGGACGGATTTGAGATTCCGAAAGACCGTGTAAAACCGTGGGGAACAGCTCATGCGGTGTTAAGTGCGATCGATGAGATCGACGGACCGTTTGCTGTGATCAATGCAGATGATTATTACGGACGGCATGCGTTTCAGACAATTTACGATTATTTGACGACCCATGAAGACGACGACAAGTATCGGTATACGATGGTTGCATACCGTTTGAAAAATACTGTGACAGATAACGGACATGTGGCAAGAGGTATCTGCGGGTTAAACGCATCGAATGAACTTGTAAGCGTTACGGAAAGAACCCGTATTGAAAAGAGAAATAACGGCATTGAATATTCGGAAGATGACGGACAGACATGGAACGAAATCGATCCGGATACACTTGTATCAATGAATATGTGGGGATTTACGAGAAGTATTCTAGAAGAGATCAAAACGGGATTTCCGGCATTTTTAGAGAAAGGATTGAAAGAAAATCCTTTAAAATGTGAATATTTTCTCCCGGCGGTTGTAAGTGATCTTTTAGCAGAAGACCGCGCTGCAGTGAAAGTACTTGAGTCCGAAGATAAGTGGCACGGAGTTACTTATAAAGAAGATAAGCCGGTCGTCGTAGAAGCGATACAGTCTCTGAAAGATTCGGGCTTATATCCGCAGCATTTGTGGGATTAGTCTTAATGCAACATTTTTTACTATAAGATGATATAAAAATATAAAGCTATTTTGTAGGATGAGTGGTAAGATGTGCATGTAAAATAAAACGGCAGTAAAAAGGAAAACTGCAATAGACAGAACCTTGAACGGTATCTGAAATATTTACGAGGAGGAAACAGATATGTCAATCTTAGTAACAGGCGGCGCCGGATTTATCGGCAGCATACATGTGTGGAATTGTTAAATGCAGGGTATGATGTGGTCATCGTAGATAATTTATATAACGCATCGGAAAAAGCGGTAGATCGCGTGAAAGAGATCACAGGAAAAGATCTGAAATTTTATCAAGTAGATATCCGCGACAGAGAAGGCTTAATGAAGTGTTCGACAAAGAAGATGTAGAGTCGGTAATTCATTTTGCCGGACTTAAAGCGGTAGGGGAGTCTGTGCAGAAGCCTCTCGAATATTATGAAAACAATATCGGAGGAACGATCACTCTTTGTGATGTGATGAGAAGTCATGGAGTAAAAAACATTATTTTCAGTTCTTCGGCAACAGTATACGGGGATCCGGCATTTATTCCGATCACGGAAGAGTGTCCAAAGGGTGTGTGTACAAATCCATATGGATGGACAAAATGGATGTTAGAGCAGATTTTGACAGATCTTCATACGGCAGATCCGGAGTGGAACGTAGTGCTTCTTCGCTATTTCAATCCGATCGGAGCGCATAAAAGCGGTATGATCGGAGAAGATCCGAAAGGAATTCCGAATAACCTGATGCCATATATTACACAGGTGGCGATCGGAAAACTGGAGTGTCTTAGCGTATTTGGAGACGATTATGACACACATGACGGAACAGGGGTGCGCGATTATATCCATGTAGTCGATCTTGCGATAGGTCATGTGCGCGCAGTAGAGAAGCTGAAGGAAAAAGACGGTGTTTCGGTATATAATCTCGGTACAGGAAACGGACAATCCGTATTAGATATGGTAAAAGCATTCGGAAAAGCGTGCGGAAAAGAGATTCCATATGTAATTAAACCGCGCCGTGCAGGCGATATTGCAACATGCTACTGCGATGCGTCCAAAGCAAAAAAGGAACTTCACTGGGAAGCAGAGCGTGGATTAGAAGAAATGTGTGAAGATTCGTGGAGATGGCAGAGCCAGAATCCGAATGGATATGCAGAGTGAAAATAGGCATGATAATCAACAGAAAATAGAAATAACAAGTTAGAAATAACAAGTATGTCCGCGGGAAATTTTTCTTTTCTGCGGACATACTTGCATGTAGGCAAAGAAAAGCATTAAAAATACGTTTTCTTCTGATCTGATAAAATGCATTTAAAATCCGTACAACAATTTTGCAAATCCCATTTCATGGAAGAAAAAGAAACGTCCGGCAAAGAGGATGAAAATGTAGAGCGGAAGTTCCAAGACAGGATAAGAAAAATCATTTAATTTATTATGAAGTCTGGTTGGCATCAGTTTCTTGAATGATTTATATATTAAGAATCCGATAATCGCTCCTAAAGTATTCATAATAAGGTCGTCGATATCGGTTCGTCGGTTATTTAATAACTGGCTTATTTCGATCAGTATGGAAAAAGAAAATCCTGCAAGGGCGGTTAGGTGCAGCGATCTCATTTTTTTCCAGATTAAAGGGATCAAAAACCCAAACGGAATGAACAGGATGATATTCAAAATATATCCGACCATATCGATTCCCGCAGAAAAGGGGATAGGATTAATGTGGGAAATTTCTGTTTGGAAGCGATACAAAAATGCATCCCATAAAGTGCCGGTTCCTGTGACGTGATATACACATACGATGTAGACGGCAAAAAGAAATAAAAGCAGGCCGGGCAGAAGATGTGTTTTTTCTCCGCCCTTTTTCTGTTTGTGCGAAAGAAAAATAAAGGCAGCCGAAAAAGGAAGGATCGAAGCCGCAAATTCATAGGTATAAAAAATTAAAGTTTCCATAGAGTTTCTCCTTTATATATGTTTTAAAAGGCTGTTGGGAGTTGTGAAAAAGCAAGTTCGCCTAAGTGTTTGTGTTTCGTTAAAAGTATAAAATAAGTATATCATCGAAAATAAGAAGATTGTGGGAATTGCGGGAATATTAAGGAATATTAAGGAAAGCTTAAATAAAACTGGCGAATCGGAAGTGTATATGATACACTGGATGTATTCTTGATAAAAAATGTACAGTAAAGGCGTTTGCCGCATCGGAACGAAATAGATGTAATGGGAGAAATATTTATAGTATTCAGACGTATAAGGCAGGTGGAACATGAAAAAGAATCTTACATTTAAAGAGTTGATATTTGTTGCAAGTATGTTGTTTGGGATGTTTTTTGGCGCGGGAAATTTGATCTTTCCGATATTTATGGGACAGCTTGCAGGCCATCATGTGTGGGCGGCATCGGCAGGTTTTCTGATCACAGGTGTCGGGCTTCCGCTTCTTGGTGTGGCGGCGCTTGGCGTCAGCCAGAAAGACGGACTTTTGGAATTAAGCAGTCAGATCGGCAGAAAATACGGAGTTTTCTTTACGTGTCTTTTGTATTTGACGATCGGGCCTTTTTTTGCAATCCCAAGATGCGCTACGGTTTCGTTTACAGTTGGAATAGAGCCGTTTATTTCAGACGGCGGGAAGATGGCAGGATTGGGAATATTCTCTTTTGTATTTTTTGCCGTTGTATTGTTTTTTTCATTGAAGCCGGGACAGATCTTAACGTGGATCGGGAAAATACTGAATCCTCTGTTTTTAATTTTGTTGAGTATTTTTGTTATTCGGGCGCTTTTTTCACCGGCCGGAAATATGAGTAAGATCGAGGCATCCGGCGCATATGTGTCCGGCGCCTTTTCAACCGGTCTGCTGGAAGGGTATAATACGATGGATGCTCTGGCCGGGCTTGCTTTCGGAATTATTGTTGTTAATGTAATCAGAAGCCTTGATATAAAGGAGTCGGGAGCAGTGGCAAAAAATACGATAAAAGCAGGCGTTTTCAGCTCATTATTAATGGCGCTTATCTATGTTTTGGTTGCGGTTGTCGGTGCGCAGAGCCGCGGGGTGTTTCCTGTGGCGGCAAATGGAGGAGAGACATTTGCGATCGTTTCCGAATACTATTTCGGAAAGCCGGGTCAGATTATATTAGCGCTGATTTTTGCGGTGGCATGTTTGAAAACAGCGATCGGCCTTGTTACAAGCTGTGGGGAGACGTTTGAAAAGATATTTCCGAACGGACCTTCTTATCGTGTGTGGGCAGTGATTTTTTCTCTTCTTTCTTTCTTGATCGCAAATGTAGGACTTGATGCGATCATTGCATATTCTCTTCCTGTTTTGATGTTCTTGTATCCGCTGGCAGTGACACTTATTTTGCTTACTTTATGCGGAAAGCTGTTTGGGAATGACAGAAGAATATACAGTTGGGTGACAGCGTTTACGGCTGCAGCGGCGATTTTAGATTTTGTGAAAGCTTTGCCAAAAATTCGGATGTAATCGTGAAACTTCAGGAGATGCTCGGTGCGGTATCAAAGATGCTTCCGATGTCGAAGTATGGTTTTGGATGGGTGTGTCCGGCTTTGGTTGGATTGATGATCGGTCTGGTCCTTCAAAAGATACGAAAGAATAAAAGATAAGTTTTATGAAAGATAAAAAATCAAAAACCTATTCGTTAAAACTACCAAATTTCATTTGTGGATTTTGGATGTTTTGACAAATATGAAAACGATACCAAAAATGCGATTGACAAATGACGAAAGTGAGTATATTGTAAAGACATAAACAAGAAAACAAAGAGAAAAGTGAGGTGGAAAAAGTTTTGGCAACGATATCAGATGTTGCTCGGCTGTCAGGAATGTCAGTTTCAACTGTCTCAAGAGTTATCAATAACAAACCTCATGTTTCGGAGGAAAAGAGACAGAAGATACTGGAGGCTATGGACGCTCTTGGGTATAGTCGCTTCAGGCGGCAAGACAGTTAAGAGGTTCGGGCTCCGGGAATATAGCGGTAGTTGTTCCTACTATCACAAATAACTTTTTCGCACAACTGGTCGATTCAATTGAGAAAACTTGCAGACAGTATCATTACCGAACATTGATCGTGCAGACTTACGGAGAAAAAGAAAGTGAAGAAAGCGCAATGAATCTTCTGAAGATGCAGCATGCTGACGGAGTGATTTTATGTGCGATAGAGAATGACTGGGATAAGTTGAAATCATATGGCGAATATGGAAAACTTGTCGTCTGCAATGAATATAATCAGGACAAGGAAATTTCGATGGTATGCGGCAGACAGTATGAAGGGTTTTATAAAGCTTCGAAATATCTTTTGGAAAAAGGATATCGAAAGATTGCATATTGTACAGGAACAAGAGCAGTGACCCTTCAGGATAAAGGAATTAATATCGACAGCGATCGCTATAGAGGATATATGGACGCGCTTGCTCAAAGCGGAATTGCGGCAAATACGGCATGGCTGTTTTCGGGAGTGAGGGAAATGGAAGACGGGCGAAAGATTATGCGGAAGATTTTGGAACTTTCCGAAAAACCGGATGCGGTAATTGCCGGAAGTGATGAGGTTGCGGCAGGCATGGTGATGGAAGCGCTGAAGAATGGTGTAAAAATACCACAGGATATTGCGATTATGGGAGTAGATGATCAGCCATTGGCATCCTATCTCCAGATTCCGTTAACAACGATATGGCAGCCTGTACAGGATGAAGGCCGATGTGCGGCAAAAGAAATGGTTCGTCAATTAAAAGGCGAATCAGAAGGAATAAGAAGAAAAGAGTTGGATTTGAAGCTGATAGTCAGACAGTCGGCATAAATCGGACAGAAACCGGTATGAAAATAGAACCGGTTTTTAAAAACAAAAAATTGGTAACGATACCAAACGAAAAACAGAGACGTATTTGTAAACGAAAAACACAAATAAAGAAACTAAAAATGATTAAAAAAGAGGAGGAATAAAAATGGTAGTATTAGCAAGAATTGATCAGCGTTTGATTCATGGGATTATCGTAAATCAATGGGCGCCGGCGCTTCAGGTGAAGAGATTTATGGTTGTAGACGACATTCTTTGCAGCAATGAAGAGGTAAAAGCGAGTATGAGAATGGCGAAGCCGGCAGGAACGGGAGTATCGGTGATTTCGGCAGAGACGGCGATTGCTAATTTTAAAGCAGGGAAATATGACGGTCAAAGAGTTTTTGTCCTTGTAAAAGAACCGGAAACTTTAATCCGTCTGATTGAAGGCGGCGTAGAGATACCGAAAGTTGATCTTGGGATTATGTTTAATGAAGACGGAAGAACTCCTATTTCTAAATTTATTGCATTAAATGAAAAAGAAAAAGAGGATCTTGAAACGATCAAGGGAAAAGGAATACCGGTTGTGATTCAATATGTTCCGACAGATGCAGAAGAGGCATATTAAGAAACAAGAGATTCGGATAAAAGAGATATGTTTAATGTGATGAGATTTTTCGGAATCGGATTGTTAAAGAGAGATTGAGGTGAAAGATATGGAAGTAATACAAAATATTTTGATCGTGATTTTGGCAGGATATATGACGGTTGACCAGAACGGACCGGTTGTTTTGTCATGGTTTTCGGTAATTGTAGGAATGATATCAGGTTTGATCATGGGCGATATGAATACAGGTCTTATGATCGGAGGAACATTCCAGTTGATGTCGCTTGGCGTTGCAGCTTTGGGAGGAGCATCTGCTCCGAATTATGGTTTGGCGACGATTATAGGAACGTTTATTGCCGTGAGAACCGGAACAGGAGTCGATGCAGCGATTGCAGTCGGACTTCCGGTAGGGCTTCTGGCAATCCAGTTGGAAGTAGTTGTAAGAATTATTTTAAACTTTGTCGCTCATAAGATGCAGACAGATAATAATGAAGGAAAATGGAAAACAATGAACATGGAAGCGTGGATTGGACCGATTCTTTGTTCTTTGCAGACAATAATCCCGACAGTGATCGTAGTATGCTTCGGAGCTAATGTCGTGGAACTGATCTTGGAAGTTATTCCGGAGTGGGTGACAAACGGTCTTTCGATTGCGGCAGGTATGCTTCCTGTAGTCGGTATCGGAATGTTGATGAGATATATGCCGGTTAAGAAATTCCTTCCGTTTATTTTGGTCGGATTTGTTCTGTCCGCATATTTGGGAGTACCGGTTCTTGGAATTGCGATTATAGGATTTGCGGCAGCATTTTGGTATTTTACAACAGAGATTAATAAAGCGGATGCAGTGACGATGGCAGCAGCAGAACATGCCGATGAGATGGAGATGATTTTGATGAGTAATGAAATGAACAAAGAAATGAGTCAGGGAACGGATGTACAGACAGAAGAACGTTATCAGGTGACAAAGCGTGATCTGAGAAAAACAGCTGCAAGATATAACTTTATGGCATGCAATATTTTTAATTATGAATCACAGATGGGTCCGGCAATCGCGTGGGCAATGGCGCCTGTGCTTAGAAAGATTTATAAAAAAGACGACGAATATAAAATGGCATTAAATAATCATTTTAATTACTTCAACTCTACGACAGTTATGTCCAGTATGATTCTCGGGGCAACGCTTGCGGTGGAAGAAAAAGATGGAATTGCGGCAAAAGATACGGTTCAATCTTTGAAAACGAGTTTGATGGGACCGTTTGCAGGAGTGGGCGATACTCTTGTATGGGTGTTGTGGCCGACGATCATCGGATCGATATCAGGATATATGGCACAGCAGGGGAATCCTCTTGGCGCGATTATTTGGCTTTTGTGCAATATCGCATTTTGGTTTGTAAAATCAAAGATGTTCCAGATCGGATATACGTCAGGAACAAAGTTGATCACAAATTTAGGAAAACGTCTGACAGTATTTACAGAGGCGGCATCTATCATGGGCTTAAGCGTAGTCGGAGCGCTGATTGCTACTTCTGTAAAAATAACGACAGCTTTGAATTTTAAAGTAGGCGAAGTGGCATTGAACTTACAGACGGATATTTTGGACAAGATCATGCCGTCTCTTCTTCCGGTCCTGTTGACTCTCCTTGTATATAAATTACTTGGGAATAAAAAATGGACAGCTACAAAATTGATCCTTCTTATTATTGTAATTTCACTTGTATGTGCGTTTTTTGGGATTTTAACTGTATAAAAAGTATGATGACTGGAAAGGAAGGAGAATCATATGAAACGAATTTTGATAATAGCATCTCATGAGAAGATGGCGGATGGATGAAAGATACATTGAATTTTATTTCCGGAGGGATACAGGAAACGATCGCATTGTCAGCTTATGTGGACAATCGTCCGGTAGAAGAAGCGGTTGACGAAGTGATGGACGGATTCGAGGGGGAAGATGAAGTTGTTGTATTGACGGATTTAATGGTCGGAAGTGTAAATCAAAAGTTTTTTAAATACCGTACGAGACCGCATACACATATCGTAAGCGGTATGAATCTGCCTCTTGCATTTCAAATTGCTATGGAACCGCAAGGGAAGTATATTACGGAAGAGAGAATGAAAGAAATAATTGAGACGGCAAAAGAAGAACTGAAATACGTAAATGAGGTTTCAAATGACGAGGATGAGGAAGATGAATAATCAGACAGCATGGTGGAAAAAAAGCGTGGTATATCAAATATATCCGAAAAGCTTCTATGATTCGGACGGTGATGGATTTGGGGACTTGAACGGAATCAGAGAAAAACTGTCGTATCTTGAAAAGCTGGGAGTAGATGTGATCTGGCTGAATCCGATTTATGAATCACCGCAAGTTGATAATGGGTATGATATATCGAACTATAAAAAAATAGAGCCGCAGCTTGGGACGATGGAAGATTTTGACATGCTGCTAAAAGAGGCTCATGAAAAGGGAATCCGCATCATTTTGGATCTTGTTGTCAATCATACATCGGACAAACATCCGTGGTTTACAGAAGCAAAAAAAGGGAAAGAAAATCCATATCATGATTATTACATATGGAAAGATACGATCCGAATAACTGGGGATCAAGCTTTGGCGGACCTGCATGGGAGTATGTAGAAGAGACAGCGCAGTATTATCTTCATCTGTTTGCAAAAGAGCAGCCTGATCTAAACTGGGAGAACCCTAAAGTCCGGAAAGAAGTACAGGAGATTCTTCGCTTTTGGCTGGAAAAAGGGATTGACGGATTTCGGATGGATGTAATCACTTTGATTTCAAAAGATCCGGCTTATCCCGATGGTCCGGTGATTCAAAACAAAGCATACGGAAGTTATTATGCAGGCTGTGCAAGCGGTCCGCGCGTCCATGAATATCTACAGGAAATGAATCGGGAAGTGTTGAGCAAATACGATATTATGACTGTAGGAGAAGCTCCTCATACAAGTGCAGACGAGGCGGCGCCTTATACAGCTTCGGATCGGCATGAACTGAATATGGTCTTTCATTTTGATCATATGCATCTTGATTATGATGAAAATGGAAAATATGCTAAAAACCGCGTGAAATTGACAGATTTAAAAGAAGTGATGACGAAATGGCAGGATACAATGCATGAATGTGACGGTTGGAACAGTCTTTACTGGAGCAACATGATCAGGCAAGGGCGGTATCTCGTTTCGGAAATGAATCAGAACCGTATCGTGTTAAATCGGCGAAAATGCTGGGAACGATCCTTCATATGATGCAGGGAACTCCGTATATTTATGAGGGAGAAGAACTGGGGATGACAAATGCTCATTTTGAGTCTATAGATGAGTACAAAGATGTGGAAGCGCTTGATATTTTTCGGGATTTTACGGAAAGAAAAGGTTTTTCCGAGAAAGATACATTGGAACTTCTCGGCTTGAAATCAAGGGACAATGCGAGAACTCCGATGCAGTGGGATAATACGGTCAATGCCGGGTTTACAGAAGGAACTCCGTGGATCGGAGTGAATAAAAACTGTAAGGAGATCAATGTGGAACAGTGTCTTGCAGATCAGGATTCGATTTTTTACTATTATCAAAAACTGATTCAGCTTCGCCATGAAATGCCGATTATTACAGATGGGGTATATGAGCTTTTGGATAAGGAAAATGAAAGCGTATATGCATATCTTAGAAAGGGAGAAAAGGAGACGCTTCTCGTAGTCGGAAACTTTACGGATAAGACGATCAATTATCATATAGAAGAAAAGGTGCAGGCTAAGAAAAGCAGACTTTTGATTTCAAATTATAACGCGGCGGAGACGTTTGAAAGAGATTTGTCGTTAGAGCCATATGGGGCATGCGTATATTTGCTGGAAGCAGAGAAATAAGGAAATTAATTTTCCTTATAATGAAAAAAATGAAAAAACTCTTGACGAGGTTGGTGTTAAGTGATATCTTAATACCAACCTTTTTAGTAGGTAAAAAAACAGAAAGGAAGATAAGATATGGCAGATTATAAATTCGACACAATTCAGTTACATGCAGGACAGGAACGTCCGGACCCGGCGACAGATGCGAGAGCAGTTCCGATCTATGCAACGACATCATATGTTTTTCACGACTGTGCCGATGCCGCGGCAAGGTTTGGTCTTCAGGCAGAAGGAAATATTTACGGCAGGCTGACAAACTCGACGCAGGAGGTATTTGAAAAAAGGATCGCGGCGCTGGAAGGCGGTTCAGCGGCTCTGGCGGTTGCTTCGGGAGCTGCAGCGATCACATATACGCTTCAGGCATTGGCGCAGAACGGCGGTCACATCGTTTCGCAGAAAACAATTTATGGCGGAAGTTATAATCTGCTGGCGCATACGTTGCCGAATCTCGGAATTACGGCAAGTTTTGTAGATATCCATGATCTGGAAGCGGTAGAACGTGCAATTACAGAGCAGACAAAAGCGCTCTATATCGAGACGCTCGGCAATCCCAACTGTGATATTCCGGATATGGATGCACTGGCAGAATTAGCTCACAAATATCAGATCCCTCTTGTGGTGGATAATACGTTTGGAACGCCGTATTGGATTCGGCCGATCGAACATGGAGCGGATATTGTCGTACATTCTGCCACAAGTTTATCGGCGGGCACGGAACAACACTTGGAGGCGTTATCGTTGATTCGGGAAGATTTGACTGGAAAGCTTCGGGAAAGTATCCGGCTATTACAGACCCAAATGACAGCTATCATGGAGTTGTGTTTTCGCAGGCGGCTCCGGGCGCGGCGTTTGTGACATATATCCGGGCGGTGATCCTGCGTGATATGGCGCGGCAATCTCTCCTTTTGCTGCATTTCTTTTGCTTCAGGGAACAGAAACGCTCTCCCTTCGTTTGGAACGTCATGCCGAAAATACGAAAAAAGTGATCGAATACTTGAATCACCATCCCTTGTTGAAAAAGTGAATCATCCGCTTCTGGCGGATCATCCGGATCATGATTTATACAAGAAGTTTTTCAAAAATGGCGGAGGTTCTATTTTTACATTTGAGATTAAGGGAGGAATAAAAGAAGCGCACGAGTTTATCGATCATTTGGAAATATTTTCTCTTTTGGCAAATGTTGCGGATGTCAAAAGTCTTGTGATCCATCCGGCAACAACAACCCATTCTCAGCTTAACGCACAGGAACTGCAGGAGCAGGGAATCCGGCAGAATACGATCCGTCTTTCAATCGGAACGGAACATATCGACGATATTATCGCAGATTTGGAAAAGGGATTTGCATCTGTTGAAAAACTGTGAGAAAA
>ENA-OQCP01000905-OQCP01000905.1-human-gut-metagenome-genome-assembly--contig:-NODE-905-length-12358-cov-7.228027_pt1 | contig 12358 bp, 15 predicted proteins | sample MGYA00242760_ERZ504583 | MGnify/ENA primary metagenome ERZ504583 (study PRJEB26092, sample SAMD00036308) | human gut metagenome | host: Homo sapiens | study: EMG produced TPA metagenomics assembly of...
CATCAGTAATGGCCGTCTGCACCCCACCCTACCCGCGGTTGCGGGCGCGGCTGTACGGCGTATCCACCATGGCAGATCCGGACGCAGCTTGCCGTCGAATGCGCGATAGGCGTTCTGCACGGCGGGCGCGTGGGAATCGTTGCGATCTCGCCGATGCCCTTGCCGCCATATGCCACAGGCAGTAGCTCGTCCTTCTCCACGTAAATGGCGTGGATATCCGGAATCTCGGGCGCACGGAACAGTCCGAGTGTGCCGTACCTTGCCTGGGGCACGCAGTCCTTGAGCGGCCAGTCCTCGGTAAGCGCATAGCCCATACCCATGAGCACGCCGCCTTCAATCTGACCCTGGATGGAGATGGGGTTGACCACCTTGCCGGAATCGTGCGCGGCATAGACCTCGCTTACGCGACCATCATCATCCAGAATGACCACATGCGTGGCAAACCCGTAGCAGATGTGGCTCTTGGGATTGGGAACGTCGGCACCCAGCTTGTCGGTCGGCTCCAGGTACACGTAGCCGAACTCGCATCCCTCGAGCGCCTTGATAGCGGCCGCGGGGTCCTGAGGATGCATACCCTGGCCGGCGACGAGTTCCGGCGTGCGCAGCTGGTAGGCGCGACCGTCGTCGTACTCGATCTTGACGCCGTCACCATGCGCGCTCACAGGAGCATCGGGTGCAGGCTTGCCGGCCTCGATGCCAACCATGGCATCGCGCAGCAGGAAGGCGGCACCGCGCACGGCCTCGCCGGTCACGACCGTCTGGCGCGAGCCAGAGTGGTGCCGGAGTCGGGAGCGTTCTCGGTGGAGCACTCGCCATTGGAATGCAGCCCAGCGGCAGACCGCATGCCTCGGCAACGTCCTGCAAAAAGACCGTGTTGCAGCCCTGGCCGATGTCGGACGTGGCGGCGTAGACCACGGCGCGACCACCCTCGACGCGAATCTTGCAGCGGCCGGCATCGGGCAGGCCCACGCCCACGCCGGCGTTCTTCATGGCGCAGGCGATACCGGCGTGTCCGGGATGCGCGTAATAGGCATCCTTGACCTCGAGCAGCGTCTCCTTAAGCGCCGTGGAGCAATCGGCGATCTGGCCGTTGGGCAAAACCTCGCCCGGCTCGATGGCGTTACGGTAGCGGATCTCCCACGGATCCAGGCCGACCTTCTCGGCCAGTAGGTCGATCAGGCTCTCGAGTGCAAACTCGGACTGGCAAACGCCAAAGCACGGTACGCGCCGGCAGGCGGGTTGTTGGTGTAGTAGCCAAAGCCGCGGATGTCGGTGTTCTGGTACTTGTAGGGGCCGACGGCATGCGTGCAGGCGCGCTCGAGCACCGGGCCGCACAGCGACGCGTAGGCGCCGGTGTCAAAGTTGATCTCGCAGTCCAGACCGGTAAAGACGCCTCGGCGTCGCAGCCCAGCGTAAAGGTGCCGTCCATGGCATGACGCTTGGGATGGAAAGCGAGCGACTCGGCACGCGTGAGCTTGCACTTCACAGGACGCTGGAGCTTATAGGCAGCAAGCGCGGCCAGGTGCTGGACGGACACGTCCTCCTTGCCGCCAAAGCCACCGCCCACGAGCATGGTCTCGACGACCACGCGCTCGGGCTCGTTGTCCCAGCCAAACATGTGGGCACACTCTTTGCGTGTGTCGTAGGCGCCCTGGTCGGTCGACTGCACCTTGACGCCGTTCTTGTACGGGAAGGCAACGGCGCACTCGGGCTCCAAGAAAGCATGCTCGGTAAAGGGCGTGGTAAAGCGCTGCGTCACGGTGAACGCGCTCTCCGCCAGCGCCTTGGCGGCGTCGCCGCGCGTTACGTGACGGCTCTGGCACACGTTGTCCTTGAGCTCCACAGTGTTGCCAAAGGCAAAGAAACTGTCGTGCAGGCGCGGGGCGTCGGCAGCCTTGGCCTCGACAATGTTACGCACGGGCTCCAGCGGCTCGTAATCGATCTTTACGAGCTTCTTGGCCTTCTCGAGCGTCGCCTCGTCCTCGGCAACCACCAGCACAATGGCATCGCCCACGCAGCGGGTGATATCGCCCGCCGCGATCATGACGTCCCAATCCTGGATAAGGTGGCCGACCTGGTTGACCGGCACATCCTCGGCGCGCAGGATGCCCACCACACCGGGCAGGGCCTCGGCCTTGGAGGTGTCGATGGAAAGCACACGGGCGCGCGGATACTTGGAGCGCACGGCGCTGGCATAGGTCAGACCTGGCTGATCGAGCTCGTCGATGTCGTCGGGATACTTGCCCTCGCCGAGCACCTTCTTGCGCACGTCGATACGGAAGGCGCGCTTGCCTACGCCGTAGTTGTCGCCGCGCTCCAGATCCTCGTCGATCTGCTTTTCGCCGCGGAGTACTGCAGCGGCCAGCGAGATGCCCTCGATAATCTTTTTGTAGCCGGTGCAGCGGCAGACGTTGCCGCGGATGGCGTACTTGATCTGCTCCTCGGTGGGCTCGGGATCCTCGGCGATGAGCGCAGCGCCCGCCATGACCATACCGGGGATGCAAAAACCGCACTGCACGGCGCCCACAGCGCCAAAGGCGTACACAAAGGCCTCGCGCACATCCTCGGGCAGGCCCTCAACAGTCACGATGTTGCGGCCGGCGGCAAGAGCGGTGGTTAGCACGCACGCCTTGACGGCTGCACCGTCCACATGGATGGTGCAGGTACCGCAGGCACCCTCGGAGCAGCCGTCCTTGGCGGAATGGATGTGCAGGTCGTCGCGCAGGTAGCGCAGCAGCGGTTTGTTTTGGGTCGTCGTGTGCTCGACGCCGTTAACGGTAAAAGTGAATTCCTGTGCCATGGTGATTCCCTTCTACACGCCGGCGGCGATGCCGGTGCGGTCGTGGATGGCGCCATGCGGGCAAACGACGGCGCACATGCCGCACGACAGGCAGTCCGCACCGTCGATGTGGGCACAGTTGTCCTCGATGCGGATAGCGCCGGCAGGGCACTTTTTGGCGCACATGCCGCAACCGATGCAGCTCGTGTCGCAAATCTTGCGGGCGATGGCGCCTTATCGGTGTTGTTGCAGCGCACCAGGATGTTCTGGTAGCCGGGAACAAAGGCAATCACGCGCTGCGGGCACGCCATGCCGCACAGGCCACAGCCCGTGCACTTGGAGCGGTCCACGCGGCGATGCCATCAATCAGTGCAATGGCGCCGTGGGGACAGGCCGTGACACAGGCGCCACAGCCAATGCAGCCTTCGCTGCAGCGGCGTCGCCGCCTGCGGAGGCGCAACCGCTTCCGCAGGCAACGTAGGCCACGTTATGTTGAATGGATTTGGCCATAAGAGACTCGCCTATTTCTTAAGGAGATACGGATAGCTGTCGCGCACGGCCTTGATGGTCAGGCGGACGGCCTCGGGCAGACCGGTGTTGACGGCATCGACCGAGACGGTGCGGACCGTGCCGGCGACGCGGACCTTAAAGTGGTCCTCGTCCACGGCCAGGAAGCCCTCGTTCTCGGAGTTCTCCATGTCCTGATCGCTCCAGAACAGGGTGAGCTTGTCCTTGTAGGGACGACCCTCCTGGTAGGGGCAGAACACGGCGCAGTTGCCGCACTCGTTGCACATGCCGTCGATGTGGACGACCTGATGCTTGGCCAGGCCCGGCACCTTAATTGCCACGTTGGCGCGGTTGGGGCACACATCGCAGCAGACCTCGCACACCGAGCCGCAGCCCAGGCAGCGGGTCTTGGTGCAGTTGCGCTTGTCGCGGCACAGCGATCCCTTGCGCTCGTAGCAGGTGTCCTCGCGGCCGGCCTGCTCGTTGCAGTCGGCGTACTTGTTAAAGTCCACGCCGGCAATGGCACGGGCGACCTCGGCGGCGTCGGCGATAGCCTCGACCACGGTAGCGGGACCGCGGCGGCAGTCACCGGCAGCCCAGACGCCCTCGACGCCGGTGGAGGTGGCGGCAAGCGGCCGCGACGGTCGTGCTCGCGCCCGCGGCGTCGTACAGGCTGGCATCGATGCCCTCGCCCACGGCGCAGATCACCGTGGTGGCGGAAAGCTCGACGGTCTCGCCCGTGGCGACGGGGCTGCGACGGCCGCTTGCATCCGGCTCGCCAAGTTCCATGACGTCGCAGGTCAGCACGGCGCCGTTGAGCGCCTTGGGCGCCAGCAGCTCGCAGAACTCAACGCCGTCGGCAAGAGCAAGATCGAGCTCTTCCTCGTCGGCGGGCATCTGCTTCTTGGTGCGGCGATACACCAGGCGCACGTTCTTCACGCCAGCAAGGCGCTTGGCCACGCGGGCCGCGTCCATGGCGGTGTTGCCGGCGCCGATGACCACGACGTCCTCGCCCAGCTCGAGCTTCTCGCCCTTCTTGGCGGCCTCGAGGAACTCCAGCACGTCGAGCTCGGCACCCTCGCCCAGGCCCGCAGAGCCGGGCATCCAGCACCAGTGGCCACGACTACGTCGGTAAAGCCTGGGCCTTGAGCTCGTCAATGGACTCCACGCGGGCGTTGAGCTGCACCTTGGCGCCAAAGGCCAGACAGAGCTCGGCATCGTGGGAGATATCGTCGCTCGCGATACGGAACTCGGGGATCACGTGACGGACCACGCCGCCGAGAGAGTCGCGGGCCTCGAAGATAGTGACGGGCACGCCGGTGCGCGTCAGGAAGAACGCCGTCGCCAGACGGCCGGGCCGCCGCCGATAACGGCAACGTTGCGCTCGGCGTCGTTGGCAATGGCCTGGGCGCGCAGCTTGGGCAGCACGGCGGTCATGGCCTCGCGGGCGCCTTGAGCTTGCTGGCGCGAATCTGGGCGCTCGGGCTCGTAGAATGCACGCTCGCAGGCACGGCCGCAGGGATGCGGGCAGATGGTACCGGTAATGAACGGCAGGGCGTTGCGCTCGATGATGATGTTGAGCGCGTCCTCGTAGCGGCCCTCGTCAACAGCCGCCAGATAGGCAGGGATATCCTGCTGGATGGGGCAGCTCGTACGGCACGGCGTGGTAAAGCAGTCGGAAAGCGGGCTCTTGCCAGCGACCTTGCGGTCGGGCAGCGGACGCAGCGGCTTCTTGTAGAGCGGGTTGGTGAGTGAGTCGGTCTGGATCGCGGTCACGGCCTCGAGAGAGACGCCCGCGAACGGCTTGCCGTCCAGATCGGTAAACTCGCCGGCCATCTGGCTAAAGCGCTCGTAGCCACCGGGCTTGAGCACGTCGGTCGCCAGGGTGACGGGCCAAATGCCGGCGTCATACAGGGCACGGATGTTGTAGACCGTGGCACCGCCGGAGTAGCTGATGCGCAGCTTGCCATCGAACTGCTCGGTAATGCGGCGGGCGGCTCGATGGTCAGCGAGAACAGCGAACGGCCGGACATGTACATCTCGGTGGAAGGCAGCTCGTTCCTCGTCACGTCGACGGGGAACGTGTTGGTCAGCTTGACGCCAAACTCCAGACCGCGCTCGGCGCACAGGGCAATCAGGCGCTCGAACATGGGCACGGCATCGGCCCACTGCAGATCCTCGCGGAAGTGCGTGTCATCAAAGACGATGTAATCAAAGCCCAGCTCGTTGAGGCGCTGGCGGGCAAACTCATAGCCCAACAGCGTGGGGTTACACTTGATGTAGGTGTTAAGGCCCTTCTCGGTGATGAGGTAGGTCGCGATGCGCTCGATCTCGGCAGGCGGGCAGCCGTGCAGGGTAGACTCGGTGATGGAGTTGGAGACGCGCGCCGGGATGGACTCGACAAACGCAGCGTCGACATGCTCAAACTTGTCCAGGTTGGCGAGTGCCCATGCGCGGCACTCGTTCCAGACGTCGGAGCCGCTGGCGTCCTTCATGCCCTCGATGTAGGCGTCGACCTTGGGGCTCTTGATGCCCTCGAGGTCATAGCCACGGACATGTTGAAGACAAAGCCGTCCGGGCTACCCAGGCCGTACTCGCGAGCGATCAGGTGGCAGGCGAACCATGCCTTCACGTACTCGGCAAAGGCCTGCGGAACCTCGAGTTCGGTCGACCACTCGCAGTTGTAGCACTCATCCTGCGCCACAATGCAGGGTTTGTTCACACACTTGGAGAGCTCCTCGCCGTCCATAACCTGGACGGTCTTGAGCTCAAAGAAGCGGGAACCAGCAACATAGGATGCCACGATGTTCTGGGCAAGCTGCGTATTGGGGCCGGCGGCCGGGCCAAACGGAGTCTCGATGCGCTCGTCAAAAATGGGAAGCGCACCCTCCTGGTTGGTCGTGACCATCTTACGCACGCCAAAGATGGCGTCCTGGGTCTTGTGCTCCTCGATGATCCAGTTCATCAGCTGCGAAAACGGGATCGGCCTCATGATGTCGCTCATAGTGAGCTCCTCTCTGTAACGCCCGGCGAGACCGCGCGGCGGGCGCAAATACGGTGTAGCGCTAGCACAGCGCCGGCGACCCCGCGGAGGTCGCCTATACGCGCGTCGGATGCGGCGAAACATCTGACGCGCGCGAATCTACTTGTAATTAGTAGGCGCGATCGTTGAGCGTGCTCCAGAGCTTCTTGGACTCGGCCATGGTCCACGCGTTGATCTTGTCCTCATCAATCCCAACGAACTCACGATCCTTGTACAGGACGCGGCCGTTGATGATGGTGGTGCGGCAGTTTTTGCCCATCATGCCAAAGAGCATGTGGCCGTCGATATTCTCCTCGCTCAGCGGCGTAAAGGGCTTGTAGTCCATGACGATGACATCGGCGGCAGCGCCGGCCTCGAGCACGCCGAGCTTGCGATCGAAGTACTTGCTCGCCATCTTGGCGTTGTTCTCGAACAGCATGGTCATGGCCTCGCACCAGCCCACGTTGGGCATGGCGGCGTTGTGTCGCTGAATGATCAGGAAGACCTTAAGGCTCTCGAGCATATCGTGGGTGTAGCGTCGGTGCCCATGCACACGGGGATGCCGCGGCGGAAGAACTCGAGCACGGGGGCGCAGCCACGGCGTTGCCCATATTGGATTCGGGGTTGTTGACGAGCCAGGTACCGGACTCCTTGACGATATCCATCTCGGCGGGCGTCACGTGGATGCAGTGGCCGAGCATGGTGTCGGGACCCAGCAGATTGTGCTGCAGCAGGCGCTCGACGGGCTGATGCCACCGCGGTTGAGGCGGGAGTCCCACACGTCATTCATGCCCTCGCACACATGGATGTGGAAGCCGGTCAGGCCGTTGTTGGCCTCGGCCATCTTATCCATGGTCTCGTCCGACAGCGTAAAGGTGGCGTGACCGCCAAACATGGCGGCAATCATGTGGTTGTCGTTATCGCGACGCTCCTTGGCGGCCCACTGGGCAAACTCGGCGTTCTCGGCAATGGCCTGGTCGCATTTTTCCTGACCGCGGCGGTCGGAGACCTCGTAGCACAGGCACGAACGCATGCCCAGCTCCTGAGCTGCATCCTTAATGGTAAAGAGGCTTCCCGGGATCTCGCAGAAGCTCGCATGGTGATCGAAGATCGTGGTGACGCCATCGCGGATGGAGTCAAGAATCGTGGCATAGGCGCTGGCCTTGGTGCCGTCGAGCGTCAGGTTGTCATCGATCTTCCACCACTGCTGCTCAAGATTCTCCAGGAAGTTGGTGGGGTTGCAGCCCTTAATGGCAAGGCCGCGGGCCAGACCCGAGTAGATGTGGGTGTGGCAGTTGATGAGTCCGGGCATGATGAGGTTGCCCTGGGCGTCGACGTACTCGGCATCCGGGTACTTGGCCTTGAGCTCGCACTCGGGGCCCACTTCGACGATCGTATCTCCGTCAATGGCGACCGCACCGTTTGGAATAAACGGGGTCTGAGCGTTGCGGGTAAAAACGGAACCGTTAGCGACCAGAAGCATGGATGCTCCCTTCAACATCAGAGGCGGGGTTTGACACCTCTGACATGGCGGAGTGCGAAGCGCCGGCCTACACCGGAAACGGGCCCTCTCCCGTCAACGCTTCACCAAAGGGACAAACCCTTTGAAGTGCGGCTTGGCGCCGCATGGCGTCGGCGGACGAGGCGATGCGCCCGCCGACGAATAGCACCGAATTGGTTACTTCTTGCTCTCGGGCAAGACCAGATCACGGCAGCGTCCTTGGCAGCATCGATGTGTTGAGCCACGACCGGCGTCTGCGGAAGGATCAGGTTAAGGACAATGGCCATGATGGCGGTGGGGGTTACGGCATTGGAACCGATGACGGTGGACACCCAGGCGGGCATACCCTCGCCGGCAAGGCAACCGCTGGCCATCCAGATACCCAGGCCAAAGACGACGGAGGTGCCGACGATGGTGGTAGTGCGCTGCGTGAGGCCCTCGCGGGTGAACATGCGCACGCCGTTCATGGTGATGGTGCCAAAGACGCCGACGGTCGCGCCGCCGATAACGGGCTGCGGGATAGCGGAAAGGACGGCAGAGAGCTGCGGGAACAGACCGGCGATGGCAAAGACGGCCGCGATGATCACAAAGACCCACTTGTTGACGACCTTGTTGGAGCAGATGATGCCCACGTTCTGGCCAAGGGCGCTGGTGGGAAGACCGCCCAGCAGGCCGCCGACCATAGAGGTGAGGCCCTGGGACACGATAGCGCCGGAGAGCTCGCGCTCGGTAGGCATACGGTCGATGGAGCCCAGGCAAGCGGCGGAGACGTCACCGATAACCTGGATGGCGACCATGGGGAACACGACGGCGAGGGTAATGCAGACTTCGGGATCAAACTCGAGCGCGTAGGGCATGAGCTTGGGAAGGGCGAAGACTGAGCGGTGGCGACGCTGGAGAAGTCGATCATGCCAAAGGGGATCGAAACGATCATGCCAACGATCATGCCAAAGAACACGGATCCCAGCTTGAGCGTGCCCTTGCCAAAGTTGGCGAGCGCAAAGACCACGGCGAAGGTGATAAGAGCGACGCACCAGGCCTGCGGAGTGCCCCACAGCGGCGTACCCATACCGCCGGCCATATACTTGACGGCCGTGGGATACAGCGAAACGCCGATGGAGAAGATGACCGTACCGGTCACGACGGGCGGGAACAGCCACTTGATCTTGCTGTAGGCCAGACCAAAGAGGACCGCGACGCGCCGCCGACGATCTCGCCGCCCAGCAGCGCACCAAAGCTAAAGCCCGAGGCACCCATGGCCTGCAGAGCCGGCAGGAACGCGAACGAAACGCCCATGACGATGGGCAGGCCGCCGCCGATGCGACGGAAGGGAGCGAAGGCCTGAAGGGCCGTATCGATCGCCGAAAGAATGAGCGCGACCTGGATGATGTCGGTGCTCTGCTGGCTATTAAAGCCGTAGACGCCGGCCATGATGACCGCCGGGGTAATGATGCCGGCAAACGATGCCAGTACGTGCTGAAGGGCACACGGATCATTTCCTTAACGGGAGGCATGCCTTCGCGAGTGAACAGGGCTTCAGTGCCGTTCGTAACCGTCTCCTGGGTCATTTGACCACCAATCCTCGAAATAGTTGTTTTCGCATCTAACGCTCTATTGTGACGCAGTGCGGGGTTGAGGTTGTGCCTTCGTTGCATATCGTATTAAAGATGGTTCTCATTCTCAATAATAATTTTTTGTTATCAGACTATTCTTGAGCTGAGACAATGCATTTCCGCAGGTCAGGAAAGTGTCCGGTCAAAATAACATCTAACTTTTCTTTTGGTCAACCGTTTACCGCCAAAATCATACCGCTCGTCTGTATTACGCAATGTACCTGCGAATATGCGAGTCAATAGACACCGTGTTACCATGAGAAAAAATTGTTATGAACATTTCCGATTTCACCCAAAGGAGTTGCCCGTGAACGAGACCGTACGCCGCTTTTTGCCGATGGTCGATTTCCTGGAGCAGATACTCGGTAAGAACAGCGAAATCGTGCTGCACGATTTCTCGGATCCCGACCACGCCATCGTCGATATTCGCAACGGCATCGTGAGCGGCCGTAAGGTCGCGGTCCCGCCACCGATCTGGCGCTCAAGATCATGCACGACCCAAAGTATCGCGACCTGCCGTTTATTACGGGCTATGAGGGCGCGGTGCCGGTGGCAAGACGTTGGAGTCAGCGACGTACTTATCCGCGAGGATAAAGAGATCGTCGGCATGCTCTGCGTCAACACCGATCTCTCGACGTGCGCTCCATCAACGCCATGGCACAGCAGCTCATGGCCTGCTTCGACGCGGCGCCGACGCGCACGGAGCCCGCCCCTATCGAGGTCGAAAGCCTTTCGGAGTCCACACAGGAGCTCATCGACCGCAGCATTGCCGAGTTGCTGAGCGCGCGCGGGCTGGATGTAGCGTCGCTTGGCCAGAGCGACCGCGTGGACGTCATTCGCCACCTCAACGGCAACGGCGTGTTTATGCTCAAGGGCGCCGTGGCCTGCGCCGCCACCGCGCTGGGCATCTCGGAGCCCAGCGTCTACCGCTACCTGCAAAAAGTTCGCAAGGAGGGCTAAACGTGATCCCTTGGGGACGAAGGGAAACGGATCATTTTTGTCGCATCGCTTGACAAAAGACCCTGCAGCTCGCACGCGCTGCAGGGTCTTTTTGCATGTCATGTTTAGTTGTTACCAACACCTTAGAGAGCGGCGACAACCTCGATCTCGACCAGACCGCCAGCCGGAAGAGCGGCAACCTGGAAAGCGCTGCGCGCGGGGAACGGGGCCTCGAACTTGGAGGCGTAAATCTCGTTCACGGCGGCAAAGTCGGCGATGTCGGCCAGGTAGACCGTGGTCTTGACGACATCGGCAAACGTGGCGCCGGCAGCGGTCAGCAGAGCTCGACGTTGGCGAGGGACTGCTTGGCCTGGGCCTCGACACCCTCGGGCAGCTTGCCGGTCGCGGGATCGATGCCCAGCTGGCCGGACAGAAACACCATGTTGCCAGTCTGGATACCGGGGGAATACGGGCCGATGGCTGCGGGTGCGTTATCGGAAGACACGACGGTCTTGCTCATGTTTTTCTCCTTACAAGTAAAAGGGAACGGGAGCGCGGCGTTCACACCGGGAGGCACAGTTCGGTCTGAACACCGCGCTTGATTGGGATAGTAGGGGATGAGTTTGCCCGATGCAAGATAATTATCAGCCTTCGAGAATATTTTATCGCCCAACGGTTTCCCCGGACCGCTGAACGGTTCTCATATGAAGCAGCCAGTCCAAGCTGCTGAAGACTTTATCCCGCTTAGAGCACGGGCATCGCCTGCCGCGATGGCACCACTATACTTTTGATTATCTGAGCATTTTGAAAGGCAGGATATGACCGCAACCGCCAGTCGAACCACCAACCGTAGACCCGAGCTCTTGGCCCCCGCCGGAGGCCCGGAGCCCTTCGCCGCCGCACTCGCCGCGGGGGCAGACGCCATCTACTGTGGCATGGGCAGCTTCAACGCCCGCCGCAAGGCAACGAACTTTACCGACAAGGCCTTTGAGCAGGCCTGCCGCGCTGCACACCTGGCCGGCTCGCGCGTCTACGTCACGGTCAACATCGTCATCAAGCAGTCCGAGATGGCCGATGCGTTGCAACTCATCCATCGCTGCTCCACGCTGGGCGCCGATGCTTCATCATCCAGGACTGGGGTCTGTTCTTTGAGGTCAAGCGCACGATGCCCGGCATCGAGACGCATATCTCGACCCAGGCGAACATCCATGACGACCGCGGAACCATCTGGTGCCGCGAGCAGGGCGCCGACCGCGTGACCCTCTCGCGCGAGCTCTCCATCGACGAGATCGCCGCCATCCACGACGCCGCGCCCGATGTCGACCTCGAGGTCTTTAGCCACGGTGCCATCTGCTTTTGCTACTCGGGTCTGTGCCTGCTGTCGAGCTTTGCCATGGCGGGCCGCTCGGCCAACCGCGGCATGTGCGCCCAGCCCTGCCGCCTGCCCTACGAGCTAATCGACGAGAACGGCCGCACGCTCTCCCCCGCCGGTCGCGAGCGCGCGCTGTGCCCGCGCGACACCAACACTTCGCAGCTTGTTCGCCGTCTGTATGACGCCGGCGCCGCATCGCTCAAGCTCGAGGGCCGCATGAAGGCGCCCGATTACGTGTATTCCATCGTCGACGTGTATCGTCATCAGATTGATGACATGCTGGCCGGAACCACCGTTGCCAAGGACGAGAAAGCCGCCCGCCAGCGCCAGCTCAAGCGCTGCTTTAACCGCGACTTTACGCACGCCTATCAGGACGGCACCTCGGGCGACGAGATGATGAGCTATGAGCGTTCCAACAACCGCGGCCAGATCGTGGGCACGGTGCTCGGCAGCCGCCCGGCCAACCGAGATGTGCGCGGCCTCAAGCCCGACGACCGCCGTCGCCGCGCCGCCATCGCCCGCATTGAGCTGTTTGAGCCCGTGGAAAAGGGCGACCTGCTGGAGCTTCGCCACGATGATGAGTTCGATCAGTTCCTAACCACTATCGCTGCCGATGATGCCCGCC